>OEQO01000215.1_pt1 | contig 14171 bp, 8 predicted proteins | sample 1539751 | NCBI WGS metagenome assembly OEQO01 (sample SAMEA3891237, study PRJEB23780) | metagenome | biome: terrestrial biome; feature: animal house; material: water of meat washing | place: Italy | collected 2015-05-12 | reverse complement strand
TATTTCGGGCTTCGCACCGAGACTCGGCCAACAAAAATGCCAGTCGGGTAAGCGACTGGCATCTCTTGATAAACACGCACTATCTCTGGCTGATTAGAGTGGTTGCGCTTCCAACAGGAACGGCGTGATACCGGTGATTTCCGGAATACCGAGCACCAGGGTGTCTTTCTGACCATTGCTACCCGGTTTCATGGTCAGATATGCAGTGACACTGGCGTTGCGATCGGCAAATTCGCGCATCCTTTTTTCCCAGAGCCCCTCATAAATTTTTCCCTCTTTGATATCAGCAGGCCCTGTCAAGGTATTGAAACTGCATGACCGATTGTTCCAACCAGTCAACGTCAGCTTGTTCAAACCTTGAGTGTTGGCCTCTGTCTCACCGCTTACAGAACACCCTTCTTTAAACAGGATGGTCAGCTTGATCCCCAAACCATTGTTGCTGCGCTCGGTTTTGAAATCTTGAAACAGTGCACTCTCCCCAAGGTTGTACCAGGAGTCCGCGTTGATAGGCGCAGTGACCATCGGCTGCAATGCCACTTGGCCGCCCCAATTCTGAATAGTGAGTGCAGAATCGATTTTGGCTTTGACGGGTCGATAATCGAGTACCCAGAGTGACTGGCTGCTTCCCGCCGCATCTGGCACAGACGCCACCTTGACCAACCCATCGACATTGGTATTGGACTTTTGCTCCGCCGAGTCGAAGGTACTGGGTTGGCTTTTGTTCACCAGCAACGACAACGTCAGTGGGTAACCCTCACCTTTATTCAGAGAAGAGAAGCCTTGAGGGAAGGTATAAGTGCTGACTGTGGCACTTCTTTTCTCAGCAATGTTCATCGCCCAACCCGTGCCCTCTGTGGACGCCGGATAGACAAGACCGACCGCACGATAACTGTCGTTGACCGGACGGTTGATTAACTGCCCCTGAGCGTCCATCAGGACGGGGAGATAGACGCCAGCCACCGGCAGCGCCCTCGGTTGCGGCTCCGGTGGCGTGGTACCACCACCACTATCTCCGCCACCACCACCGCAACCAACCAAACCTAATACACTAATAATTGCCCACGAAAGCGTAGTTTTTTTCATTATTTAATCTCGTTTTTTAGCCTGAACCTTATTATTCCGCAGCCATTTTAACGGGGCAGCACTCGCACTGTCTGTCGGCTATTTGTAACCAAACATTTCATCAAAATGAATGTTTTCTTGCGCACTCCTCTCCTCAACACATTTAGGCCCGCTGATATAAAAAGCCCCTCACAGAGAGGGGCTGAATCGAAAAATCGAGCTACCGGCTCACGCCTCGCTGCTGGGCAGCGCGGAAGGTTCCAGCAGGGTTTCATCTTCGGCCATGCAAGCAGCGGCGGTGAACAGCACGTCGGTGGAGCTGTTAAGGGCTGTCTCGGCAGAATCCTGCAACACGCCGATGATAAAGCCGACAGCTACCACCTGCATGGCGATATCGTTGCTGATGCCAAACAGACTGCACGCCAGCGGGATCAGCAGCAAGGAGCCACCGGCCACGCCGGACGCGCCACAGGCGCTGACCGTTGCCACCACGGAGAGCAGCACAGCCGTTGCCATGTCCACTTCCATCCCCAGGGTATGTACCGCCGCCATGGCCAGCACAGTGATGGTGATGGCCGCACCCGCCATGTTGATGGTGGCACCCAGCGGGATGGAGACCGCGTAGGTATCTTCCGGCAGACGCAGTTTTTCACACAGCGTCATGTTGACCGGAATGTTGGCGGCAGAGCTGCGGGTGAAGAAGGCGGTCACACCGCTCTCTTTGAGGCAGGTCAGCACCAGCGGATAGGGGTTGCGCTTGATCTTCCAGAAGACGATCAACGGGTTGACCACGAAGGCGATAAACAGCATGCAGCCGATCAGCACCACCAGCAGTTGGGCATAGCCAAACAGGGCATCGAAGCCGGTCTCGGCCAGGGTCGAGGCCACCAGACCCAGAATACCGAGCGGGGCGCAGCGGATCACCGCTTTCACTATGGTGGAGACACCGTGAGAGAGATCGGTGATCAACGCCTTGGTGCTTTCGTTGGCATGGCGCATGGCGATACCCAGACCAATGGCCCACGCCAGGATCCCGATATAGTTGGCATCCATCAGCGCCTTGACCGGGTTGGTCACCACGTTGAACAGCAGGGTCTGCAGCACCTCGGTGATCCCGCCCGGCGGGGTGATCTCGGCAGTATTGGCCACCAGATGGAGGTTGGAGGGGAACAGGAAGCTGGCAATCACCGCGACCACGGCCGCAGAGAAGGTACCAAACAGATAGAGCAGCAGGATCGGTCGCATGTTGGTCTTCTGACCCTGCTTGTGACCAATAATGGCCGCCATCACCAGTACGAAGACCAGCAGCGGCGCCACCGCTTTCAGTGCGCCAACGAACAGGCTGCCGAGCAGACCTGCCGTTTTCGCCCACTCGGGCGCAAACAGTGCCAGCAAGATACCGAATACCAGACCAACCAGGATCTGGCTGACCAGACTGGTGCTATTGACCAGCCGAAGGAGGGGGTGTTGTTGTGTCATCAAAAAAGTCCCTAAGCACCGTAGTGCATGAATCATGAGTCCTGTCTGCAACCACTCATCGGGAGACCCCTGTCGCCCGAATGTGGTGTCTGTGGCCAGCCTTCTGTCGGGCCGATCCGCCAGTCACCGGATTGCATGACGGAATATCCCATTCGCCATCTTTTTTTTCCAGAGACTCACCAAAAAATATCCCGTTTCCATCACAAAAAACCGCAACAAAACCTTAACCACAGCGCAACCACCCATTTTTGTACGTTTTATCGGCACACTCACCCTGCGCCATGGGTCGCCATCCGTGACCGGTGTCGCTGTGCTATCATCCCCCATTTGCCGCGGAGCCTTGCCATGATCCCATCCCTGCTCAACCAATATTTTGGTTTCTCCACACTCAGGCCAGGCCAGGAGGCGGTGATCAGCCGGGTGCTGGCTGGTCAGAGTGCCGCCGCCATCTTTCCCACCGGCTCCGGCAAGTCCCTCTGCTATCAGCTGCCTGCCCTCGCCCTGCCCCACCTGACCCTGGTGATCTCGCCGCTGCTGGCGCTGATGCACGATCAGCTCGCCTTCCTCAAAAGCAAGGGAATAAGCGCCGCCACCCTCGACTCGAGCCAGAGCACGGAGGAGAGCCGCAGAGTGATGCAGCAAGCGCTGGATGGGCAGCTCAAGATCCTGATGATCTCGGTGGAGCGACTCAAGAACGAGCGTTTTCGCCGCTTTATCCAGCAAGTGCCGCTCTCGCTGCTGGTCGTCGATGAGGCGCACTGCATCTCGGAATGGGGCCACAACTTTCGCCCCGACTACCTCAAGCTGCCGAGCTATCGCCATGACCTGAAGATCCCGCAGGTGCTGCTGCTCACCGCCACCGCCACACCGGCGGTTATTCAGGATATGCAGACCAAATTCGGCATCGAGCCTGAAGGAGTTGTAGTCACCGGTTTCTACCGTTCCAATCTTGATCTGGCGGTTATCCCCCTGGCGCCCGACGCGCGGGACGGCTGGCTCGCACGAACGCTGACGCAAGAGCCGGCGGCCCCCACCATCGTCTACGTCACCTTGCAACACACCGCCGAAGCCTGCGCCGAGCAGCTTATTGGGCAAGGGATCAACGCCCGAGCCTACCATGCCGGACTCGACTCGGCGCTGCGCAGCCAGATCCAGCACGACTTCATGGCTGGCAAGGTGGATTGCATCGTCGCCACCATCGCCTTTGGCATGGGGATCGACAAAGCGGATATCCGGCGGGTCATTCACTACGATCTGCCCAAATCCATCGAGAACTACAGCCAGGAGATTGGCCGCGCCGGACGGGATGGCCAGCCATCGCGCTGTATCGTGCTGGCCAACCAGAGCCAGCTGCCGGTGCTGGAGAACTTCGTCTACGGCGATACCCCGGATTTGAGTGCCATCCTCCAGCTCCTTGCCATCATCAAGCAGAGCGGGAGCGAGTGGGAATTCACCCTGCTGCGCCTCTCCAACGACACCAATATCCGCCAGTTGCCCCTTAAAACCCTGCTGGTCTATCTGGAGATGGCGGGCATCATCACCCCGGCCTACAGCTACTACGCCGACTACCGCTTCAAGTTTGTGCTGGATAAAGGCGAGATAGTGAGTCGCTTCAATCCGGATCGTCGCCAGTTTCTGGAGCAACTGTTCGCCTGCGCCCCGCAAGCGCGCAGCTGGTGCACCATGGACTTTGACGCCCTCTGGCAGGGCTATCAGGGGGAGCGACAGCGGGCGGTTGCGGCGCTCGACTACCTGCAGCAGCAAGGCTGGATCGAGCTTGAAAGCAAACAGATGACCGAGGTCTACCGGATCACCCGTCAGGGGTGGGACAGCGAGCAGGAGGCTAACGCGCTCCATGCACTCTTCTTGCAAAAAGAGCAGAGCGAGCTGGCCAGACTGCAAGCCATGCTCGACTTTTTCACCTCAAGTGAGTGCCTGAGCCACCGCCTCGCCCGCTATTTTGCCGATGAGGTGGCGCCGGTTCATTGTGGCCACTGTTCGGTTTGTCGCGGCGAGGTGGCGCATCTCCCGCCCCTGCCCTCACTGACCATGCCAAACGAGGCGGGGATCCGCGCCTGGTGCGATCCGCTGATTGCCAAAACCGGTTCCGTGGATGCCCGGGTGCTGGCCCGTTTCCTGTGCGGTATCGCCACACCGCTGACCAGCCGGGTCAAGGCCAAATCACTGGCGGGCGCAGGCCAACTGGCCGCTCACCCGTTTGCCCGCGTCCTGACAGCCGTGCAACAAGCCTACCCTTGATCGGTGATCCCTATGATCGGGTGATCATGCGCGGCCTCTACATCCACCAGCAGCGATCCGCGTCTGCGGATGCTGAAAAAAGAAGACCCTCGCGGTTGCGAGGGTCAAGCCAACGGAAACGTGCTTAAACAGAGCTTGGTGAGGTAACAGTCAACTCTCTTGCTAAAGCGTCATGCTGCTCACACATCGCCAATCTAGGGCACCCGAAATGTAGCGTCAATGTAAAAATTAGAGCCAAAACTCCAAACAAGCACATTTACGTTGACGTACACGTAATGACATTTTCATCCATAACCCCGCTAACCCGCAGCCCCATTGCCTTTCGTCAAACCCCTTAATCTTTTCGCAATAAGTTCCCTGTTTCCCATAAACATTTATTTTTTATGTCTTTGACATTTACCTCACTATCGTGGCAAAAATAATTTAACAGTCAGTAACATAGCGGTGTTGTTGACTGACCCTTCCCGCACAAGGATCGGGCAGGATTCTTCAGAATTTAACCAATCAACCGTGATGGATTACTGGAGGCTGTTGACTAGGCTTTAAAAGCGCACAACACAAAAGCAGTCATCCACTTTTTTCAGGGTAAGCGACTATAACGAGGGCAAAGTTATGGGCATATTCGAGCATTACCAACAGCGATATGAGAAAGCGAGAGAAGAGGAATATACCATCCAGGAGTTCCTGGATATGTGTAAGCAGGACAAAGCCTGCTATGCCTCCGCAGCCGAACGTCTGCTGACCGCCATCGGTGAGCCGGAGATGGTAGACACCTCAGCCAACCCCAGACTGAGCCGACTCTTCTCCAACCGCGTCGTGGCACGCTATCCCGCCTTCAAGGATTTCTACGGGATGGAAGAGGCCATCGAACAGATCGTCTCCTACCTCAAACACTCCGCCCAAGGGCTGGAGGAGAAGAAACAGATCCTCTATCTGCTGGGCCCCGTTGGCGGCGGTAAATCCTCGCTGGCAGAGAAACTCAAATCCCTGATGCAGAAGGTGCCCATCTATCGCATCAAGGGCTCACCGGTCAACGATCACCCCTTCTGCCTGTTCGATATCGAAGAGGACGGGGAGATCCTGGAGAAAGAGTACGGCATCCCGCGCCGCTACCTGCGTCCCATCATGTCCCCCTGGGTGGCCAAACGCCTGCACGAGTTTGGCGGCGACATCACCAAGTTCAAGGTGGAGAAGGTCAACCCCTCCATCCTCGATCAAATCGCCATCGCCAAAACCGAGCCGGGCGATGACAACAACCAAGATATCTCCTCGCTGGTCGGCAAGGTCGACATCCGCATGCTGGAGCACTTCGCCCAGGATGACGCCGATGCCTACTCCTACTCAGGTGCGCTGTGTAAAGCGAACCAGGGGGTTATGGAGTTTGTGGAGATGTTCAAGGCCCCCATCAAGGTGCTGCACCCGCTGCTGACTGCCACTCAGGAGGGGAACTACAACGGCACCGAAGGGCTCTCCGCCCTCCCCTTTGACGGCATCCTGCTGGCCCACTCCAACGAATCCGAGTGGCAGCAGTTCCGCAACAACAAGAACAACGAGGCCTTCCTCGACCGGGTTTACATCGTCAAGGTGCCTTACTGCCTGCGCGTCTCGGAAGAGGTGAAGATCTACGAAAAACTGCTGATCAACAGCGAGCTGACCGACGCCAAATGCGCGCCGGGCACCCTCGAGCTGCTGGGCCAGTTTTCTGTGTTGTCACGGCTGAAAGAGCCGGAAAACTCCAGCATCTACTCCAAGATGCGGGTCTATGATGGCGAGAGCCTCAAAGACACCGATCCCAAGGCGAAGAGCTATCAGGAGTATCGCGACTACGCCGGTGTGGACGAGGGGATGAATGGTCTCTCTACCCGTTTTGCGTTCAAGATCCTCTCCCGCGTCTTCAACTTCGACCACGCGGAAGTGGCCGCCAACCCGGTGCACCTCTTCTATGTGCTGGAGCAGCAGATCGAGCGCGAGCAGTTCCCGCAAGAGCTGCACGATCGCTACCTTGAGTTCATCAAGGGCTATCTGACCCCGCGCTATGTGGAGTTCATCGGCAAGGAGATCCAGACCGCCTATCTCGAGTCCTACTCCGAGTACGGTCAGAACATCTTCGATCGCTACGTCACCTACGCCGACTTCTGGATCCAGGATCAGGAGTACCGTGACCCCGAAACCGGCCAGCTGTTTGACAGAGCGTCCCTCAACAGCGAGCTGGAGAAAATTGAAAAACCCGCCGGGATCAGCAACCCGAAAGATTTCCGTAACGAAATCGTCAACTTCGTGCTGCGTGCCCGGGCCAACAATGCAGGCCGTAACCCCAACTGGACCAGTTACGAGAAGCTGCGCACCGTGATCGAGAAGAAGATGTTCTCCAACACGGAAGAGCTGCTGCCGGTTATCTCCTTCAACAGCAAAACCTCGGCCGAGGAGCAGAAGAAGCACGATAACTTTGTCGAACGGATGATGGAGAAAGGCTACACCCGCAAACAGGTGCGACTGCTCTCCGAATGGTATCTCAGGGTACGCAAGTCATCCTGACCCTGACTGTTCAAGGGGGAGTTATGGCGCATTTTATCGACCGCAGGCTCAACGGCAAAAACAAAAGCGCTGTCAATCGGCAGCGCTTCATCCGCCGCTACAAGAAGCAGATAAAACAAGCGGTCTCGGATGCTGTCTCCAAGCGCAGCATTCAGGACGTAGACAAGGGCGAGAACATCAGCATCCCGACCAAGGATATCGGCGAACCCCATTTCCATCAGGGGCAAGGCGGTAAACGGGAGATGGTGCATCCCGGCAACGATCAATTCGTCTCCGGCGACAAGATTGACCGCCCCAAAGGAGGGGGCGGTGGACAGGGTTCCGGCGAGGGACAGGCATCCAATCAGGGTGAAGGGGCCGATGATTTCGTGTTCCAGATCTCCAAGGATGAGTATCTCGACCTGCTGTTTGAGGATCTGGAGCTGCCAAGGCTGCAGAAAACCCAGCTCAACCAGCTGATGGAGATGAAAACCTACCGGGCGGGCTACACCTCCAACGGGGTGCCCGCCAACATCAACGTGGTGCGCTCCCTGCAAAATTCGCTGGCGCGGCGCATGGCGCTGCAAGCGGGCAAGAAACGCCAGCTGCATGAACTGGAAGATCGGCTGGCCCTGCTGGCCGCCGATCCCAACGAACACTTTGCCGAAATCGCCCTGCTCGAGAAGGAGATCAGGGAGCTGAAACGGCGGATCGATGCGGTGCCGTTTATCGACACCTTCGATCTCAAGTTCAACAACTTCGTCAAACGGCCCGTCCCTTCCAGTCAGGCGGTGATGTTCTGTCTGATGGACGTCTCGGGCTCCATGGATCAGGCCACCAAGGAGATGGCCAAGCGTTTCTATATCCTGCTCTATCTGTTCCTGAGCCGGACTTACAAGAACGTCGAGGTGGTCTATATCCGCCACCACACCCAGGCCAAAGAGGTGGATGAACACGAGTTCTTCTACTCCCAGGAGACTGGCGGCACCATCGTCTCCAGCGCGCTCAAGATGATGAACGACATCATCAACGAGCGTTATCCCGCCAACCAGTGGAACATCTATGCGGCGCAGGCATCGGACGGTGACAACTGGGCCGATGACTCACCGCAGTGCAGGGAGATCCTGGCGCGGGACATCATGCCAAGGGTGCGCTACTACTCCTACATCGAGATCACTACCCGTGCCCACCAGACTCTGTGGCACGAATATGAGTCGGTAGCCAGCCAGTTCCCCCACTTTGCGATGGAGCATATTCGTAAAGTCGAGGATATCTATCCGGTGTTCCGCGAGCTGTTCAAGAAACAAGCGGCGTGAGGAGGTCACATGATCGAAACAGAAAAACGTGTAGCGCCACTGGATGACGGACCAGACTGGAACTTCGATCTGCTGGAGACCTATCATCAGGAGATCGCCCGGGTCGCCCGTTTCTACAAGCTGGACACCTACCCCAACCAGATCGAGGTGATCACCGCCGAGCAGATGATGGATGCCTACTCCAGCGTCGGCATGCCCATCGGCTATCAGCACTGGTCGTTCGGCAAGCGCTTTATCCATACCGAGCGCAACTACAAGCGCGGCCAGATGGGGCTGGCCTACGAGATCGTCATCAACTCCGACCCTTGCATCGCCTACCTGATGGAGGAGAACACCATGCCGATGCAGGCGCTGGTGATGGCCCACGCCTGCTACGGTCACAACTCCTTCTTCAAGAACAACTACCTGTTCAAGGCGTGGACCGATGCGTCCTCGATCATCGACTACCTGCTGTTTGCCAAAAAATACATCACCGAGTGTGAAGAAAAACACGGTATTGAAGCAGTAGAGCGATTACTGGACTCCTGTCATGCGCTGATGAACTACGGGGTGGATCGTTACAAGCGGCCCCAGAAGATCTCGATGGCCGAGGAGAAGCGGCGTCAGAAGGCGCGGGAAGATTATCTGCAGACTCAGGTCAACGAGCTGTGGCGTACCCTGCCCAAGCAGCATAAAGCCGCGGGGGTGGAGGACAGGCGCTACCCCGCCGAGCCCCAGGAGAACATTCTCTACTTCATCGAGAAGAATGCCCCCTTGCTGGAGCCCTGGCAGCGGGAAGTGGTGCGCATCGTGCGCAAGATCAGCCAGTATTTCTATCCGCAAAAGCAGACCCAGGTGATGAACGAGGGGTGGGCCACCTTCTGGCACTACACCATCCTCAATCACCTCTATGACGAGGGCAAGCTGAGCGATCGCTTCATGATGGAGGTGCTGCACAGCCACACCAACGTGGTCTATCAACCGGCCTACAACAGTCGCTACTACTCGGGGATCAACCCCTATGCGCTGGGGTTTGCCATGTTTACCGACCTGCGCCGCATCTGCGAGAACCCGACCGAGGAGGACAGACAGTGGTTCCCCGATTACGCTGGCAGCAACTGGGTCGAAACCCTCCACTTTGCCATGCAGAACTTCAAGGACGAGAGCTTTATCAGCCAGTTCTTAAGCCCGAAAGTGATGCGGGATATGAAGTTGTTCGCCATTGATGACGACGATCTGAAGAACTATCTGAAGGTCTCCGCCATCCACAATGACGAGGGGTACCGTCAGGTGCGCAATACCCTGTCGGCCCAGTACAACCTCAGCAATCTGGAACCCAATATTCAGGTCTACAACGTGGCCGTGAAGGGGGATCGCTCCCTCACCCTGCGCTATGTGCCCCACAACCGCATCCCCCTTGGCGACTCTCGCCATGAGGTGCTCAAACACCTGCATCAACTGTGGGGATTCGACGTGGTGCTGGAGCAGGATAACGGCGATCTGCCACCCGATATCATCGGCCGCTGCCCGGAGCGCAAACCGGGGATCTGACCCGTGACCCGATATCTCGACGGCCCACTTCGGTGGGCTGTTTTTTTATCGGCCGCCTCTGCCTGCAGGATCGCTGTTCAAACCATACAACCCGCACACACCACCACATAGAAAGAGGCCCGCATGGGGTGCGGGCCTCTTTGCCTTGCGGTCACTCTGCAGCGGTTATCAGTAGAAGGTCTGCTGCTCTGCGGCCATCGCCTTGAGGCGGGCACAGGGAGCAAACCGGTCGCCGTGGCGCTTCTGGTAATACTCCAGACGGCCAACCAGATGATCGATCCCGAGCGTGTCCATGTAGCGGAACGGGCCGCCGAGGAAAGGCGGGAAGCCGATGCCGAAGATGGCCCCGATATCGCCATCACGGGCCGACGCCACCACACCGCTATCCAGCGCCATGGCCGCTTCGTTGAGCATCAGCAGCACGCAGCGCTCGGCGATCTCCTGACGGGCCAGCTTGGCAGAAGGCTTGATGCCGAGCACGCCATAGACGCTCTCGTCCACCGTCTTCTTGCCCTCTTTGCCGGTCAGCTTGTTGCGCGGTGCCGCCTTGCCATAGAGGTAGAAGCCCTTGCCGTTCTTGCGTCCCTTGCGATCGTTTTGCAGCAGCTTGTCGAACGCCTTGGGTGCCTGGAACTGCTCGCCACCCAGCTCTTTCTCGAGGATGGGGGAGATCTTGGCACCCACGTCGATCCCCACCTCATCGAGCAAGGTGATGGGGCCAACCGGGAAGCCAAAGTCCAGCAGTGCGCTATCCAGCACCTCCACCGGCTCCCCTTCCAGCACCAGTCGCGCCGCCTCGTTCATGTAGGGAGCGAGGATGCGGTTGACGTAAAAACCGGCTTCGTCCTTCACCACGATGGGGGTTTTGCCCTGGGCACGGGCAAAAGCCAGGGTGGTGGCGACCGTCTCGGCACTGGTGCCAGCGTGGGGGATGATCTCCGCCAGCGGCATCTTGTCCACCGGGCTGAAGTAGTGCAGCCCCACGATCCGCTCCGGATGCGCCGCCTCTGCCGCAATCTGGTTGATGGGCAGGGAGGAGGTGTTGGAGGCAAACACGGTGTGCTCACCGCACTCACGCTCCACGTCTTTCACCATCTGGTGTTTGAGATTGAGATCTTCAAACACAGCCTCCACTACCATGTCGACCCGGTGGAAACCGGAGTAGTCGAGGGTACCGGTCAGCAGGCTCATCTGCTTTTCCAGCTCGCTGCGCAGGATGTGACGGCGCTTGAGCTTCTTGGCCAGAATGTCGTAGCTGTAGCGCATGGCATTGCCGATCCCGGCGCTTGCCACATCCTTGATCCGCACCGGCACGCCCGCCTTGGTAGCGGTGACGAACGCAATGCCGCCCCCCATCAGACCACCGCCCAGCACGGCGGCATGGGCCACCTTGCGCGGCTCGGCCCCCTGATAGGTGACCTCTTTCTTCATCTCGGTGGTGGCAAAGAAGATGGAACGCAGGGCGGCAGACTCAGCAGTCATCACCAGCTCGCCAAAGTGGCGGGATTCAGCGGCCAGACCGGCCTTCATCCCCTCCTCCACGCCGATGCGCACAACATCCAGGATCCGCTCCGGCGCCGGGTAGTTGCCACGGGTCTTGGCTTTCACCCCCTTGCTGGCCTGATCGAACAGCACCTTGCGACCCAGCTTGTTGGTCTCCAGCACCTTGCCCTGCAGATCCCGCTTCAACTGATGGCGCGGTTTGCCCTTCTTGGCCAGCTTGATAGCGGCATCCAGCAAGATGGAAGGCGGCACCACATCGTCCACCAGCCCCAATTTCTTGGCTTGTTTGGCCCGCACCTGCTTGCCGGTCAGCATCAGATCCAGCGCCTTGGCCACCCCGATGAGGCGCGGCAGACGCTGGGTACCGCCAGAGCCCGGCAGCAGGCCGAGCTGCACTTCCGGCAATCCCAGCACGGTTTTACCGTGCTCGGTCACCACCCGGCCATGACAGGCCAGCGCCAACTCCAGCCCGCCACCGAGGCAGGGACCGTGAATGGCGGCGATCACCGGAATGGTCAGCCCCTCGATCTCGGCAAAGATCTCCTGCCCTTCCCGCGACAGGGTCTCGGCATCCTTGGCACTGGTGCAGGCGGCCAGCATGGTGATATCGGCACCGGCGATGAAGGAGTCCTTCTTGCCGGAGGTGATCACCAGACCGATCAAATCCTTGTTGCGTTTGACCTCGGCCAGTACGGTGCGGATCTCCTCCACAAAGGCGGCCTTGAGGGTATTCATGCTCTCGCCCGGCACATCCATGGTGAGGATGCCGATGCCATCTTTGCGAACATCCAGGGAAAAAGTCTTAGCGCTCATCATTCAACCTCCAACACCATAGCCACGCCCAATCCACCCGCCGCACAGGCGGTGTTGAGCCCCAATCCCCCGCCGCGACGACGCAGCTCGTGCAGGGTCTGGGTGATCATCCGCGCACCGGTCGCGGCAAAGGGGTGGCCATAGGCCAGCGAACCGCCGAGGACGTTGAACTTCTCCATGTCCACCTCGCCGATGGCCTGATCGCGGCCCAGCTTGTCACGGGCAAACTCGTGGCTGGCAAACATCTTGAGGTTGGCCAGAGTCTGGGCGGCAAAGGCTTCGTGCATGTCGATCAGGGTCAGATCGCTGAGCGTGATACCGGCTCTGTCCAGCGCCAGCGGCGTGGCATAGGAGGGCGCCATCAGCATGTCTTGCCAGACATCAATGGCCGAAAAAGCGAAACTGCGAATGTAACCCAACGGTTCGAGACCCAGCTCTTTCGCCCGACCTTCGCGCATCAGCAGCACGGCGGCGGCGCCGTCGGTGAGCGGGGTGGCGTTGGCGGCAGTCACTGTGCCATGGACCCGGTCAAACACCGGCTTGAGCTTGGCGTAGCTCGCGAGATCCGAGCTTTCACGGATATTGTTGTCCCGCTCCAGCGGTGACTTGTAGGGCGGCACATGGGCGGTAAACACCTCGCCATTGAGCTTGCCATCAGCCCAGGCCTGCGCGGCCAGGGTGTGGGAGCGGTGAGCCAGCGCATCTTGCGCCTCGCGGCTGATCTGGTGGCTCTTGGCCATCTGCTCGGCGGTCTGCCCCATGGAGAGGCCGGTAGAGTATTCCGCCACCGCAGGCGGCACCGGCAGCAGATCCTTGACCCGCAATTGACGCAGAATATTGAAGCGCTGCTGCAGATTGCGCGCCTTGTTGAGATCCACCAGGGCGCGGGCCAGCTTCTTGCTCACCCCGATGGGCAGCACGGAAGAGGAGTCGGCGCCGCCGGCGATGGCGATATCCACAGTACCGGCCATGATGGATTCGGTGACGTTGGCCACCGCCTGAAAACTGGTGGCGCAGGCGCGAGAGACACTATAGGCATCGGTATTGACGCTCATGCCGGTACCGAGCACGATCTCGCGGGCAATGTTGGGGGCTTCCGGCATCTGAACCACCTGACCAAACACCAGCTGGTCGATAAGCTTGGGATCGAGATCGGTACGGGCGAGCATCTCGCTCACCACCAGTTTGCCGAGATCGACTGCAGGCACGCCATGAAAGGCGGTGGCCTGCTTGGCAAAGGGGGTACGCAGCCCCGCCACGACGGCAATCCGTTCGCCCTGGCGAGTCGTCAGTTTCAATGGCTGTTTCATCCTGGCTCCTTGGTTTAAAAGGCAGAGGTCTGACCTCATTGCGCCACATCTTAACAATCCAATCACAAGTTTCATACAGCTGATTGAAACTAAATTAAGCGCGGCAAGGCCCCTTTGCTCGCCCTTGGGGAGCAACTGGAGTATAAAAAGATCAACTTCCATAAAAACAACGGGTTTATCGCATGGCAGCGGCCGAGTTCAGCGCACTTAGGGACTATCTTGGCAGTCAGATCCTGGGGCAGGAGGAGCTAATAGAAGGGCTCCTGATTGCCCTGTTATGTGAAGGACATGTGTTAATCGAAGGGGCGCCCGGGCTGGCCAAAACCCGCGCCGTCAAGGCGCTCGCTGGCGCCGTCGAAGGGCGCTTTGCCCGTATCCAGTTTAC
>OEQO01000212.1_pt1 | contig 14335 bp, 11 predicted proteins | sample 1539751 | NCBI WGS metagenome assembly OEQO01 (sample SAMEA3891237, study PRJEB23780) | metagenome | biome: terrestrial biome; feature: animal house; material: water of meat washing | place: Italy | collected 2015-05-12 | reverse complement strand
TGCATTTAGGCGCTGATGATTTAAGTATCGACATTAAAGACATTCTAAACATTTCCCATTTAAACCATTGAATATTGGATGTATATTGCTACTTTGCCTATAACTAATAAAGATTTTTCACATCTCCATTCCCTCTGATCATGTATTTATCGAGAATTTTGTTTAAGAAAAACCTGTACAAAATTATCTTTGATTAATTATTTTTAGTGTCTAAAATAGACAAAATGCCTACTTTTTGAATTGAGGTTTAAAACATGCAAGTTATTACAGCGAAAGATGCTAAATCTCGTTTTGGTGAATTATTGGATACGATGCAAAGAGAACCTGTCTTAGTAACCAAAAATAAACGTCCAGTTGGTGTTTTCTTATCGTTGAAAGATGTGAAAGGTACTCACTTGGAAAGTCTTTTTGATATTGAAAGTGATGATTATGAAGATTGGGAAAAAGAGAAAATAGCAGAAGCCCTAAATTCTTTGAAATCACATCCATCAAAAACCACAGCGATGAAAACGGTACATGCTACAGCGATGCAAAAAGCACGAGAATTAGTGGCGAGCCGTAGCAGATGAGTTATGACGTTTCCTATTTGCCACAAGCAGAACAAGATTTAATTGAAATTTTGGCGTATGGCATCGAAAACTGGGGCGAAAAACTAGCTGAAAGTATGTATCTAAAAATTACTGATCAGTTAGAAACACTCTACTTCTCGCCCAACCGTACTAAGAGAAAGGGAAGCTTAGGAACCAGAGAAATGCTCATTTCTGACAGTCCATACCGTGCCATTATTCAAATTGATGAAGAAAAAAAGAAAGTCTTCATTTTAAGAATTTTGCATACTTCAAGAAATATTTAATCAATGGTGCTAAATATGGCGCATAGTTTTCGCCATATCTAATTTTTAAATAATTTTAATAAATTAAGCTTTTTATTAAAAAATGGTTGAATTAATATGATGTATATTTAAGATATTGATTTTATTAGGAGAAATAGGTGTTTAAAAAAGCTATAGCCACTACATTTTTGTTAGGAATTAGCGTTAATACAGTTTTTGCATCAGAGTTACAAGATAAACAAATAATTATGAAACTGATGAATAACTATATAAATGCTGTTGCTTGTGCAACTAGTAAAGTTCAAATTAATAATATCGTGAGTATTTTCCCTCCTGAAGAAGACTATACGGGTTCAACTTATTATGTTTTATGGAGTGGAGATAAAGGTTGCGAAGGTGGATCAGGTACGATGTCTAGTTATATTTCAGAAGTATCAAGGTACTCATCAAGTCGACCATTTTTAGTTAATACTGACGATGCATTAGGTGATAATAATGAAAAATCTTGGACAAATGGAACATCATTTACAAATTATAGATTTATTGAATCTATAAAAAATAAAAATAACTCATTAGAAGTAATAAGCTGGAATTATGCTGATGATAAGTTTGGAGGGAAAGATGGTGGAAATAATTTTCCAGCAAACAAGTTTAGATATACATTGAAAAATGTTGATGGCGAAGGTTGGAAATTGGTTGACCAAGTTTTATTAGAGCAAAACAAGTAAATATCTATAGTTGTAATTAACCCGAATCTTACTTAAGCCAATGATTTCATCACTTGAATCGTTGGCTTGTTTTGCCGACATAGAACCTATGCTCTAAGAGAGTAACTTTTTTTAATCCAACTTTGGAATGCAAATAGCCGTTTTTTTTAGCTACGTTGAGAAAATTTCTGTTAAATAATTGTCTTATTTTTAAACAAATTACAGGTTTTGATGTGGTAACAGATTTATTTTTTAAAATTTACGACCAAAACGGAAAAAAATCTTGCAATAGTTGTAGAGTAGATTCAAATTGAGTGCAATTACATACATTTTCTTGAATTAGAAAAAGTACAGACCAAAAAAAAGCCCCAGTTTTCGACGACAATGGCTTCTTTTTGGCTTCATCAGTCGACTTGTTAGTAACTGAATCCACAATGTATAGCAATATTATGCGGTGGATACAGTGAATTGACAAGTCTTACAGCAGACTTGTTATGCTAAAAAATGTGACAGCGTTTAATTTACGCAAAAAAGCCCTGATTTTTGAAGAACAACAGACTAAGAAGTCTGATCTTGACGCATCTCTTAGCGTTTTTCGTCTTTCAATCCCCGATAATTGTCCACTTTGGACTTCAAAAATAGCTCTTGCAGGTGAAAAACCGACTTGGTTTCACAAAGATGAGGCTAATTTTGCGGATTTCGCATATTTAAAGACCGCTACAGATTTTAAAGTCGGCACATTGATCATAGATATAGACAAACCCATTGCAGACCATATTGAAGCCCTCATTTATGGCTCTTTAAATGCCCCAATTCCAAATTTAATCATTAAAAATCGAGCTAATAAGCATGTTCAGCTCGTCTATTGTTTGAAAAACTGGGTCTGTATTGATGTGCGGAATACGAAAGGCAACTATAGCGCAAAAGCGCACAGCCTCTATAAAGCCCTTAAACGCCATTTAAACGGCATTTTTGGCGGTGATGATGCTTATCATAACTTTATCGCTAAAAATCCATTCTGTGAGCAATGGGACGTAATAGGGATGCGTTCAACAAGCTATGAGATGTATGAACTTGCTCGAATTTCAGAACTAGAAGTCAAAAGCACAACATTCATTGAGCGATTACAGTCGAAGCAAACAGATAAAGCCCTGAAACAAGCGTCAGATCGTGCAACTGTTGGAAGCGGTGAACGTAATGACTTCTTATTCAATACTGTGCGTGTACGTGCTTATTCACTCTATAACAAGCATTCAAAAGATTGGACACGTCAACAGTTTGAGAATTGCATTAATGATTTTGCTCAAGAACTAAATCAAACGAAATGCAGTCCAGCGCTTGAAATTAGTGAAGTTGCTACGATTTGCCATAGCATAGTGAGCTTTTGTTACAGCTCGTTTGGTGAACATCAGAAATATACGAAATCAGAAATTAGTGAGATAGCGTCAAAATGTGGACGAAAGGGTGGTAAAGCAAAAGGCTATAAGTACGCACAACAACGCCAACAAGCTCGTAAACTAGCTAAACAGGGCAAGAAAGCTAAAGATATAGCTGTGATTACTGGTTTATCAATTCGTGCTGTCTACAATGCAATTAACGAAGAAAAACCGCTAAAAAAATCAGTGCAAAAACCGACTGAAAAAAATATTAAATATCATGTATTTAACCCCCTATTTTGTGCAAATAGCTATCAGTGTAGTGTGCTCCTGGTAAAAGAATTACGTAGTAATTCACATCTTGTATGCGAGCGAAGCGAGCCAAAGCTTTTTTTCAAGCCTTTAAGCCTTAAAATTTCAAATACTCCAACTGTTAAACATCCGAATATTCATATTCCTTTTGTTCTGCTCCCTCAAATAACTCAACATCAAATACCGCAATCACAGATAGCCTTTGTTTCGTGTAAACAACATTCTTGATGAATGATTGTTTAACACAAAACAAGATGCTATTGTGATTTAACGCAAGGATACATAGAGACCCCTCCACTTCGTTGCAGGCTTCTATGACCTTGTTCAGGAGGAGACCTCCCGAAACCCTCCAAAAGCAAAGGCAAAAGCATGACAGAGACCAAACGTAATAAAGTTTATAAAGTCCGATTTTCTGATGCTGAAGTACAGAAAATCAAAGATGCCAATATCCTAAATATTGCGAAATATCTAAGAGATACTTCGCTTGCCCAAATTGATGCAAAGCAAGGCAACGTCAAAAAAAAGAATCAGGAACATCACTACACCAAATTAGATCGTGAATTTTTACTTGAGCTATCTCGAATTGGGGGCAACATCAATCAGATTGCAAAGGCAATAAATACCGATATTGCAAGCAGTCGTCCCCTTGATGCTGCAAGGCTTTTGCACCTGTTAATAGGGATTGATCAGACCTTAAAGGAATTGAAAAAATGATTGTTCAGTTCTTTAGATACGGCAATGGTTTGAGCAAAGGTCCACTGGATTATTTACTTGGTAAAGACCGTGATCGAGATTATGCAAAAGTCCTACAGGGCGATGTTTCCGAAGTATCAGGATTAATTGATACGTCACCTTATGCAAAGAAATATACATCCGGATGCCTAAGTTTTTATGAGCATGATTTATCTGATCAGGATAAACAAAAAATCATGCAGGATTTTGAGCAAGCCTTATTCCCTGGCATGGATCAGAGCCAGTACCGTGTCTTGTGGATTGAGCATCAAGACAAATTAAACGAAGAGACAGGGGAGCGAAGATTAGAGCTTAACTTCTTAATCCCTAATGTTGAAATCCTTACAGGACAACGTTTACAGCCTTATTATGATAAAGCTGATCGTCCTCGTATTGATCTGTTTAAGAAGATTACAAACTATGAATATCAACTGCATGATGCAGATGACCCCCTCTATCGCCAAGCCGTTACAACGGCAAAAAACTTGCCTAAAACTGTTAATGAGATCAAGGAAACGCTTGATATTGAAGCAACGAGAGCCGTTGAAAGTGGACTAATTACAGATCGGCAGAGCATGAAAAAATGGCTATTGGATCTTGGTCTTGAAGTTACCAGAGAAACCAAGAAAAGCCTATCCATTAAAAATCCGAATGATGACGAAAAAGCCCGCCCGATAAGGCTTACAGGTGCAATCTATGAGCAAGATTTTAGACTTACAGAAACGAGCCAACAACTTACTATCGCAGCATCAGAACGATATAGACGAGAAGCTGAACAGCGAAATCAGTCAGATATTCAACGATATGCGGAATACAGTGCAAAGCGAAGCACAGAGCTTGAGCAGCAGTATCGACAGCACCAAAACGGATATACAGCAGAAACAGAGCGAAGCAACGAACGAGATATTGCAGCAGATCGACCAGACTACAGCTCAAACCAAGAAGCAGCAGCAACAAGGCATGACAGCCCTATTGCAAGAACAACAACAGCAGATCAAACAGCTACAAGCGAACTTGCAGCAGTTGAACGGCTTGAGCCAAGAAACAGCCCAAGCAGCCAAATTAAAGAAAACCCTTATTACATCGAATATAGTCTTGATTTCACTGGCATGTATAACGCTTATCAGCAGTATTTGTCTGGGATACGTCAGCAAGAGCAAATACAACGATATACAAGCGATGCAGAATACAGTCGATTATCTAAAATCACAGGGGGGAAGCCTGATGATAACAACATGCGATGGCAAGCTGTGCGTCCAAATAGACCCGAATTATATGAACAATTCATACGTAACACGAGATACGAAACAACCGCTAATGATCGTGAAGGAGGTGCATTAAATGAATCTAGAAGCGCAGTTATTGAACATTATCGAAGAACAGCAGAATCAATTGAAGCAACAACAGCAAGAGCAAGAGAAAGCACTGCAACTCATTCAACAGCAATCAGGGACTATCGAGCAGTTAAAGAGCTACACGAACACTTTAAACAGCAAGCATCAGGAAGCAGTGAAGATAGTGCAGAAATATCAGCAGTTCGTGCAAGAACTGTCAGAGCAAACTATCTCAGCAACTTTTTCACAAGATGTACAACAGAACTTGAAAGTACAGTTGCAGACACGTTTAAACGATTTAGTGCAGAACTTGCAGATCGACAATCAAGTCAAAAATCAGGTATCGAAGATTATTCCGCAAGCAGTCGAATTGGAGATCAACAGTCAATTGAAACCACTAGCAGAACAAATCACCGAGAGAATGAGTTCAGTAGAGCAGTTTCAGCAGAAATTAGCTCAATTAATCCAACAAGTGTCATCAAAGCTTTAGACGTGCTTGATCAACGTAAAGAGCTACAGAGAGAGCAAGAGCGTCAACGCAGTCGAGATTATGATTCACCAAGCCCATTTTGACCCATTTTTTTTGCGGAGCATTGCAGGTTTTGATGTGGTAACAGATTTATTTTTGCGAATTTTCAACGAATGAGAAAAAAAATCTTGCAATAGTTGTAGAGTAGATTCAAATTGAGTGCAATTACATACATTTTCTTGAATTAGAAAAAGTACAGACCAAAAAAAAGCCCCAGTTTTCGACGACAATGGCTTCTTTTTGGCTTCATCAGTCGACTTGTTAGTAACTGAATCCACAATGTATAGCAATATTATGCGGTGGATACAGTGAATTGACAAGTCTTACAGCAGACTTGTTATGCTAAAAAATGTGACAGCGTTTAATTTACGCAAAAAAGCCCTGATTTTTGAAGAACAACAGACTAAGAAGTCTGATCTTGACGCATCTCTTAGCGTTTTTCGTCTTTCAATCCCCGATAATTGTCCACTTTGGACTTCAAAAATAGCTCTTGCAGGTGAAAAACCGACTTGGTTTCACAAAGATGAGGCTAATTTTGCGGATTTCGCATATTTAAAGACCGCTACAGATTTTAAAGTCGGCACATTGATCATAGATATAGACAAACCCATTGCAGACCATATTGAAGCCCTCATTTATGGCTCTTTAAATGCCCCAATTCCAAATTTAATCATTAAAAATCGAGCTAATAAGCATGTTCAGCTCGTCTATTGTTTGAAAAACTGGGTCTGTATTGATGTGCGGAATACGAAAGGCAACTATAGCGCAAAAGCGCACAGCCTCTATAAAGCCCTTAAACGCCATTTAAACGGCATTTTTGGCGGTGATGATGCTTATCATAACTTTATCGCTAAAAATCCATTCTGTGAGCAATGGGACGTAATAGGGATGCGTTCAACAAGCTATGAGATGTATGAACTTGCTCGAATTTCAGAACTAGAAGTCAAAAGCACAACATTCATTGAGCGATTACAGTCGAAGCAAACAGATAAAGCCCTGAAACAAGCGTCAGATCGTGCAACTGTTGGAAGCGGTGAACGTAATGACTTCTTATTCAATACTGTGCGTGTACGTGCTTATTCACTCTATAACAAGCATTCAAAAGATTGGACACGTCAACAGTTTGAGAATTGCATTAATGATTTTGCTCAAGAACTAAATCAAACGAAATGCAGTCCAGCGCTTGAAATTAGTGAAGTTGCTACGATTTGCCATAGCATAGTGAGCTTTTGTTACAGCTCGTTTGGTGAACATCAGAAATATACGAAATCAGAAATTAGTGAGATAGCGTCAAAATGTGGACGAAAGGGTGGTAAAGCAAAAGGCTATAAGTACGCACAACAACGCCAACAAGCTCGTAAACTAGCTAAACAGGGCAAGAAAGCTAAAGATATAGCTGTGATTACTGGTTTATCAATTCGTGCTGTCTACAATGCAATTAACGAAGAAAAACCGCTAAAAAAATCAGTGCAAAAACCGACTGAAAAAAATATTAAATATCATGTATTTAACCCCCTATTTTGTGCAAATAGCTATCAGTGTAGTGTGCTCCTGGTAAAAGAATTACGTAGTAATTCACATCTTGTATGCGAGCGAAGCGAGCCAAAGCTTTTTTTCAAGCCTTTAAGCCTTAAAATTTCAAATACTCCAACTGTTAAACATCCGAATATTCATATTCCTTTTGTTCTGCTCCCTCAAATAACTCAACATCAAATACCGCAATCACAGATAGCCTTTGTTTCGTGTAAACAACATTCTTGATGAATGATTGTTTAACACAAAACAAGATGCTATTGTGATTTAACGCAAGGATACATAGAGACCCCTCCACTTCGTTGCAGGCTTCTATGACCTTGTTCAGGAGGAGACCTCCCGAAACCCTCCAAAAGCAAAGGCAAAAGCATGACAGAGACCAAACGTAATAAAGTTTATAAAGTCCGATTTTCTGATGCTGAAGTACAGAAAATCAAAGATGCCAATATCCTAAATATTGCGAAATATCTAAGAGATACTTCGCTTGCCCAAATTGATGCAAAGCAAGGCAACGTCAAAAAAAAGAATCAGGAACATCACTACACCAAATTAGATCGTGAATTTTTACTTGAGCTATCTCGAATTGGGGGCAACATCAATCAGATTGCAAAGGCAATAAATACCGATATTGCAAGCAGTCGTCCCCTTGATGCTGCAAGGCTTTTGCACCTGTTAATAGGGATTGATCAGACCTTAAAGGAATTGAAAAAATGATTGTTCAGTTCTTTAGATACGGCAATGGTTTGAGCAAAGGTCCACTGGATTATTTACTTGGTAAAGACCGTGATCGAGATTATGCAAAAGTCCTACAGGGCGATGTTTCCGAAGTATCAGGATTAATTGATACGTCACCTTATGCAAAGAAATATACATCCGGATGCCTAAGTTTTTATGAGCATGATTTATCTGATCAGGATAAACAAAAAATCATGCAGGATTTTGAGCAAGCCTTATTCCCTGGCATGGATCAGAGCCAGTACCGTGTCTTGTGGATTGAGCATCAAGACAAATTAAACGAAGAGACAGGGGAGCGAAGATTAGAGCTTAACTTCTTAATCCCTAATGTTGAAATCCTTACAGGACAACGTTTACAGCCTTATTATGATAAAGCTGATCGTCCTCGTATTGATCTGTTTAAGAAGATTACAAACTATGAATATCAACTGCATGATGCAGATGACCCCCTCTATCGCCAAGCCGTTACAACGGCAAAAAACTTGCCTAAAACTGTTAATGAGATCAAGGAAACGCTTGATATTGAAGCAACGAGAGCCGTTGAAAGTGGACTAATTACAGATCGGCAGAGCATGAAAAAATGGCTATTGGATCTTGGTCTTGAAGTTACCAGAGAAACCAAGAAAAGCCTATCCATTAAAAATCCGAATGATGACGAAAAAGCCCGCCCGATAAGGCTTACAGGTGCAATCTATGAGCAAGATTTTAGACTTACAGAAACGAGCCAACAACTTACTATCGCAGCATCAGAACGATATAGACGAGAAGCTGAACAGCGAAATCAGTCAGATATTCAACGATATGCGGAATACAGTGCAAAGCGAAGCACAGAGCTTGAGCAGCAGTATCGACAGCACCAAAACGGATATACAGCAGAAACAGAGCGAAGCAACGAACGAGATATTGCAGCAGATCGACCAGACTACAGCTCAAACCAAGAAGCAGCAGCAACAAGGCATGACAGCCCTATTGCAAGAACAACAACAGCAGATCAAACAGCTACAAGCGAACTTGCAGCAGTTGAACGGCTTGAGCCAAGAAACAGCCCAAGCAGCCAAATTAAAGAAAACCCTTATTACATCGAATATAGTCTTGATTTCACTGGCATGTATAACGCTTATCAGCAGTATTTGTCTGGGATACGTCAGCAAGAGCAAGTACAGCGACATCACAGAGATGGAGAACAAAGTCCAGTGGCTAAAAAGCCAAGGGGCAAGCCTGAATATTCAGAAGTGTGGAACAGAGAAAAAATGGGACTGGTGCGTCCAGATCGACCCGAAAGCGCAGCAGTACAGCAACAATATGCGAATAGTGCAGGAAACCAATTAAATGAATCTCGAAGCACAGTTATTGCAGATTATCGAGCAGCAACAGCAGCAGCTCAAAGAGCAACAGCAGCAGCAACAGCAAGCATTACAGCTCATTCAAACGCAGAGCAAAACGATAAGCGAACTAGAGAGCTACTGCAACAAATTGATAACTCACTTCAACACGCTGACCGAGAAAGAAAAAGAGATGAAAAATCATATCAGACAGCTACAGAATCCGAAGCTATCAGAGACTTTATTACAAAACTTGGAGAGCAGCTTAAAACAGCGATTACAGAGCCATTTAGAGCAATTAGTGACTGGGTTAAATCTAAAGAACGAGATCAACGAACTATTGCCAACGATGATCTATACAGAAATCGAGAAGCAGACAGCACCATTAACCCAACAGCTTCAAAGGAAACTAGACTCAGTACAACAGTATCACGAAAAATTCGAGGGTTTGATCAAACAAATATCTTCAAGGCTTTAGATGAGCTGGACAGACGTAGAGAGTTGCAACTGGAGCAACAACGTAAAAATGACAAGAGTTATTCACCTAGATTTTGATACTTTTTTTTCTGCGGAGCATTGCCTTTGCAATGCTGTCCTCGAAAAAAAAGCATCTTCAAAGATCGGCTGTACCCGTATCTTTGCTAGACAAGCATAAGTGGTTTATGTTGTCCGATAAATAATTAAAGGAGGGATAACAAGATGCAAGCATTCATTACAAAAGGTTGTTTTACTAACCATGGTGGTAAAATTATAGAGGGTGATGATTCTTGGTTGGTTGATGGTAAAGGCGTTCATCTAGAGGGCATGGGGCATTTTTGCCCAAAGTGCAAAGTTGTTTCTAAGGCACTTGCGACACAAAGAGGCTTTATACAAGTGAATGGTCGCAACCCTATTGTGGCTGGCGATACTGCCACTTGTGGGGCTAAATACATGAAAATATCTGATTTGGCTGTTCGTGGTGGTGGCTCAGGTTCTGCCAGTTCTTCAAACCAAGTGAGTAATCTAAAGGATGCCTTAAAGTTTGATGAGCGTGTGCAACTTGTAGATCGGGATGATAATGAGCCGTTGGCACATGTGCCCTACTATCTGAAAAACTCTAAAACTGGAGCTGTTGTTTCTTCAGGAACAACGGATGAAAACGGTTATACAGAAAGGTTTTATACAGCAAAAGCTGAAGATATTGATATTTATATCGGAGAGCCAGAGTGACGCAAGGTACTTGTAAAACAAATACAAAACAGGAATCAGTACATAGACAGCCTGTGTCTTTAAAAGAATATTTAATTTGCATTTATTATCACAAGCCTTCTAAAAGTGACGATCGAGCATTTGAACGTGCATCAAAGCATTGTCTTTCACAACTTAAGTTAAAAAACTGTGGTGATAACTTTGTATTTAAAGAATATCAAGTTACGTCAGGACAGGACTTTAAAAAAATATGGTCGACAATCTTTGCTGAGTTGAATAAGAATGTTGCTAAAGTGAAAGAAATGCATGTTTTTAGCCACTCTAGTAAGACAGATGGGGGTAACGATGGCTTGGAGTTTTTAAGCACTAGAAACGCCCGTAATGAGGTTTTGGAGGATGGGACGATTTCTTATAGTGAAATATCAGAACTTGAAAAACTGCGGTGGTCCCCAAATGCAAATTTAGTTTTACATGGCTGCAATACAGGGCTAAGAGGAACGTCTGTACAGTCTATTGCTGATGTATTTGCGATTAGACAAGAAAAATGTAGGGTTCACGGTCAAAAGGGGTGGGCTTATTTTTCAAGAAATGAAGCTGTTTATGAACGTACTTCACCAGCTGACAAAGAAATTTATCTATGGGCTTTTAGCCGTGGCAATAATAGCTATGTCGGGAATGTCATTGGTGGTGAGAAAATCCCTGCTTTAATTGTTGAAAAAAAGAAGTAATCCCATGAAGTTAAAAATATTATTTTGGTTTTCTACTTTAAACATAATAGGTATATTTCTAGTTTATATACTTTCATTTATGACAAGAAATAATCACTATGCTGTAGCTGTAGATACGGTTTTTCTAGCATCATCAATTGTTCTATTCATCTTGGCACTACTACTTAGAAATACACGAGTAATATCAATCAGCTTGCTATCTATTGTGCTTGCGGTTGGTATGAATGTCTTTAATATCAGTATCAGCTATCAAAAATGGCTTGATCGTGAACAGCCTGAATGGGGTCAGAGATAGGATACTCCTATCTCGGCTGTACCCGAAGATCACATATTTGCGACATTTTGTCGCAATATTTTGTTTTGAAAATCAGTCATTTGACAGCAATTCAAAAAGGTGTAATATTTTCATCAGGCGAAAAAAAAGCAAGCTGGCAGGCTCGCTTTTTTCTCTTTGTTAAACAAATGCTTAAAGCATCCATAAAACGCTAATTCGTTACTAGTATTTTACTGATGTTTTGAGCTATTGCAACACTTGGACGTGTTTCATGCTCAATAAAACGCAATTTTCAGACGATTTTTACGAAAAACTCCCAAAAAAACCGTATTGCTCGGATGATTTAGGGCGTGGGGTGATTATTCGCCCAAAACGTACCGCAATCCAGAAGCCATACATTCAGCATAATCCCCCTTGTCTTGTTAGCTCGTTGGTGTTCGATATAGACCGCCAAGACGCTTATTTTGCGTGGTCTGACGCAAATTTACCGACCCCAACATGGATAGCCAAAAATCGTCAAAATGGACATGCACATATTGGCTATATGCTTTTAGCTCCAGTGTGTACCACGCATCGAGCAAAGCAGAATGTCATACAGTACCTTGCCAAGATCGAGCAGGCGTATAGCTTGGCGTTAGGTGCAGATCGTGGCTATACGGGCTTAATCACTAAAAATCCATGTCACGGAACATGGGAAAATCATACCTTTGGCGTTCAACCATACGACCTAAATTATTTAGCCGATTTTGTAGAGCTTCAGGAACTAAAAACCGACTTAAAAGAGGTTTCAGGGCTTGGGCGTAACTGTATGATGTTCGATACCGTTAGATTTTGGGCGTATGAAGCGATTAGAGCGTTTATTTCGGGGTCGCCTGATAGTTGGTATGCGGAAGTGCTAAAAGTCGCTACAAACGCAAATGGTGCGTTTTTAGAGCCATTGCCACATTCAGAGGTAAAGGCAACCGCTAAGTCTATTGCTCGTTGGGTATGGCGCAATCACTCAGATGCACACGTCAAATTTATCGAGCGTCAGGCTGCTAAAGGACGTAAGGGCGATTCTAGTCATGGCGGTAAGGCTAGATCAGCACAATACAGCGATATACGTCAGGAAGCCTTAAAACTTCATGTGATGGGTAAGAGCATCAAAGAAATATCAGAATATTTAAATGTGCATCGGAATAGCGTATCGAAATGGGTAAAAAATCCATGCACAAGTGCAACCTAAATCAGATATCAGCCCCTAGGGTGCTCTTTTCCCATTTCATTTTTAAAAATTATTATTTAAGGGAATAAGCAACGGCTGTGGGCAAAGGAAAACCCTGTGATCTAAACCTGTGTGCAACTCAACGTATAACGGCTTTATCGTTATGCGGAGTTGTGCATAGTGTTTAGGCACAGATCAGGTTTTACGGTCGCTTGCGATTGTCCATAGTCTTGCTATGACCTGCTTAATTGAATTACGTCTAGGGGTCTGATATTGTAATGGAACGCAAGGATACATGGAGACCCCTCTGCTACGCAGATGTGTTCCATGACCTTGTTCAGGGGCAAGCCCCCGAAACCCCCAAAAGCAAAGGCAAAAGCATGACAGCGATCAAACGTAATAAGGTTTACAAAGTCCGATTTTCTGATGCAGAGGTACAGAAAATCAAAGATGCCAATATCCTAAATATTGCCAAATATCTAAGGGATACTTCGCTTGCTCAAATTGATGCAACTCAAGGCAACGCCAAAAAAAAGAATTTGGAAAATCACTACACAAAATTAGATCGTGAATTTTTACTTGAGTTATCCCGAATTGGGGGCAACATCAATCAAATTGCCAAAGCTATTAATACAGACATTGCAAGCAGTCGTCCCCTTGATGCTGCACGTCTTTTGCACCTGTTAATAGGGATTGATCAGACATTGAGGGAATTGAAAAAATGATTGTTCAGTTCTTCAGGTACGGCAATGGTTTAAGCAAAGGGCCACTAGATTATTTGCTTGGTAAAGACCGTGATAGAGACTATGCAAAAGTTTTGCAGGGTGATGTTTCCGAAGTATCAGGGTTAATTGATACATCACCTTTTGCCAAAAAATATACGTCAGGTTGTTTGTCTTTTTACGAGCATGATTTAAGTGATCAAGATAAACAGCAGATTATGCAAAATTTTGAGCAAGCCTTATTCCCTGGCATGGATCAGAGACAGTACCGTGTTTTGTGGATTGAGCATCAAGACAAGAAAAACGAGGAGACGGGGAAGCGAAGATTAGAGCTTAATTTTCTAATTCCCAATATTGAAATCCTTACAGGGAAACGTTTACAGCCATATTTTGACCGAGCTGATCGTTCTAGAGTTGATCTATTTAAGAAGATTACAAACTATGAATATCAACTGCATGATGCAGATGACCCATTGTATCAACAAGACATTAAACACGCCAAAAACCTACCTAAAGCTGTTAATGAGATTAAGGAAACTCTCAATATTTTAGCTACGAAAGCTGTAGAGAATGGATTAATTACAGATCGTCAAAGCATGAAAACGTGGCTATTGGATCTCGGTCTTGAAATCAGCAGAGAAACAAAAAAAAGCCTATCTATTAAAAATCCAAATAATGATGACCCAAACGCCAGACCAATTAAGTTAAAAGGTGCAATCTATGAGCAGGATTTTAGACTTACAGAAGAAAGCGAACGACTTACTATTGCAGCATCAGAGCGATATAGACGAGAAGCTGAACAGCGAA
>OEQO01000208.1_pt1 | contig 14506 bp, 14 predicted proteins | sample 1539751 | NCBI WGS metagenome assembly OEQO01 (sample SAMEA3891237, study PRJEB23780) | metagenome | biome: terrestrial biome; feature: animal house; material: water of meat washing | place: Italy | collected 2015-05-12 | reverse complement strand
GCTAAAGCAACATGAGGTATATCACCTTGCTTTAGCTGTCTTTGTTTGATGTGGAGAATGATGAACGTTTAAGCCACTAGTTAAAGTGCTTTTGCCTCAGTTGTTCTAGACGGAGTTGATATTGCTGTTGCCATGCACTTTCAGCTAAGTTTTGTTTTTGCTGGTTCATTTCTTGGTTGAGAGCAGCAAGCTCAGATTGATAACTGGCGATCTGTTGTTGTTGTCGAGCGACTTGTTGTTCGCGTTCAGCCAACTGCGCCGCTTCTTTGCCTGAAAAGTAGCTGTTACGAATTTGTTGGGTAATTTCTTGTTGCTGTATTGGGTCGGTGACGCCAATTAAAGCCAATTTAAGGGCTTTATCATAACTACCACTCTGACCATCAATATTTTTGCTCGGGTTTTTATATTGTTGCTGTAGTTGCGCAAGTTCACTTAGCCGTTGTTGTAAGGTCATGTGCGGTGCGCGGCTCAAGAGTTCACCATAAGCAAACTGATAGCTGGCAAACTCTTTTTCTTCAGCAAAGCCGAGTTGTGTTTCTTGCTTACCTAAAGTCTGCTCACGTAAGTTCCAAATTTCCTGATAACGCTGTTGTGGTGTCATTTGTGTGGACATGGTTTTAGCTTGCATTTCTTTTTCGTACAGTGGTAGGCGTTCTATCAATTGTTTTAAAGTCTGGGCAAACTGCTGATCTGGATATTCGGCCAATACCTGTTTTAATAATGCCTGACAGTTGGTATCGGGGCAGTTTTGCTGTAACTGGTTTAATAATTGTGTGATATTGCCCGGATTTTTTTGAAAGAGTTGAATCATTTGTTGGATGGATTCTTGTTGCTGTTGTTGCTGCATTTTTGACTCGTCATTGTTTGCAGCGGCAAGCTTCTCTTGCAAACTGCTGGGTTGAGCAGTCTCTGTAAGGGACGGTGAGGATGCCTGAGTTTGACCCGATGTGGCATATGATGAGCCAAGGCCCAACCATATCACCACACCGATCACCAATACACTCAGCACCAAAGCGATAAGCCCAAAGCGCTTCATTATTCTTCCTTATGGGTTGTATTGGAATTGACCCATTACTGGGAAGTGGTCAGATAAGTCCCAAGTCATAAATACGGGGTCGGCAGCCGAGCGAAGAATACGGACATCATTACGTGCTTGCATAGGCTGACGGTGGTTATTGGATGACACCACGTAGTCTAAATACTCTACGGTAGAGCCACCCGTAAGTCCTGCACCTGCGAGTTTATTCACTCGTGGATCGAAGGTCGATTCGGTATATCCTGTGCTGACTGGTACCGTACCATTCAAGTTGATTTGCATTTGCGCATAATCTTGCGGCCACAGGAGTTTGTTGACATTAAAGTCACCGCCCATGAGCACTGCATCAAATGATGGAATATTTTGCTTATCGACCAAAGCGCGGATTTGCTTAAATTGTTGCTGGCGCATATCACGTGCCGCGTCGGTATCAAACGATGCGGTATGCGTGGAGGTCACATGATAGGCTTTGCCATTCTTGAGAATTTCAGCATAAATCACGCCTTTATCGGCAAAACAGTCAATCCCCGTACAGCTCGGGTAAATAAAATGATCCGTTTTTACAATTGGATGGCGACTTGCAACCAATATGCCGCTGTCATAGATATTGAAACCTGAACCGATTGGAATATAAGTTTGGTACGGATATTCCTGCGCTAATTTGGCCAACATGGCGGTACGACCAGAAGCAAAGGTTTCTTGGAATAAGATCGCGTCGTAGCCTTTTAGGTTTTGCGGCAGTTGCTCTAAACGCGAATCAATTTTACTTGCCACCAAAGGAAGAGCATAAATATTGTAGGTTAAAACTTTAAACTCATCGGCACTGCTGGCAACGGGTTCTGGCACGGTATTTTGATGGATAGTGTAGTGGAAGTCGTCATAACCACCAGTGTATTCAGCTTTAAAAGCAGTCTGCGCTGCTTTTCCTGCATAATTGGTGTTGAAACGCTGAATGTTACGGTCGTTGAACCATGGTGCAGAGAAATCACTGCCAGATGCAGAGTGTTTAATATCACTGCCAGACCAAGTGCCAGTCATGGATTGTTTCAGGGTGACGCTTGAACCACCGCCTGTAATCACGGTATCAAAATTATAAGTTTGACCTGACTTTACCCCAGTATAACGGTTAAAACGCAGTACACGTTTGGTTTCATAAGGTGCAATTTGGGTGGCTTCTTGAGCCCATTGACTCCCCTGAGTTAAGGTGCGTGTACCGTGATGATTAATATTGACGGATACCGTTTCAGGGGTGGTATTGGTCACATAAATGTATGAGTCTGCTATCGCTTGCTGCGTACACAGCAGTAATGATAACCATCCGATATTTTTCATTAAGTTTTTATTTAATTGGGTGCTCATGTGTTCCCTCCATGATGTTTTTATTCAATATTGTGTAAAACAATATGACGAGATCACTATGGCAGGTAATTTTTTTAAGTCAGTGACAAAGTGCGACAGCACCCTGATTTTCCGATGAATGAGCATCAAAAATTCAATTTAATTTATAAGCTCTGTTGACATTTCATTTGGCAAATCAAAACCAAACCCAGAACAATAGAATGTTGAGGTTTACTTTAACGAGAGAATGGTATGGGTTGGTTATTTGTTATGTGGAAAGAGCAAGGGCGTCACGTAGTTGCCTATACCAATCGACTGAAGTTAAGCGTCCTTATTTTGACGATAAGCGCCAGGGCTGACCCCAGTCCACTTTTTAAAAGCACGATGAAAAGCACTCGGATCATGAAAATTGAGTTCAGTGCTAATGTCTTGTAATGATACTTGGCTGTTACTGAGCAGCTCAATCGCCATATCACGGCGTATATCATTTTTGAGCTGTTGATAACTGAAACCTTCACTTTTCAGTCGACGCTGAATAGTCGCCTCAGACATATTGAAATGATGGGCAATTTCAGACAGTTCAAGCCACTGTATCGGGGGTTCTTGCATTAAATAGCGACGAATTTGGGCACTGGTTGAATGTGGGTTTTTATAACGGGTCAGTAAAATATGTGGGGTTTGCTGAATAAATTGATACCACGATTTACTGTCCTGTTTTATGGGCATTTTTAAATAATTGGCATCGAACTGAATATAGTTTTCAGCCATTTGATACTGGATATTTTCACAAAAACGAACTTTGTAGTCGATGTCATCTGTAGGTGCATCACATTTGAGTTGAATTTGATTCAAAATCACCCGTTGACCCACTAGCCAACACATTAGGGCATGAATCAGCATGATGTAAGTTGCGTAACTAAACATACGCTTGGGCTGTTGTCGTTCATAAATCACAATATAGGCATAATGCTCTTGCACCATGAGTTGACTGCTAAAGTCGTCTAGTACCAGATTCATAAACTGCAAAATATGCTGAATGGCTTGCTCCAACTGGGTGGTGTGTAATAGTGATTTAGATAAAAACTGAAAACTGCCACGGCGCATAGCATGGCGATCCATTCCAAAAAACTCATCATTCATCACATTGGCCAGTTCAGTCCAGAGCTGTGCATATTGATTGACTGAGACCCGTGCTTTTGTCGCACTTAACAATTCGCTATTGATGCCTGCATTTTTCAAAATATCAGCAACTGTATATCCCTGCTTTTCAGCTTCAAACAATGCTTCGTGTACCAAAGCAATTGAAATGGAATCTTTCTGGGCGTTTGCATGTTCCGATGCAGTCATAGTGGCTTCCATATTTTTATTGTGCATTTTGAGCATTGTCCAAAACCATCATGGAAGATGCAATATTTGGAAATTGTACTTAAAGGGTTCTGTGTTTACATTTCTTCTTAAGTCGTAGCATTCAATCATACAAGGAAAAATAAATGAAGATTCAAGGGAAGGTTTTTGTCGTCACGGGTGGAGCATCGGGTTTAGGCGCAGCAACAGCACGTCATTTGATTGAGCAAGGTGCGAAAGTCATTTTGGTGGATATGAACCAAGCTTTAGGTGAAGAGCTACAGCGTGAGTTGGGTGAAAATGCTCAGTTTAAAAGCCTCGATGTTACTGATGAGCAGGCTGTGCAAAGTTTCTTCCAAGAAGTCGAGGCGGAATATGGGCAATTGAATGGTTTGGTGAACTGTGCGGGTGTAGCGCCTTCAGCCAAAGTGTTGGGTCGTGATGGTATTCATGAGCTGGCGTTATTCCAAAAAGTATTAAACATCAATGTCTCAGGTACTTTTAATATGCTGCGTTTTGCTGCGCAGTTAATCGCGAAATATGAACTTCAAGCTGGTGAAGAAGAACGCGGAGTGATTGTGAATACAGCTTCGGTTGCAGCCTATGACGGACAAATTGGCCAGACCGCTTATGCAGCCTCTAAGGGCGCTGTGGTTTCAATGACTTTACCGCTGGCACGTGAACTAGCACGTGAGAAAATTCGAGTGATGACCATTGCTCCAGGCATTATGGAAACGCCAATGTTGAAGGCGATGCCGCAAAATGTACAAGATGCGTTGGGTGAAATGGTGCCATTTCCGAAGCGGTTGGCAAAACCTCAAGAGTTTGCTCAGCTTGTGGGGCATATTTTTGAAAATAGTTATTTGAATGGTGAAGTGATTCGTTTAGATGGTGCGATTCGTATGCAGCCTAAATAATCCATTTTGACTTGTGATCTTTGAGTTTTTGAAGGAGTCTTTGCGTCGATAAGTAAAGGCTTTTTGTAACCTTCGGTTCGACCTACTTTTCTTTCGGGAAAAGTAGGCAAAACCATCTCCATTCGCAAAACCTGTTTTATTAAATTTACAGACTGCTTTCTCGCAGAAACATTATCTTTTGAAAGGCTTTCAGGTTGCGAATGGGTCGCCGTGTATCAAATATTTATTAAATTTAATAACCTGAATAGAGAAGGGATACTCCATGCTTTTAAATGAAGAACAAAAAATGGTTCAGGATATGCTGCGTAGTTATTCGCAGGAAAAACTGAAACCAACTGCAGCTGAACGTGACAAAACGGCACAGTTTCCTGCGCAAGAACTTAAAGAGCTGGGTGAGTTAGGTGCTTTGGGTATGACTGTTTCACCTGAGTGGGGTGGTGCAGGCTTAGATTATATTTCACTGGTGGTGGCACTTGAGGAAATTGCAGCAGGTGATGGTGCGATTTCGACCATTGTCAGTGTGCAAAACTCACTGCCGTGTGGCATTACCCAGCGTTATGGAACTGATGCGCAAAAGCAGAAATATTTAAGCAAGCTTGCCACAGGTGAGTGGTTGGGGTGCTTTTGTCTCACTGAACCACAAGCAGGATCAGATGCAGGTGCGTTGGAGTGTAAAGCTGTTCGTGAGGGCGATGAGTGGGTGCTGAATGGAACCAAACAATTTATTACCACAGGAAAGCATGCACAAGTCGCTTTGGTTTTTGCAGTCACAGACAAAGCTGCGGGTAAGAAAGGCATTTCTTGCTTTTTAGTCCCAACCGATACCGAAGGCTATATTGTCTCTCGTATAGAGGAAAAGATGGGGCAGCACTGTTCAGATACGGCAACCATCGTTTTGGAGAACTGCCGCATTCCGGCAGATCATTTGCTAGGCGCGGAAGGTGAGGGCTACAAAATTGCGCTTTCGAATTTGGAGTCGGGACGTATCGGTATTGCAGCGCAATCAGTGGGTATGGCGCGTGCCGCTTTGGATGCTGCGGTTGAATATGCCAATGACCGCAAAGCCTTCGGTGTTGAAATTGTACAACATCAGGCAGTTGCTTTTCGTTTAGCCGATATGGCGACGCAAATTGAAGCGGCACGTCAGTTAATTTTCCATGCAGCCGCTTTGAAGGATGCAGGATTGCCATGTTTAAAAGAAGCCTCTATGGCCAAACTGTTTGCCTCAACCATGGCAGAGCGTGTTTGTTCTGATGCTATTCAAATTCATGGTGGCTATGGCTATGTTTCAGATTTTCCTGTTGAACGAATTTATCGGGACGTCCGTGTGAGCCAGATTTATGAAGGGGCGTCTGATATCCAGCGTCTTGTCATTGCACGTGAAGTCACCAAGGTTTAAGTCGACTCAGTTTTAGACCTTGGTCGATGTTCAAAGCCTGCATTTTCATTGAGGGATTTGGAAATTGTAGGTGCATTTAAAACATGGTTATCTAGGTACAGCGGTTAAGTACAGTCATTAAATAGAGCAGCTGAGCTGCTCTAGGTTTTCAAACAATATAGGACTGACAATGAGGTCAGTTCAACGCTTAAAACGATAAAGAACATGGACGGCCAAAGTGGATTTGGCCTTAAAAAATGGATAATGCGAGGTTGTCGTGATGAAGACATTAGAACAAGCCCATCAAGAATTTAACTATGATCAACTGATTCAAGAACAATTGGTAGGCCAACCCAATGCAGTGAATGCTTATATTGAGTGCTGTCAGCGCTATGTCGGGCAGCAAAAAACAGCACTCATTTGGGAAGGAAAAAATGGTGAGTCTGAGCAATGGAGTTTTGAACAGCTCGATGTTGCCTCAGCACAGTTGGCAAATTATTTTAAAAGTATTGGGATTCAAGTGGGTGACTGTATCGCAGGGCTGTTACCGCGTACGCCTGAACTGTTGATTACGATTTTAGCAACATGGCGGATCGGTGCGATTTATCAGCCTTTGTTTACTGCTTTTGAGTCGAAGGCGATTGAACATCGAGTTTTAACTGCGAATACTAAATTGATTGTGACCAATGCAGAGCAACGTCCAAAGCTAAATCACGTTGAAGTCAAACATATCCTGACTGTGAATGCAGGAACAAACTTAGCTAGCAATGAAGCTGATTTTTGGCAGGAAGCAGAACAACAGTCCGATCAATGTGAAGCTGTTTTGCGTAGCTTTGATGATGATTTCCTGATGATGTTTACCTCAGGCACCACAGGTTTGGCCAAATCAGTGCCTGTCCCTTTAAAAGCGGTTTTGGCTTTTAAGGGCTATATGCAACATGCAGTCGATTTAAGAGAAGACGATTCATTTTGGAATTTAGCCGATCCGGGCTGGGCTTATGGGTTGTACTACGGAATCACAGGGCCGCTCAGCTTGGGGCATAGCATCATTATGGATGAGCGTACATTTAGCGTCGATCATGCAGTTGAAGTCATTAAAAAGTATCGCGTCAGTAACTTAACGGGTTCGCCTACAGCTTTTCGGATGTTCTTTGGTTTTAAAGAAAAGTTTGATCCTTCCATTAAGACCCATTTACGCGCCGTCAGTAGTGCGGGTGAGCCTTTGACCCCAGAAGTGATTCATTGGTTCAATAATGATCTGAACGTCAACATCTATGACCAATATGGACAAACTGAATTGGGCATGGTGATTGCCAACCATCATGCATTGGAGCATGAGAAAAAAGTCGGGTCGGCAGGCTTTGCCAATCCCGGACACCGCTTTGCTGTACTTGATGCGAATCACCAAGAAGTGAAGTGCGGTGAAATTGGAACATTAGCGATAGACTTTAGCCAGTCACCACTGACATGGTTTAAGGGCTATGGTGGCAATAATCGAAAGTCCTTTGTGGGACAGTATTATTTAACAGGTGATACGGTCAAGCTCAATGAAATTGGTGGTATCGACTTTGTTGGACGTGCTGACGATGTCATTACAACGTCAGGCTATCGAGTTGGACCTTTTGATGTCGAAAGTACTTTGCTTGAGTGTGCGGAAGTACTCGAGTCAGCTGTGATTGGTAAGCCTGATCCAGAGCGCACTGAAGTGGTGAAAGCTTTTGTGGTGCTAAAGCCACAGTACCAAGCCTCTAAAGCGTTGGATAGCAAACTCCAAGCCTATGTGCGGTCACGTTTATCTAAACATGCTTATCCGAAAGAAATTGAGTTTGTTGAAAGTTTGCCGAAAACATCGAGTGGCAAAATTCAACGTAATTTGCTGAAACAGCAAGAAGTGGCAAAGATGCAAACTTTACAAGCTGCAATTTAATTTAAAAATAAAAGGGTCTTAGTGGTAAGTCGAATTCGCAGTAATTGTTGATCTAACCGATTGAAAAAAATTATCTTGGCGGAGTTTTATCGAATTTTCATCCAATTTCGTCATTAGCCTGCGGCTCGCCCTACTTTTGTTTCGGCAAAAGTAGGCAAAACCATTGTCACCTGCAAAACCTGTTCTTTTCTTGGATTTATTAAAAGATATCGAAGAAACATTATCTTGCTTAGACCATGCAGGTTGCAGATGACATTTTCGCGTATCATATTTTTTGTTGAACTCTAATTAGAATTAAAGCCAGCCAGTTCTAAATAGGCTGGCTTTTCTTTGATCCATTTATAGCGGATGTGACTTGTGGAACACCGTTCTAAACATGGTTAGAGATATAAATAGCCTAATTAAATTTAACTAGGCAACTAGTATGATTCAATCTCCGTAACTTAAAAGTGAAAAAGTTGAGCTATGTAAAGCACATAGCATTTATTGAATTTGTGCATAGCTAACTTTGGTTTCATGGTTATAATTCACCATCAACATTTTCTTTAGCGAAAGGCTGAATCATGGACGAGTTAGATGAAAGTCTAGAACTCAGTAATGCTGAAATGCATCTCTATAGTCGTCAGATTTTATTGGACGGTTGGGATATAGAGGCACAAGAAAAATTAAAGTTGGCCAATGTACTCATTGTTGGCTGTGGTGGTATTGGTTGTATGACTGCGGAGTTATTGGCACGTGCTGGCGTAGGGCAAATCACCCTGATTGATGCTGATACCATCGAAGTAAGCAATCTTCAAAGACAGATTGCCTATGTAGAAAACAATGTCGGTTTTTATAAAGCAGAGGTTTTGGCCCAGCGTTTAAAGCAGATCAATCCCTATATTCAAGTCCATGCGTATGCTGTAAAACTTGATACAGCCAATGCAGCCAGTTTAATTGCAGGTCAAGACTTAGTCCTTGATGGTTGTGATAATTTTACGACACGGTATTTGGTCAATCAGCAGTGTAAAGCGGCCAATGTTCCACTCATCAGTGCATCGGCCATTGGTTTTCAAGGGCAACTGTTTATGGTGGAAGGTGAGTCCGCTTGCTATGAATGTCTGTTCCCGAAAGAAGAACATGCGAATGAAAGCCTGCGCTGTGCAGATTCAGGTGTTTTGGCTACCACGCCGAACGTGATGGCCAGTCTTCAAGCGCATCATGCACTTTTATACTTGGGTTTAAATGTCACCGCACTCAAACAACGCCTGTTGCTTTGGGATGGTCTAAGTATGAAACAACGTTTGCTTGCTTTCGAAAAAGATACAGATTGTCCCGTTTGTCAGGCAAGATAAGCCTACAATTTTTTCATTCTTTGATACACTCAATACAATTTATTTTTGACCGATATTATGAAGAACAATATCTTTTTAGATGGACTGCGCTCTGTTGCCCGTGTTGGGGAAACAGCAGTCATTGCAGCACGTGCGGGTATTAAGTACGCGACTGAAAAACCAAGTAATGCCAAACTGATGCGTGAAACCTTTGAGTCTTTGGGTTCAACCTATATCAAGTTGGGTCAGTTTATTGCAAGTACACCTTCACTTTTTCCACGTGAATATGTTGAAGAGTTTCAAGGCTGTTTAGACCAAACTCCATCTTTACCGTTTAGTTATGTACAAGGGGTTTTGGCGTCTGAGTTTGAAGGCCGAAACCTGTCTGAGATTTTTGCATCGATTGATGAAACACCTTTAGCTTCAGCATCTATTGCTCAAGTCCATGCTGCAAAGCTAGTGACGGGTGAAGATGTAGTGATTAAAGTACAAAAGCCGGGTGTAGAAACAATTCTATATACCGACTTAAATGTTCTGCACTGGGCAACCAAGGTTTTAGAAAAAGCAGTGCCTAAAGTCAAATTTGCATCGCTTGCAGACATTGTGGAAGAAATTAAAACCCGCATGGTTCGAGAAGTCGATTTTATTGAAGAAGCCAGTAATCTGGATGACTTTGTGAACTATCTCAATATCACGCAAAACCATAAGGCGATGGCACCTAAGGTCTATCACCAATATTCAACGCGCCGTGTACTCACCATGCAGCGTCTTTACGGCGTACCACTGACTGATTTTGAAGTGGTTAAAAAGCGCTGTAAAGATCCTTCACAAGTCCTGATTACTGCCATGAACACATGGTTTGGTAGCCTGATGATGTGTAATAGCTTCCATGCTGACTTACATGCTGGAAACCTGATGCTGCTTGATGATGGTCGTGTGGGTTTTATTGATTTCGGCATTGTGGGACAGTTGAAACCTGAAGTATGGACAGCTTGTATCGCCTTTATGGATGCCTTACAAAAAACGGATTATGCACTCATGGCGGAAAACATGCTGAAAATGGGCATGACCGCAGTGAAGATTGATACTCAGGTGTTGGCCGCAGATCTTGAGCGTTTATTTAGTGGTGTGTTGTTGGCAGATCCGCAAGAATTGCTGAGTTCAAACCCAGCAGATTTGAATGACATCATGATGGATATGGTCGCAGTGGGCGAGCGTCACGGTATTCGCTTCCCGCGTGATTTTGCCTTGTTATTTAAACAGATGCTGTATTTCGATCGTTTCATGCGCATCCTTGCACCGTATACCGACATCTATGCTGACCAGCGTTTGCAAATGGTGCAAACTATGGATCCAAATGTGTTGTTAAAAAACTAAGTTCTTTTGAAGCACATTCACCAAAAAATCCCTTTCAGTCCTTCTTTTGAAAGGAGGGACTGAAAAACGCTTTCCTGTTTAAGCGGTGAGAAACATGGTTTCGCAAGGCAGGGATTAAAAGTCAAAATCTGTTAAAGGTAATAATGTGGACGCAATTATCATTGAAGGCTTAAAAGTTGAAACAGTGGTTGGCTGTTTTAACTGGGAACGTCAGATTATTCAGCCTTTAATGTTGGATATGATTATTCAAACAGATTTGGAACAAGCTTCAAACTCAGATGACTTAGACCATACCTTAAATTATGCTGAAATTTGTGAAATTGCAGCAAAGGTCATTCAAGATGCTAAGCCTGAACTGATTGAACATGCGGCAAAATTGGTCATCAACGCACTTTTTTCTACCTTTCATGCGATTGAATCGATTAATATTACCATCCGTAAGCCTGCCATTATCGCGCAAGCAAATTCTGTAGGAATTCGTCTTGAACGCCACCGAAACGATTTTCGCCCTAGCTCTGGCGAGTAATAATAATCCAAAGCAACATTTTTTATATGCCTCTGAGCAACTTGCTAAAATTGGGCAACTGCAATTTTCGAATATTTATTTAATTCCATGCCGTGATGGGGTTGGGGCAGATTATTGGAATGCAGCCTGTTTGCTGAAATCGTCTTTGTCGGTTGCCGATATTTCGGTATTGCTGAAAAATATGGAAGCAGTATCTGGGCGTGTCCGTCCATCACATCAGATTTCACTGGATGTCGATTTGATTGCATGGGGTGAAAACTTAGAACATATGCAGTTCAATCCCAAAAAATTGCCTTTGGCTCTAGATGTTAAAATTCCAATGTTCGATGTGTGGAAGGATAATGCATTTCAACATCAAGCGCATGTATTTCCAACGGTGAGCTGCTTGGAAGCCAAGTAACATATCGAAGTGTGATTGGCACTTGAACTGGCTTAACATGCTTATAAAATATAATTCGCAGCGAGCTATTTTCATGAAAATACAAATTTTGAGTGCTCTTTCTTTAGCAGTGTTTCTAGCGGCCTGTCATTCAACTCCGTCCAAAATGACAGCGACAACTGCTATGGATATAACGAGTGTATCTCAAACGACTGAAAAACAAGGGTTAAAACTAGCTGTTCAGACCTATACCCAAGATCAATCGGATTATCAAACTAGCCTATATGATTTAAACCAAGACGGAATCGATGATGCCGTGGTGCTATTAAGTGGGATGGAGTGGTGTGGTTCAGGTGGCTGTACGTTGCTGGTCTTTAAAGGTCTTGCAGATGGGAGTTTCCAACCGCATAGCAAAATGACTGTTTCATCTACACCGATTTATGCTTTAAGTACTCAAACCCAAGGTTGGCGTGATTTATCGGTCTATACCCGAGGTTTAGGACAGGTCATACTGAAGTACAATGGGAAAAGCTATCCATCCAATCCATCACTGGCGTCAAAATATACGGCGAATTTAAAGCAAGCGGGTAATACCTTATTACTGCCGATATCAGCGGAATAAGCAAATTAGAGTCAATAAAAAAGCAGTGGCATAACCACTGCTTTTTTATAAGAGTAAGGCATATTTGCTTAAATAAAATAACTGGTCTTGGTCATGAGTTTTGAAATAGCCGTCATGGTAATTTTGACAGGAATTGGCAAATCGACTCCGCCAGCATTCAGTGCTGTATCACGATGGTGTAATTCATCTTCATTCATTTGCACAAGAATATTACGTGAACGGTCATCTTGAGCAGGGAGTTGGCTGATGTGATGCTGTAAGTGCAGGCTCACTTGGCGTTCAGTTTCTGCAACAAAACCTAAGCTATATTTATCACCTGCAATGCCTGCGATTGCACCCATACCAAAGGATAAACCGTACCAAATTGGATTAAGCAGACTGGTATGGCTGTCTAGCTCTTTTAAGCGGTCTTCACACCATGCAAGATGGTCTTGTTCTTCAATCGCGGCTTGTTCCATTTCGCGGCGTACATTTGGCAATTTTGCGGTTAATGCTTGCCCATGATAAAGCGCTTGCGCACAGACTTCACCACTATGGTTGACCCGCATTAAACCTGCAACATGACGCGCTTCACTCACTGCGAGTTGAGTTTCGACCGCCTTGCCTGGGTTTTCACGTTGAGCAGACGTTGTGCCTGGAACTAAGCTACGCAGGGCTTGATCAAAAGAATTGATAAATTTATCGATGCCAGTGTAATGACGCATAACTTTAGTCCTCTAACTCAGGTTGTACAGTTTTTAGCATGGGTTTGAGTCGATATAACAACCACAGCGTAAAGCCCGCACTTAATACAGCAGTAATGCTGAAAAGTATTTTAATATCAATCTTCAAAACACTTAAAATGATAATCGAAAATATAGCAGAAGACACCATAAACACCGCATTTAATATGTTGTTTGCGGCAACAACGCGTGCACGGTGTGAACGCGGTGAATAGGCTTGCATCATGGCGTATAGCGGCACAATATAAAAACCGCCACTGATGCCGAGCAAGGTCACCGCAAGCATGACATGGTAGTAAATTGCACCGTGGTTAAACATATCCGCGACATTCATCATCGCGCCTGTACGCTCAGGTACAAAAGCCAGACTCAAAGCCAAGTAAAAGGCAAATAGGGTGAGCCCAATTGCACCGATTGGCACCATTTTAATATTCACTTCAGAGCCACCAATTCTACGACACAGCAGTGAGCCGACTCCAATCCCGACAGAAAAGAACGTGAGTAAAAGACTGACGACATTTTCTGATGCATGTAGGTTTTGTTGAGTCAACTGTGGAATTTGGGTGAGATAGGTTGCGCCGTAAAACCAATACCACGAATTCCCCAGTAAAATCATAAAGATGAGGGGGAGGCTTTTGGCATATTTGAGTGTTTGAAAACTGGTTCTAAAGAAATTCCAGTCAATTTTTAAGTCGGGTGAGCTGACTTGTTGTTTTAAGATAAATCGACTGGAGAGATAACCCAAAACGGCAATGATGACGACAGTCAGGCTGATCCAAATAAGATTGCCTTGAGAAACCGAAATAACTGCGCCACCCAAAATCATCCCGATTAAAATAGCAATGGAGGTGCCCGACTGAAATAGCGCATTGCCTGACATGAGTTCATTCGGTTTTAGAATCTCAGGTAAAATGGCGTATTTAATGGGGCCAAAGAAGGTGGAATGTGTGCCCATCATAAATAGAGCCAAGAGCAGTAGCCATAAATTGCCCAATAAGAAACCCGCGGAACCGATGAGCATAATCACAATTTCTAGAACTTTGATGCCACGAATGAGTTGTGAGCGCTCAAACTTATCGGCAATTTGTCCTGCGGTTGCAGAAAAAATGAAGTAAGGCAAAATAAATAACAGCGCGGCCAAATTATTTAAGGTACTGACATCTGTAGCTTGTTGATTAATCCATCCATAAGTAATGACTAAAAGCAAAGCTTGTTTATAGACATTGTCGTTTAAAGCACCAAAAAATTGGGTAATAAACATGGGAAGAAAACGACGGGTACTTAATAGATGTTCATTGTTTTTCATGCTTTTTGCACTGCATTAAGTTTTATTAAGAAATGTGACTAATTGCTCAAACGTCCAATAAAATCATGTAAGATATTTAAAACCTGAAATTGGGTAAAATAATCAATAGATTTCAGTTCTTTTGTGACAATTCATTAGAGCAAATCCATAACGATTAAATAAATTTAGAGTTTTCTATGCTTGCCAAAACACAATTTAAAAAGTCGACTCTTTCATTGAGTATGAATTCTTTCATACCGTGGCATCATAACAATAAATATTTGTGTCTGAGTATCTTTTTAACGCTTTTGTCACAAGCGGCTTTGGCTGAAACCCCCGTTG
>OEQO01000204.1_pt1 | contig 14612 bp, 21 predicted proteins | sample 1539751 | NCBI WGS metagenome assembly OEQO01 (sample SAMEA3891237, study PRJEB23780) | metagenome | biome: terrestrial biome; feature: animal house; material: water of meat washing | place: Italy | collected 2015-05-12 | reverse complement strand
GTGTTTAATATTATTTGATTAGGAGTGGTAATGTATGGGAAAACAACGTAGTCGTCAATTGCAAGATGGTCGTGGTACAAGTAATCGAAACTATCGTCAAGAGATTGGTGATAAAACTCACGTTAAGGCTAAGTGGGAAGATGATCGTGTGAATCGTGGAAAAGCTATTCATATTCAGCCTAAAACACGAAACCAAGAGCTATTCTTAAAGAGTATGCGAGAGAATATTATAACTATTGGAAGTGGCTCAAGTGGTACAGGAAAAAGTTTTCTAGCTTGCTATTACGCTGCCAGTGAGCTTCTTGCTGGAAATATTCAAAAGATTGTCATCACTAGACCTTATGTTGCTGTTTCTGGACGTACAACTGGATTTAAACCTAATACAGATATTGAGAAACTTCGAGCTTTCGTATTACCGATGCTTGGATACTTGTATGAAGTTTTAGGTAAGAATATGGTAGAACAGAACATAGCTTTAGCTGATAAGATTGAATTAGCGCCTCTTGAGAGTATTCGTGGTCGAAGCTTCGATAACGCTATTATCATCTCAGATGAAAGTTCTAATATGACTATTGGTGAAATTCAAGCTTTAGCAACTCGCTTAGGTCAGAATACTCGGTGGTTTTGTATAGGTGATTCAGCCCAGTCCGACACGAAACATAACGGTCTAAAATGGTTTGAGAATCTAGTTGAAAAGCATTATATCTCTAATGTCGGTGTGGTTAAGTTTGATCATAACGATATTGTTCGTTCAGGCATGGTGAAAGAGTTAGTCATTGCATTTGAGAACGAAGGTGGTTATCAAAGTTAATATTGAGGTCGAAAGACTTCTTTGATTATAGGTATTATATGACTTTAGGTAGGAAGCAGAAAGTAACAACAGCAGAATTGTTAGGTAAGAGGTTTGGGAAGCTAACAATTGTTTGTGAAGCATCGCCTTTTCGCAGAGGGAAAAATACTTTTTACACCGTCAAGTGTGACTGTGGTAATACAAAAGATATTCAGAAAAGCAGCATCTTAAGTGGTAGGTCTAAGAGTTGTGGTAAAGGTTTTTGCAACCATGCAACAAAACACGGGGCGAGTTACACCAAAGAATACAGCATTTATCTTGGGATGAAAGGTAGGTGTTATTGTAAAAGTGCTTCTGGTTATGATATGTATGGTGCTAGGGGTATCAGTGTTTGTGATCGGTGGCTAGGTGAAGACGGTTTTGCTAATTTCTTTTCTGATATGGGTAACTGTCCAGAAGGTTGTTCTTTGGATCGAATAGATACGCAAGGTGATTACAGACCTGAAAACTGTCGATGGGCAACATTGAGCCTGCAATCTTATAATCAGCGTATAAAGAAGTCAAACACATCAGGGAGAACAGGTGTCGGATTTTATGAAGGTTCTTGGAGAGCTACTATCGGTCACGGTGGTAAGACTAAATCTTTAGGTGAGTATGAAACATTTGAAGAAGCTATTCGGGCGAGGGAAATTGCTGAGTTAGACCATTACGGATTTATTAAGGAGAATATTTAATGTACAAAACAGAGAAATTATACGTTATCTACGAAGATGATAGTGGTCATCGACACCTAATTCCAAAAGAGTATTACAGTGCTTTTGATAAGAATTTAACTCGAATTGAAGATTCTTATAATGAACATGGTGATGAAGATATTTATTATGAAGAGTTAAATAACATTCTTGAGTATTTCTCTAAGCACACTCTTGAGGGTGAACCATATTATATAGTGTTACCAGAAGATTTAATTAATGAAGGTGACGATGTCTAATGAAATGTATTATTGCAGGTGGTAGGGATTTTAACGACTACCACCGTTTAGAAAATATTATGGATGAATGTCCTTACACAATCACAGAAGTCGTTTGCGGTAAAGCTAGAGGAGCTGATTCTTTAGGTGAGTTATGGGCTTTGAGTAGGAAAATACCTGTTAAATACTTTATCCCAGATTGGGATGGTCTTGGAAAGAAAGCTGGACACGTTAGAAACTCAGAGATGGGTGATTATGCTGATATGTTAGTAGCTTTTTGGGATAAAAAGAGCAAAGGTACTCAGCACATGATTAACTACGCAAAAAAGAAAAACCTTGTTGTTAAAGTTTTTAAATATTGAGGAGAATGTTTAAATGTATAAAACACAGAAAACTAATGGTATCCATGATGGTAAGCAGACGTTCCCCACAATATTCTGTACGCCTCTTGGGAATAGATACACCATTAACATCACATCTGATTTTGACAGCAGTGACACTTATGATGAGGTTGTAGCGTTATTGTCGAATGCAACAGAGATGGACGAGCTTATTTGGAACATTTCCTCTTATGGGGGATACGTGAACAGTTTGCAGATGCTTCTTGGGTGGAAGAATGTGTGTGTAGCTAAACAAACTCATGTGTTACACTCAAATGCTGATAGTTGTGCTAGTGCATTTTTCCTTTCTGATGCTGATAGTTATATTGTTGGGGATGGTGCAACAATGTTCTGTCACGAAATCCAAGCAGGGGTTGGTGGTACAACAAGTAACATGTCTCGACACATGGAACACCTAAAGAAAACAAACGAAGATTTCATTAAGCGTACCTATCAAAATTTTTTAAATGAAACTGAAATAGATGAAATTTTAAAAGGTGTCGAGGTGTTTCTAACTTCGGATGAAATTCGAGAACGCTTACAGTATCGTGAAGAAATGAAAAGCAAAAAACTCCAACAAGATATTCAAGATCAACTAGATACCCCTGCTGATTTATCTGAACACTCTACAGAATCTCTTGAGGAGGAATTAAAACTCCTTGAGCTTGATAAGAAAGATATTCAAGCAGAGTTACGTAAACGTAAGAAAGCTACACCTAACAGTAATTAATTTTAAGAACACCTATTGACGAAAGTTGGTAGGTGTTTTATTATGTCTACAACAAATGTATTTTATTATGCATGAAATTTATTTATAACCTCAGTGGAGATTTGTTTTGAATATTTTAAGTTTGTTTAATGGTTTGGGCGGATTACCTTTAGCGTGTGATCGTGCAGGTATTAGTTATGATAAGTGCTATTACTCTGAAATTGATAAATATGCTAATAAAGTTATGGAGAAGAATTATCCAGATTCTATACCATTAGGTGATGTAACAAAATGGAAAGAATGGGATATTGACTGGAGTTCTATTGGTTTAGTTAGTGCGGGATTCCCTTGTTTTGCTAAAGGTTCTAGTGTTCTGACTAAGATGGGGTATAAGGATATCTCAGAGGTTGAGATTGGAGACCTTGTGATGACGCATAAGAATCGTTGGAAAGAGGTTATAACCATTTTTCACAAGGAAAACCTTATTTATAAGGTTAAGGCTCAAGGTTTGGTAGAAACGGAGACGACTGAGGAACACCCTTATTTGGTGTCTAAGATGTTTCGTGTTAATGGTAAACGTGTTTTTTCAAAACCCGATTGGGTGGAAGTAAAAGACTTAAAGGTTGGCGACTTTATTTGCTATCCAAAAATACTAAATGAAAATAATCCTCTAAATTTGACGTTAGATGAGGCTTATTTAATAGGAAGATATATTGCGGACGGACATACAACCATGCATAATCGTACAGAAACTGGGCGTGAAAACGAAAGATTTTATAATCTAATACTATCTGTTGGTAGTCATAAAATACCAAATATACCCATCAAGCATCATCTACACAAGCATACACAATCAACACATAGAATGGTTTTTTCTAACAAACGACTTGTAAATATTGTAGAGGAGTATTGTGGGAGAGGTGCTAAAAATAAGGTGATCAGTCCTGTGTTATTGGAGTTACCGAAAGATTTATTAGAGCAATTGGTTTGTGGCTTACTAGATGGTGATGGTTCTGCTAAGGGTGGTATTTACAGTTTAACAACCGTTAGTAAGAATCTTGTTATGTCATTAAACCTAGCCATCATGAAGCTTTATGGTGTTGTTGGAAACATTACATATACAGAACGTCCTCCTAAAACTGTAATTTGTAGTCGAACTGTGAATCAGAGTGATACTTATACTTTAAGATTTACAAAAGAGGTTCGTAAGCAGAAACATTACCATGAAACAGAGGATTACTTCTTAGCTCCAATTAAAGGGGTTATTGAAACTGGCAGTCTGAAAGATGTATATAACATTGAGGTTGATGTTGATAATTCTTACACAGTGAATAATTGCATTGTTCATAACTGCCAAGCTTGGTCTGTAGCTGGACAACAACAAGGGGATAAAGACGAACGAGGGATGTTGTTTTGGACAACTCTTGAAGTAATCTCTCAAGTGTTAAAGCATAACCCTAGTGCTAAATTCTTGATGGAAAATGTTAAGATGAAGAAAGAGTTTGAGCAGTACATTACGTACCATACTGAACAGGCTTTAGGTGATGTCGAGAAGATTTTAATTAATTCAGCTTTAGTGTCGGCTCAAAATCGAAACCGCTACTACTGGACTAACTTTAAAGTTACACAGCCTGATGATAAGGGGGTTTTGCTTAAAGATATTATTGAAGATTTTCCATTAAATGAATCTATGCCTGATAATGTTGAATTTAAGCAAAACTATGCTCAATGGGATTTAAACAACAAAGGGAATAAGTCACAAGACCAACGTGCTTTTTACATTAATGGAAAACATGGAACACTCCCTGCAAATGGTGGTGGGTCAAAGGTTAAGGTTTGTGGCGGCGCAATACGTGGTCGCTACTTAGTTGACGGGAAGCGTCAAGATCACAAAATGAAAACAGCAGGGCTTACAGAGCAAAGGTTGGAGGTTCGTAATGACGAAAAAACGAATACGCTAACTACTGTGCAAAAGGATAATGTGGTTGTTTTATCAGTAAAAGACAATAGTAGAGTTGGTGGAGTAACTGAAAATGAAAGAGGTTTTAGACCACATCGAGCAGATGTTGCAAAAAGTGGAATTAGTGAGCTTGGTAGAATACTCAAAACCTGTAGTAAGACAGATACATTGACTACGACTCATCAACCAAAGCTTGCGTTAAATAGTGATATATACAACTTACATTACAGAAAACTTACACCAATTGAGTGTGAGAGATTACAAACAATACCAGATAACTGGACGGATTGCGTCAGCAAAACACAGCGTTACAAAATGATTGGAAATGGGTGGACGATTGATGTTATTGCACACATCTTAAAACATATTAGTAATTAATTTTAATAACAGAGTTGACTTCGTGTTAGCTCTGTTTTATTATGTCCGTAAGAAACAACAAAGAATTGTTGTAGCAAAGAAACAACTTAACAGGATACTTAGGATATGTCATTAAAGAATGCTCTAATGGGCTTTAAGAAACAACTTGAAGATAAAGCTACAGATGAAAAGATTGCTAAGATGTTAGCAGAACAATCAAATATTCTTAATAAGAATGTAGCTAAAGAAGATAAAGCTAAAAAGTGGTTTGATGAAAGTGTGCTATCTAATGGTGGTAATACACATTACAAACTAAACGATAAATGGTATCGTATTAGTGTTGATTCTAAGAGTGATGTAGAGTATACTCAGTTTAAGTTTCATGCAACAACAGCTTTAGGATATGTTTTATATATTAGTGCTAAGACATATAAAGATGCTCAAGATGTAGTTGATGATATCTTTGGAAAGAAAGGTTTATATTTAGTTAGTGCAACATAATTTTTAATTTAGGAGATGTAATGTTATGAAAAAGTTAGATAAAGATTTATCTAAAATATTCTTCAATAGTGTTGAAGAAATGAATGAGTGTTATGGCATTGATGCTGAGTTACCTAGCAAGGTATACAGCAATGCGGATTTAGTGTGCTATGAAATTGTAGAGCCTTTTATGTATGACGACATGGGGCAATACATCTTTACTAATGGCGGTTTTCACCACTTGAATAATCTTGGTGAACCTGTTCTTCGCAACCGCAATAAAATGGTTTTAGAGTTAGAAGTACACGGAGATGATGAATATACGTATGAAGGACGTTGTTTTGTTTATGTTCGTGTAAATGGTTATTTGCGAAAACATCTAGAGAAATCTCTACTTGGTTGTGAGTTTATACATCAGAATAACAAAACAGAAAAACCATGTCGTAGATTTGTTCATAGCATTGAAGCTAGAAAGTCTGGAATTGTTGTTATAGATCAATATGGGTTAACATGGTATTTAAGTGAACAATTACTCTATCCAGATGACTACAGTGACCCTATCCCTTATCAAGAATGGGTTAAGCAAATTAACAAACAAGATGTGGAAGTGGAGTATGGTGATGAGTATAAGAAAGTAAATGAGTCCTCAACTCTCGTAAAACAGCTAACGAAGTCCGAGATAGAATCATTGCGTCAAAACAAACGTGATGCTTATGCACTTATGATGAAAATGAATTAAGTTGCCTACACTAAGTATTGAAGATTATATTATTAAGTATAATGGTTGTTTTTGTGTTAGAATGATCGGTTGCGAATAATACTATTTCTGTAATTTTGTTTTGGAAAATTTTTTAAACCTCACTCTTTTTAAATAAGGGGGTGGGGTGTTATTTTAGGATTATATCTTGAGAGGTGTTTCAGAGAATCTAGTAAGAGGTAGATTGATAAATCTAGTATCTATATGTTTGATGGTTAAGAACGCCCCATTTTAGCACATTTTTTAATCAAACAAGATAGCCAAATATCTGTAAATATCTAATATATAATAAGTTTTATATTGTTTTATATTTAAAAACACCCCTATGCGACCTTAAAAACATGGCTTTATAGCTTCGGAAACGCTTTATATCAGCCGACTAAGCTTGAACTATAAAACTCACAACACTGGGGCGATGCTTTGCCAGTGCTTTATAGATTTAAAATTGAAATTGAGAATCTGATAATTTTATTGACCTTTTATTTATTCTTTTTTATTGTTCTTATAAGTAACTGTAATAAACACTGTACCAATGCAATAAACACTGTGCTATTGATAGCCTTAACAACACTTATAAACAGCAGTATTCCCTATATGCTCGTATAAGCTCATTACAGCCTATTTAATAGTTTAAGCTACTATGGTATAGGATGGGTATATAATCGTTCTATATACGCTTATATGAGTGTTTAAATAGGTGTTATATAGTGTATTGTATAGAGTGTTTTATATAGGCGTAAAAAAGCCCCAGTTAAGGGGCATCGTGCGAGTATTGCTTTATTAATAACCCAAGACAAACCGAACAACATCGAAAAAGTCTAGCATTAAAAATACTGCAACTATTAAGACAATGTTTTTTCTAAGGCATATTCCACACTTATAGCTATTTTTAATAAAGTTTATAGCGTGGTATATACTGAATAACGATATTAACAGAGTTACATTGGAATACAAGCCAATTACAAAAAGGCTAGAATTGATTGAAATGTACCTATTGATATTCATGTTTTAACCCTATGGTCGCACTTAGTATTTCGCCAATATAGACTACTTAATCTTATATAACAAGCTATCCGCACAAAAATAAGTGATAGAAGTCGTATGCTCATCATCGTTAGGGATAACACTCTCATTGCTCATTATAGCTTCATCAACTAAGCATGATAGTTTATCAGTGTATTTAATGTTGTTTACTCGATCAAGGTGTTCGTTGCCTTGAGAATCAATCATAAGAATTAATAGAATAAAAGTCTTCATAGTGAAAATCCAAATAATAAGCCAAAGAACAAGCCAAAGACAGAATAGCCGATAAATAATTTCATAGTATTTTCCTTATAACAAAAACAGATTGAATTTTGACTATATAGAAATGACAAAAAGATTGCAAGGGATTTAACAAAAGTTAAGCCTACAATCTTTATAAATTAATTTCAACAAAATTGTTTTAATAGGTCATTTAATATCCCTATTGCTTCAGCTTGTTTTATACCACTCACCTTTATGGGATATTCATCCGTTTTGTAATTGTATAAGGCAATAAAAAATCCACATTCATTGTTACCTATTGTTATATAAAAATTACCGCATTTACTTTTAAAATTTGTCACAATTAAAACCCTTCTTTTATCTCAACAAAATTCAATCTCGAACGATGACTAACATTATTAATCATAGCACGCTTAAAACGTCCTTTAAATAACTCTAAATCATCTTCAGCCATAGGACTATATGATTTAATAACTTTTTCATTCTTCATAATGTGACAGCATACCGATACTGCCCCCGTTTGTGGATTAGTGTATTTATTGATAATGAGCATGTTAAAAACCCTCAACAAAACAGTCTTTATATTCAGCTTCAGCTAGTGCTGTCATGTAACTGTTATACTCATAAATACAATATAACTTGCCATTATCCAAAAAGACTTTATAAGCTGAATTGCTCCAACATACTTTAAAACCATTTTCTAACGCTTGCATAATTTCTAAATAACTCATTTTCATTTCACCCGATTAATTGACTAATTAATTTTCTAGCATGTTTTAAAGATTCTGCATGTTTTGATTGATCAATTTCACCTAAGCAGATACCTTGTTTGATAACAGTATTTAAAGGCTTATTATAGTGCATCACTTCATCATCACATGTAATAATAAATTGCTTGTAATAATTGCGATTAATGAAAATTAAAACTGCATATTCTGCAATGCGGTTCAATAGTTTAGCTTGGTTATCAATATCAGCCGTACCACTACTGTTTTTAGCAATGTTACTTTCAATATGTTTTTTCGCTATGCTTACACATTCTAGCATTGAAATTGTTTGGTTAAAAATAATATTCATTGTCTTATACCTTTATTTAGAATACAACTCATTTAATAACTTTTGATTATGATTAATCTTTCGCCCTGAATTAATCACTTGTTTAGTGAACCACAAAGACCAACCTTTATACGATGCAAATCTTTCCACTGTTAAAAAGTCATTATAATATTCTACATATATTTCGTTCAATTCTAACGCTAGTTGCTTTTGATTGATCATTTTATACGCTCACTTTAAATTATACATTATCAGATAACAATTTTTTAAAATCAGTTACACTTGTGTCTGAGCATGTCGGAACAATTAAGCCGTCAACTTTAAAGACTTGTAACCAAGTGGCATAAGCTTTTATTTGTACCGTTTTATTATTTACAGTACCCGCCCACGTATACCAATTGCCTTTGTTTTGTAGGCGTAAAGTGTTTAATGATTTTACGAAATCAATAGTATTTAAATTTTGCATTTCATACACCTTATATAAATCATTTTAAAATTACGTGCATCATATCAATAGTGATATGATGCATGTTGGTTAATAGAACTTAGTCAATAAAATTACTTTTATTAGTCTTGAGGCTCATTTTGCAAGCCTTCCAATACTTCGGCTGCAATCGCTTCACGTTCACTATAATAAACGCTATCAATGACCATTCTAGCTTCATGCATAAGACAATCTAATGAATTGTCACATCCTGAAAAGTCTAATGTATCCATTGGCTCATATTCATTAAATGAGCTACCCGCTACTACTTCCCAAGCATCTGTGTAGTAAATAACTTCAGGGGCATAGTAGCTATTTTCGTCTAGTAAGTCGCATACATCACTAGGCGTTAATTCGTTTAATTCGTCTTGAGATAATTGTCTTAAAACGTCTTGGATGTCTAATTTAATAGAATCAAGTACAGCGTTTAAAGTAAATGTAGACATGGTGTATTTCCTTTGGTGTTTAAATAAAATTTAGTTTGGTTGATTAATTTAAAACAGTTTCTTTGATTACCACAAAAGCCGTTGCCGAAATAACAGTGCATAAGATAATAGCGAAAGTTAAGCCAGCATAAATGTTAGCACCATTTAAAGTTTTGTATTCTACAAATGCACCAACGAACACAAAACCGATTGTCATGAATGCCAATATAAGCAAAGACTTTAAAACTTGAGTGATCAATGATTTCATAATGTTCTGCCTTGTTTAAGCTTGTTTACTTAAGAAATTTCTTAACGGCTACAAAACGCCCAGTGATAGCACAACGTACACATGACACTTTGCCATTTACAACGTATATCACGTTTGAAGCTGTTTTAATAACTAATGATTTACTTTTATTCATTTCAATTCACCTTGTTTGATTACTTTATAACATAATCTCACTTGAGATTATGCTAAAAATAAACTTATATGCAAGACTTGTAAAGTGAAGTAAAGCCGTTCCGTTTATACTTAAACTATACGCTTACAAGTGAATGAATAGCCGTCATCTTTCTCGTTGTAACTGTAACTCAAAACACTAAACTCTTTTTCATCTTGATGTTTAACCTTCTCAAGACATAATAGGCAAGCGGTGTAATGATTTTCACCAGTATTTAAACTGTGATCATAAGACATTTTAACCGTTGTTTTAATGTCGTTACCATGCTTCATTGTAGCAATGATTTTACCGTTACTGTATTTAGTAACTACGTTTAAGCCGAAAGTGATGCTGTCTAATGTGTTCACAACGTGTTTCCTTTTGGTTTTAAATAAAATGTGCATTATTGCACAGTGTTTACATATTAATGCAATCTAGCTTGTAAATTGCATTGTATATAAACTTAAGCCTGTATGTAGTATTAGTCCCAATCTACAAAAGTTGAGCCTCCCTCAAAAGTGGCTTCAGCGAAGGTGTAACCTTCGGCAGATAAGAATTTTTGCTCGATGGTGAATGTGTTGCTAAAAAAGCCGATGAAGCACTTAGTTTTAACTAATGTAACTTTTGATGTGATTTTTAAAATGTTCATAATGTTCTGCCTTGTTTAAGCTTGTTTACTTAAGAAGTTTCTTAACTTCCTTTCGATGAAACAAAGATACCAATATTGATAAACCATTGCAAGCACTATTTTAAAATAATCTAAAAATAATCATCTAACATCCTATAAACACCTGAAATAAAACAATAAACAATTATAAATATTTATATTGCTATATCAATAAATGAATGAATCTGGATTTTTTGATCAATCAGCTATGCACGAAATACACTAAGAACAAGTTAAGAGGTGCATCTGCTGGAGGTATTTAGCTTGCACCTGCTGGAAGGTTATCCCCTGCATCTGCTGGCACTGCTCAAAATAAGCCTTTCGATTAGGTATATAAGTAACGCGTGCGAATACCATAAAAATAATTGTAAATCAAATTTCTCGGATAAACGGTAACGTAAAATCAGTATTTTGAATAATCGTTATCGGTTTTACAAATGACGAAATCGTGTCATAAGGGATAGAAAAATAAATTTTGGAATGCTCTAAAATTTTTTATAAAATTTGGAAAATGGGTTTACTGTTTTTGAAATAAGGTAAACAAAATAATTAAATTATAAATTAAATGACCATGAGCAGAGTAATCAGCTAATCAATACCAAATAACACCAAACTTTCTAACTACTTTATCAAAGAATGTTGTATAAATCAATCTTACAAAACAGTGAAACTTAGCATGATTAAAGAAACTACGAAGTTAGCCAGAAAGACGGTGCAGGAATCTTCAATAAAATCTCAACACCATCTCAGTAAAACCACAAACTAAATCATTGTACCACCAAATAAAACAATACACTGGTATGCGAAACTAATGCCGACCTGAAAATAGGATCGAGAAATATCATGTATACCAAATATCATCTCTGATAGCACACCAAACTCTAGGGTCAACATCATCTTTATAAATATTCATAAGCGTATTGATATGGTGTTCACGAAACTCCCTATATTTTGCAGATGCACTTTCAATAGTGCTATGGTATCCACCACTGAACGATACATTATTAAACGTAGCTTTCACTCTATACGGTTTCTTCTTTTTCCTAGAGTCATAATAAACACCTCTAGGTAGATCGCCTTTATGTCTTCTGCACAGAGTATTTATACAAGGTGGCACATAAACACACATGTCTTTTGAGTATTTTGATCCCCTACCGTAAGAAAGAATGTCTTTATCCATTTGGAATAGGTTATTGTTAACATCTCTAGACATGAAACCAATCTGTTCTTTAGACCACTCTAACCACAATTCAAAATCCATAAACTCTTCACTAATTGAGACATTGGTATATAAACCTTTACCAACCCTTTGTTTCAAGTTATTCCAAATCGTAAACTCTTGTGTAGTTACACCGTGTTCATCAATAGCGTTTTCGTATTTGTATTTGTAACCCATCAATCATTACTCAACACAATAGATTCTTCTGGAGATAATATACGCCAATATTTTTTATCAGTAACATCTATTAAAGCAACATCATAGTCACCTACAGACCAATCTAGATTATTTGATGACATACAAACTCCACACTTCATGCTTAAGAACATCATCACAAAAGAGTCACCATCAATATACTCAGCCAATACTGGAAACTCAACCTCTTTAGACTTCTCTTTCTCAATCTTATTGAATACAGATTTCATTTTACATCTCCTAATGTTTAAATTAATACAGATACATCATCTGTTGTTAAGAATAGTACAAGAATGTTTTAACTAAAGCAACATTTGTATCTAATAATTTTAAATAATTCATTCTTAGTTTAGGCACAACAAAAACAATTGTTATTACTTTTAGTTATGGTTGAAATGTTTATTATAAATTAAAATAATAAATTTACGAATGTTGCCTAACCATTAGATGTATTCTTATAACCTTTTAAGTATATTCTTAAGATACTTTTAAGATATTACAACTACACTCTTAGGATACTTTTAGAGTATCTTTAAGTTTGTTTTAACTATACTTTACACATCACAAAAATGCTTTAGGTATACTTTTTAGATATACCGTTCAAATACACCATTTAACAACAGTAAGCATATCACAAGAGTATTATTACAAAGTACATTACAAGAACACTTACAAGATACCACAACAAATAACCTTACAAAATTTAGTACAAAATACTCTACAACGTAAGCTACAAGGCTCTTACACTAAGTCTACAACCTTTTATTAAAATTATACTACTACCGTAGGTTACATCATTAGATGTAGATGCTACCATAACTGTAGCACCTCTTATAATGTATTCTAGAGAATCTGAACAATACGTTTCCGCTAGGAAGATATCTGTTCATGTATTCTAGAACATCTTATAAACAACCTTTTAAATAGAAGCGTTTTTGTTTGCATACACTAAACAAACGCTCTTTCCTTTTAGGTAATGTTTAAAACTACAGTTATGATATTATTGTGCCATATATTATAAATACTCCCTTCCAATAGGAAATACATTTTATATACTATTGCACAATACACCATAAGAACACTATTAAACACATGATTTAGATTAGATTAATATTCTTGTTGACTATTGGTGCTACAGCGTATAGAATTGTCTATAACAAATCTTGTTACACAACTGATACAATATTTTAAGACAAGTATTGTCAGTGAATCTTTAGAGAATTTTACAGTGTTACGTAAGATATTTATGAACAAAATTGTTAGGTCAATTTATACTTTATTCCCTTAATAGTGGTAACAAGTATTTATTTCTTATTTAAATACAATTACTTAAACACCACTTTCTTATAAGGAGTTTCTGAAAAGACTATGAGAAATAACTGTTGATTTACTTGTGAGTTGTATGTATAATACTTGCACGAACAAATGGTTCTTGAAAATGTGACTGCTCAGTCATTTTATTAATTTATTGGAGATATAAATATGAGTAACAAAGAATTTAAGAAGTTTCCATCATTGGAAAATACATATCAAACAAAACCTATTCAGATTGCTGAAGAGCTTGGTTTAGATAAGCAACAATATATCGTTACAGAGAAAGTTCATGGAGCTAATTTTAGTTTTTGGATGACTGAAGAACACCTGCCAGTTGAAGGTATTGGTTTATGTTCAACAGTTGTAATTAAGTGTGCTAAACGTAGCGGTTGGATTGAGGATGATGAAAAGTTCTTTAATTATCGACCCGTATTGGAAAAGTATCGAGACAGTTTAGAGCGACTGTACTATCATTTAAGTGGTACATACGGTTGCAATGAAGTTGTTGTTTTTGGTGAGTTGTATGGTGGGAATATTCAATCTGGAATGTGCTACAAAGAAGATCAAGATTTCATTGCATTTGATATGAAAACAGATGATGTACCTGTTGATAAATTATCTATGTTTAATGATCTGCAAACTTATAAGATTCCATGTGTACCCCTACTTGGTAAGTTTGACACTTTGCAAGAAGCTTTAAATTTCAATGAGAGCTTTGATTCTCTATTGATTCGAGAAGGTTTTAATGGTAAAGAAAAACATAAAGAATCTGAAGGTGTCGTTATTGAGCCTGTTACACCTTCTTGGTTTCCGAATGGTAGTCGTGTCTATTTCAAGAAGAAAACTAAACGCTTCTTAGAGAAAGGTGGTAACAAAATTAAGAAAGAACCAGAAACTCTTCCAAAAGAGCTTGAGAGTGTTTTGCTAACATCATTTGAATACATTAATGAGTCTCGCTTCCAATCTGTTTGCTCGAAGATTGGTGAGGTGACAATTAAGGATATTGGTAAGGTTATGGGATTGATGACACAGGATATTCTTCTTGATATGCAGAAAGATGAAATAGAGATTCCTGAGAATAAAAAGTTTATGAAGCTGTTGCAAACAGAAGTTCAGACATTTATTCGTCCTATTTTATTGCAG
>OEQO01000203.1_pt1 | contig 14617 bp, 13 predicted proteins | sample 1539751 | NCBI WGS metagenome assembly OEQO01 (sample SAMEA3891237, study PRJEB23780) | metagenome | biome: terrestrial biome; feature: animal house; material: water of meat washing | place: Italy | collected 2015-05-12 | reverse complement strand
ACGCCGCGAGCATTCCTGCTGCGATGCAGATACCAAGCCACTGCTTACGCATTGCGCGCCTCTTACACGCTTTTCGACAACATTTTCCTGTGGGTGTGGATTGACATTACAATCCCGAACCCAGCCATCAGCACAATTAGCGCCGATCCTCCATAACTGACCAGTGGGAGCGGAACCCCTACAACCGGCAGAATACCGCTTACCATACCAATATTTACGAAGACATAAACGAATAATATCAGCATTAAGCCACCAGCCATGACGCGACCAAAGGTGGTTTGCGCTCTGGCGGCTATCCACAGCCCGCGCATGATCAGCAGAATGTAGAGAGCGAGCAGAATCAGAATGCCCACTAATCCCAGCTCTTCCGCCAGTACCGCGAAGATAAAGTCGGTATGCCGTTCTGGTAAAAACTCCAGCTGGGACTGGGTCCCTTGCAGCCACCCCTTGCCAAAGACGCCGCCGGAGCCGATGGCAATCTTGGACTGGATGATGTGATAGCCACGGCCGAGCGGGTCTTTCTCCGGGTCGAGCAGCATCAGCACCCGCTGGCGCTGGTAGTCGTGCATCAGGAAGAACCAGAGCACCGGCATAAAGGCGACCATCAACATGACCGCCAGCCCGATCAGCCACCAGCTGAGTCCCGCCAGGAAGATGACGAAGAAGCCGGAGGCGGCCACCAGAATGGAGGTGCCAAGGTCAGGCTGGGCGGCGATCAGCAGGGTGGGCAGCAGCACCATGATGAGGGCGATCACCACATGGCTGAACTTGGGGGGCAGCGAGTGGCGACTGAGCCAGGCGGCCACCATGATCGGCATGGAGAGCTTCATCACCTCGGAGGGCTGGAACTTCATAAAGCCCAGATCGAGCCAGCGCTGGGCCCCCTTGCCGATGTGGCCGAACACGTCCACCGCAATCAGCATCAGCACCACCACGGCGAACAGCGGCACCGACCAGCGGGCGTAGAGGGAGGGCGGCAGCTGGGCCATGCCGATCATCAGGGCAAAGGCGAGACCGCCGCGCACCAGCTGGCGCACGATGGAGTCCATATCCTGACCGGAGGCGGAGTAGAGCACCACCATGGAGAGGGTCATCACGGCCAGCAGACCGAGCAGCAGGGGCAAGTCGATATGCAGCTTGTACCAGATACTCTGCTGGCGAGCTGAATTACTCATGGGGGGCGACCTCACTCGGTTGGGACGGCTTTTCCGGTGCCGGTGGCAGTTGCGGATCAGGGGGCAGCAGATAGGCATCCAGCATCTGGCGTGCAATGGGCGATGCAGCTCGACCACCACCACCTCCGATGGAGTTTTCCAGTACCAGAGCTACCACCGCTTTGGGTGCCTCGAAGGGGGCATAAGCAACGAACAAAGCGTTATCGCGATGCTCCGCCTTGACCGTCTTGATGTTGTAAACCTGATTTTCCTTCAAACCGACTACCTGGGCTGTGCCCGATTTGCCGCCTGAGGAGTAAGGCGCCTTGGCAAACGAGTGACGGCCACTGCCTTCACTGCCATGGTTGACTCGCCACATCCCATCCTGCGCCACTTTCCAGAAGCTGTCGTTCTTGAGCTTGAGGGCGATATTGGGGTTGATGGGGGCATCGACCACCCCCGCCTGGGAGGCGGTGCTCTTGAGCAGGTGCGGGGTCACGTCGTGGCCGTTCTGGGTCAGGATGCTGATCGCCTTGGCCAGCTGGAGCGGGGTGGCGCTCCAGTAGCCCTGACCGATACCGACCGAGATGGTGTCACCCTGATACCAGGGCTGGCGCCAGCGGGCCATCTTCCAGTCGCGAGACGGCATGACGCCCTTGGTCTCTTCATAGAGATCGACCCCGGTGTACTGACCGAAGCCGAACTTGGTCATGTAGCTGTGGATCTTGTCGATGCCGACCCGATAGGCGAGATCGTAGAAGTAGGTATCTGCCGAGACCTCGATGGCGCGATAGACATCGAGCCAGCCGTGTCCCCAGCGACGCCAGTCGCGGAACTTCTTGGTGGTACCGGGAATGGAGAAGCTCGGGCCGCCGAAATAGCGGTAGCCCGGGGTGATGGCCCCCTCGTTGAGGCCCATGATGGACATCATGGGTTTGACGGTGGAGGCGGGGGCATAGATGCCCTGAGTGGTGCGGTTCACCAGCGGCCGCGCCGGATCGTTGAGCAGCGCCGAGTAGTTGGCGCTGGAGATGCCGGTCACGAACAGGTTGGGGTCGTAGCTCGGGCTCGACTCCAGGGCCAGGATGGCGCCGGTTCTCGGGTCCATCATCACGATGGCACCGCGCTGGCCAGCCAGCAGTTGCTGGGCCTTGAGCTGCATCCGGACGTCGATATTGAGGTAGATATCCTTGCCGGGAATAGGCGGCTGGAACTTGAGGGTGCGGACAATCCGGCCGCGGTTGTTCACCTCGACCTCCTGATAGCCCGCCACGCCGTGCAGCTGATCCTCGTAATACTTCTCCACCCCCTGCTTGCCGATATCCTTGGTGGCCGCGTAGTTGGCGAGTTTTTCTTCCTTGTCGAGGCGCTCCACGTCACGGGTGTTGATCTTGGCCACATAGCCCAGCGCATGGGTGAGGGTGTCACCAAACGGGTAGTAGCGCTTGAGGTAGGCCTCGATGCTGGCGCCCGGGTAGTTGTGCTGGTTGACCGAGAAGAGGGCCACCTGATACTCGGTCAGCTTCTCGTAGAGGGCGACCGGCTTGAAGCGGCGCTGGCGCTTCACTTCGGCGAGGAACTTCTCCTTGGTGCCTTCCGGCAGCCCCAGCAGGGTGATCAGCTGGTCGGCGGTTTTTTCGAGATCAGTGGTCTCTTCCGGCACGATTTCCAGACTGTAGACCGGGCGGTTTTCCGCCAGCAGTACGCCGTTGGCGTCATAGATCAGGCCCCGTGGCGGCGCCACCGGCACCACGCGGATACGGTTGGAGTTGGAGCGAGTCTGGTAGGTGTCGTAGGACTCGACCTGCAGATAATAGAGATTGCCCAGCAGCACCAGCATCAGCACGACGATGCCGATGTAGGCTACCAGGGTGCGCCGGAAGAACAGATTGCCCTCGGCACTGTGATCGCGCATTTCGATGCGTTGTTTCAGCATGCCTTTACCTCAAGACCCTTGGGGGCAATAACAGCAGGAACTGCATTGTTCACTCTCTGTGATACGGGTGAATATGAGAGGTGAGACTCCAGAGACGCATGGCTCACTCTCTATGATACGGATGATTGGTGGTGATGCTCCAGGCCCGATAGAGGCTCTCGGCCACCAGTACCCGCACCAGCGGATGGGGCAGGGTGAGCGGTGACAGTGACCAGCTCTGTTCGGCGGCAGCCTTGCACTCGGGGGACAAGCCTTCCGGCCCGCCGACCAGCAGGGCCACATCGCGGCCATCGAGTTTCCACGCCTCCAGCTGGGTCGCCAGCTGCTCCGTGGTCCAGGGCTTGCCCGGAATGTCGAGGGTGACGATGCGCGAGCGCCCCGCAGCCGCCAGCATGGCTTCCCCTTCCTTCTGCAGGATGCGCGGAATGTCGGCATTTTTGCCCCGTTTGCCTGCGCCAATCTCGACGAGTTCAAACGGCATGTCTTTGGGGAAGCGGCGACGATACTCTTCGAAGCCATGCTCTACCCAGGCGGGCATCTTGGTGCCCACCGCAATCAACTGGATCTTCATGGTCGTTACACTTGTGCTCTTATTGCGTATTCATTTGAGCGGCACCGCTCCACAGCTTTTCCAGTTGGTAGAAGTCACGATGTTCATCCTGCATCACATGCACGATCACCGAGCCCATATCTACCAGCACCCATTCACCGCTCAGTTGCCCTTCCACGCTCAGCAGATCCAGACCCGCGTGGCGGGCCTCGCTGGCCAGATGGTGGGCAATGGCGCTGACGTGACGACTGGAGTTGCCGGAACAGATGATCATGGTGTCAGTAATGCTGGATTTGCCGCGTACATCGAGGGTGATGATGTCGCGGCCTTTCATGTCATCGATCTTGTCGATGATAAAGGCATGCAGTTCTTGGCCTTGCAATGAGTCTCTCCTCTGTTCCGGCGCGCAGCGTTTGCGTCAGGGCGGCGGATTATATCATGGTCACTCCCGTTTCCCATCGGGTGGGGCGGGATTACGACAGGGGCTAGCGGCGGTTGGCGCGGTAGAGCCCCTGTTGATCAATATAGTGCGCAACCGACTCGGGCAAGAGGTAGCGGGTGTCTTGCCCCGCATCCAGCAGGGCCCGCAGCCGGGTGGCTGACAGTTCGATGGGCTGGTTGTCCGCCAGCCAGATATGACCGGCCAGACGCTGATGCAGCGCGTTGGCATCCGTGGTGTGATGGCGCGCCAGCAGCTGCGCCACCTCGGCCGGATAATCCGGTTGCCAGCCCGGCCGCACGCTCACCACCAGATGGGCATGGTCGAGCAGCTCCTGCCAGCGGTGCCAGCTTGGCAGGCTCAGCAGGGAATCCATCCCCATCAGAAAACAGAGCGGCGTATCGGGCAGTTCATGACGCAGCTCGATCAGGGTATCGATGGTGTAAGAGGGCTTGTCCCGTCTCAGCTCCCGCTCATCCACCACAAAGTGGTGGTTCTCCGCCGCCGCCAGTCTGACCATGGCGAGGCGCTGCTCGCTGGAGCAGAACGGATTGGCGCGGTGGGGCGGGATATGGTTCGGGATCAGCCGCATCTCGGCCAGCCCGAGGGCATCGCGCGCCTCGATGGCCGGGCGCAGATGGCCGATATGGATGGGGTCGAAGGTGCCGCCAAGCAAACCGACAGGCGCCTTCAGCACGGGCTGCTCTCCATCACCAGCGGCAGCGGGGTGCCATCACGAAAGCCGAGGGCAATGGTCTGCAACATCAGCCAGGCCTGTTCGGTATCGAAGCGGCGCTGGGCATCGTCCAGCTGGGCCATCAGTTGCCACAGTTGCTGCAACTTGGCAAACGGCAGTCGGGTCAGCGCTTGCTGAATGAGCTGCTGGCGGCTCTGCCAGATGCGCAGGCGGCTGAAGTGCTCCCCCAGCGGCTGGCCGTTGCGCATCGCCAGCGACAGCTCGGTCAGCTGCTCCAGCTCGCGGCAGAGGGTCCAGGCCAGCATCCCCGGCTCGGTGCCTTCGGCCCGCAGGGCGGCCAGAATGCGCTGGGCCCGGTTCACCTTGCCCTCCAGCAGGGTATCGACCAGCTGGAACGGGGTGAAGTGGGCGTGGCGGATAATGGTCTCTTGCAGATAGGTGACGCTGATGGGCTGGGGCGGCGAGAGCAGGGTCAGCTTCTCGATCTCCTGACTGGCGGCCAGCAGGTTGCCCTCGTAGGAGTGGCACATGAAGTTGATGGCATCCGGCAGCGCCTTGAGGCCGAAACGCTGGAAACGGGCACTCATCCAGCGCGGGAAAAACTTGGGCTCCGGATGGTTGACCGGCACATAGGTGCCAATCTGGTAGAGCTTGTCGAACCAGGCTGCCTTCATCTGGGTCTGGTTGAGGCGACCGCCACTCAGCACCAGCAGCAGGTCGGGATGAAGCTGCTTGCCAATTTCGCTGATGCGGGCAGCGAGATCCTTGTCCACCTTGGCGGGCAGCTCCAGCTCGATGATCTGGCGGGCGGAGAAGAGGCTCATGGCCTGACAGGCATCGTAGACCTGATTCCAGTCCAGCCCCTGCTCCACCACGAAGGTGTGGCGTTCATCGAAACCCTGCTTGCGGGCGACCTGACGGATGGCATCGATGGCCTCCAGTCGCAACAGGGGCTCGTCGCCAAAAACGAGATAGCAGGGCCGAAGCCCTGCTTTGAGGTGGTCACCAAATTGTTCCGGGTAAATCCGCATCAGAAGCTGACCTGACTCAACTGCCGGATCACCTGATTGGCCGCCTGCTCCTGCATTTCGCGGTTGAGCTGCTCCTGCTCACGGGAGGAGGCGAGCGCTGCATCCGGCTTGTTGAGGAAGCTGCGGTTGAAGTTGATGGGGAAGACCTGAGTCGGCTTGCCTGGTACCGAAATGGTGAACTGGGTACCAAAGCCCAGCACATATTCGGTGTCCGTCCCCAGCGCGTTGACCGAGGCGACCTGACTGGTGCTGCCTACGCCGCCCAGAGTGAGCACCGGAATGCCCTCCTTGTCGGCCAGGGTCACGCCAGAGGCCTTCAGGCGGGTGGTAACCATCCGGTAGAAGTCGCTCTTGTTGTCGCCCACGACCTTCATGGTCATCAGCTCGCTCGGAATGCCGTTGCCGCGCATGTGAAAGCCGCAGCCTTGCAGCAGCAGACCAGCCAGCACGATGGCCATCCAGCGGGTGAAGATGGTGCCCATAGAAAATCCTCTTTGCATTAAGGGAAAGCGGCGGGCGCAGGGCCCGCCGTTATCATCCGTTTGCTGTCACAGATTGGCAATGATCAGTTGGTAACCAATCAGTTGGCAGCCAATTAGTTAGCGACAATATTGAGCAGCTTGCCAGGTACATAGATCACCTTGCGCACGGTCAGACCGTCGGTGAACTTCTGCACGGAGGCATCGGCCATCGCCAGCTTCTCGACGTCGGCCTGGCTGATCTCGGCCGGCACGGTCAGCTTGCCGCGCATCTTGCCGTTGATCTGCACCACGACCAGCTTCTCGGTCTCGACCATGGCCGCTTCATCGGCCACCGGCCATGCGGCGTGATCCACGTCGTCGCCCTTGCCCAGCATCTTCCACAGCTCGAAGCCGATGTGCGGGGTGATGGGGTAGAGCATGACCACGACAGCTTCCAGCGCTTCCTGCATCAGGGCGCGGTCCTGCTCGTCGCTGCCCAGCTTGGCCAGATTGTTCATCAGCTCCATGATGGCGGCGATGGCGGTGTTGAAGGTCTGACGGCGACCCACGTCATCGCTCACCTTGGCGATGGTCTTGTGCAGTTCACGGCGTACCGCTTTCTGCTCGTTGGTGAGAGCAGCTACATCCAGTGCGGCAACGGCGCCACCGGAGACGTGTTCGAAGGTGACGCGCCACAGGCGACGCAGGAAGCGCTGGGCACCCTCTACGCCGGAGTCGGACCACTCCAGAGTCATCTCGGCCGGAGAGGCGAACATCATGAACAGACGGACGGTATCGGCGCCGTAACGCTCGACCATCAGCTGCGGGTCGATGCCGTTGTTCTTGGACTTGGACATCTTGGTCATGCCGGAGTGCATTACCTCACGGCCTTCGTTGTCGATGGCCTTGGTGATGCGACCCTTCTCGTCACGCTCTACTTTGACGTCGGTCGGGCTGACCCAGACGTTGCCGCCCTTCTCGTCTTTGTAGTAGAAGGCGTCGGCCAGCACCATGCCCTGGCAGAGCAGGCGCTTGAACGGCTCGTCGCTGTTGACCAGACCCGCGTCACGCAGCAGCTTGTGGAAGAAGCGGGCGTAGAGCAGGTGCATACAGGCGTGCTCGATACCGCCGATGTACTGATCCACCGGCAGCCAGTGGTTGGCAGCAGCCGGATCCAGCATGCCCTTGTCGTAGTCCGGAGAGCAGTAGCGCGCGTAGTACCAGGAGGACTCCATAAAGGTGTCGAAGGTATCGGTCTCGCGGAACGCTTCCTGACCGTTGTAAGTGGTCTTGGCCCACTCGGCGTCGGCCTTGATCGGGCTCTGGATACCATCCATCACCACATCTTCCGGCAGCAGCACCGGCAGTTGATCTTCCGGCGTCGGCACGACGGTGCCGTCAGCCAGGGTCAGCATCGGGATGGGGGCACCCCAGTAACGCTGACGGGAGACGCCCCAGTCACGCAGACGGTAGTTGACGGTGCGCTTGCCCTTGCCGAGCCCTTCCAGCTTGCTGGCGATGGCATCGAAGGCGCCCTGGAAGTCGAGACCGTCAAACTCGCCGGAGTTGAACAGTACGCCCTTCTCGGTGTAAGCCGCTTCGCTCACGTCGACGTCGCCATCAACCGGCTTGATCACCGCCTTGATGTCGAGGCCATATTTGGTGGCGAATTCGAAGTCACGCTGATCGTGGGCCGGAACCGCCATCACGGCGCCGGTGCCGTAGTTCATCAGCACGAAGTTGGCGACCCAGACCGGTACCTTGCGGCCATCCAGCGGGTGAATGGCATAGAGGCCGGTGGCCATGCCCTTCTTCTCCATGGTGGCCAGTTCCGCTTCGGCTACCTTGGTGTTCTTGCACTCTTCGATAAAGGCGGCCAGTTCCGGGTTGCTGGCAGCAGCCTGCAGCGCCAGCGGGTGACCGGCGGCGATACCGACATAGGTGACGCCCATGAAGGTGTCCGGACGGGTGGTGTAGACCTCCAGCTGCTCAGCCTGACCCTCGATGGCGAAGCTGATGTTGACCCCTTCGGAGCGGCCAATCCAGTTGCGCTGCATGGTCTTGACCATCTCCGGCCAGCCTTCCAGATTGTCGATGTCGTTCAGCAGCTCTTCGGCGTAGTCGGTGATCTTGATGAACCACTGGGGGATCTCTTTCTGCTCCACCGGGGTGTCACAGCGCCAGCAGCAGTTGTCGACCACCTGCTCGTTGGCCAGCACTGTCATGTCGTTCGGGCACCAGTTGACGGAGGAGGTCTTCTTGTAGACCAGACCCTTCTCGTAGAGCTTGGTGAAGAACCACTGCTCCCAGCGGTAGTAATCCGGCTTGCAGGTGGCGACTTCACGATCCCAGTCATAACCCAGACCCAGCATCTTCAGCTGGTTCTTCATGTATTCGATGTTTTCGTAGGTCCAGGGCGCCGGTGCGGTATTGTTTTTGATCGCGGCGTTCTCGGCCGGCAGACCGAATGCATCCCAACCTATGGGTTGCAGCACGTTCTTGCCATTGAGGCGTTGATAACGGGAGATCACATCACCTATGGTGTAGTTACGAACGTGCCCCATGTGTAGTCGACCAGACGGATAGGGGAACATGGACAGGCAGTAGAACTTCTCCTTGTCTACCTTCTCCACGGCCTTGAAGGTTTTCTTGGCATCCCAGTGCTTTTGCACTGCTGGTTCGATTGATTGGGGAACGTATTGCTCTTGCATTGGTGACATCCGGATCTGTGAAATGAATAGATAAATCAGCTGGGAAATCGCAATAGAATACCCATATCCTGCGGCGGCAACAACCGCCAGCGTCCCTTGGGCCTTAAGCCGGGCCAGATCAGGGTTTAGTAGAGGAGTTAGAGCCATGGACAAACGTCAAAAAGGGTACGAAGCCTTCATTGCCGAGCTGCAAAAACAGTGGCAAGAGACTGAAGAGTTCCAGGGGGAGCGCCTCAACCGGATGATCGCCAAGGTGCAGGCCTATCTGGAGGCCGCCAGCGACCTGACCCAGGACGAACTGGCGCTCATCGCCGAGTACGTGAAGCGGGATCTGGGCAACTATGACGAGGGGCGCCATGACGATAGTGCGCAGGTGGAAGAGTCTGCCTTTATGTTGGCCCTCAAAGACACCGCCTGGTCCTGGCTGGCGGATGTGACCGACCGCGCCCAGGTGGAGTGGCGCGAGCTGGCCGACGAGCTGGAGCACAAGGGGGTTTACGAAGCGGGTGACTGGGTGGGGCTCGGGGTCATGGTGTGCGACCAGTGCGGCTGGCGTCATACCGTGCTGCATCCCCAGCAGCTCGATACCTGCCCCGAATGCGGCTGCGCCGAGTATCACCGCGAGCCGCTCTCGCCCTGAGTCATGCCATCAATGCGGACGAGACAACGAGCAAAAAGGCGCCATCAGGCGCCTTTTTCTTACTTGCAGGTTTCGTTGGGGCGTTTACTTGCCCGCGACGGAGAGGCCGCCAAAACGGATCAGCGGGGCGTAGAAGCCCTTGCCATCGTTGTGGTGCAGGGTGTCACCGACCGCTTCCAGCTCGCCCAGCAGGCGGTAGAAGTTGCCTGCTACCGTGATGCCGCGCACCGGCTGCAGGCGAACGCCATCGCGACAGAGGAACCCTGATGCGCCAAACGAAAAGTCGCCGCTCACCGCATCGGCACCCGAATGCAGGCCATCCAGCTTGACCAGCTCCAGATAGTCGCCGCTCTGCACTTCCGCTTCGCAGTGGGGGCCCGCGCCAAACACCAGATGGCGAGCGGTCACATCGAGGGCGCTGCGGGCACCGCGGGCGGCCGAGCCGTTGCTGGCGACGCCAAAGTGGCGGGCGGTGGCGCTGTTGTGGAGCAGGGTTTTCAGCTCCCCTTCGCCAATCAGCAGCAGATCCGAGCTGGCCGCCCCCTCGCCATCAAACGCCTTGATGTTCATGCCGCCCGGCATATAGACCCGGCTCTCCAGAGTGAGCCAGCGTGACGCCACGCTCTGGCCGACCTTGCTGCGCCAGGGGTTGATCCCCTGCTGGGCCCACTTGCCCGACAGCACGCCCTGAAAGCAGCCAAACAGGCTGGCGAAGCAGTTGGTGCTGAAGATGACGCTGTAGCGACCACTCGGCACCGCTTCACCGAGCAGCAGGCCATCGGCGATGGCGTAGATCTGCTCGATCAGGGCCTGGCTATCCAGCTCGTCGAAGCGACGGCCATACTGCCCCTGCGAGTGCATCGACTGGCGGCCATCCCGTTCGACCAGCGCCGAGGTGTAGCAGCCGACGCTGAACTCGCCGTGCTGGCAGAGGGTGCCCTGACTGTTGGCGAGCCAGAGCTGGCTCTCCCCTTCGAAGAAGCTGTTGTAGGGGGCGCCGCTCACATCGGGCATGGCCAGCATGTCAGATTCGAGGCGCAGGGCCAGGGCGATCTTCTCCTCAACCGGCGTGGTATCGGGCTGGTTGATCTCGGCGCAATCTGTGGTGATCCGGCTATTGGCCACCGAGATGCGCTGATCCGCATCCACCTTGGCAAAGCGGCTGGCATCGAGCGCATCCTGCAGCATGGCATCCAGCGCCAGCTCATCGAGGGATTCCGAGTAGGCGATGCCGACTCGGCCCTCTTTGATCAGGCGAATACCGAGTTGCTGGCTGCTGGTGACCTTGTATTCACCCAGCTCGCCCTTGTCTGCCTTGAGGGAGAAGGCCTTCTCCTGATTGGCGATGATGTCTGCCTCGGCGTTGAGGTCGGCCACCTTGTCGAGCAGGCGGGTGAGCAGTTGGTTCATGTCAAGTTGGCTCATCAGGCGTTCCCTCCCACCAGGATATTGTCCACTTTCAGCGCCGGCTGGCCCACCGAGGTGGGGACCGAGCCCGAGACAGAGCCGCACATACCGGCGGCCAGCGCCAGATTGCGGCCCACCATGGAGATCTCTTTCAGCACCTGCGGGCCGGTACCGATCAGGGTGGCCGACTTGAGCGGTTTGGTGATTTTGCCGTGCTCGATGAGGTAGGCCTCCTGCACGTTGAAGTTGAACTCGCCGGTGCCGGGCTGTACCGAGCCGCCCCCCATCTTCTTGGCGTAGATGCCGTGTTCGACGGTGGCCAGCATATCGTCGAGGCTGTGGTTGCCCGGTTCGATATAGGTGTTGCGCATGCGCGAGGTGGGGGCGTACTTGTAGGATTCGCGCCGCCCGGAGCCGGTGCGGGCGTAGCCCGTCTTGAGGGCGCCCATTCTGTCCACCAGAAAACCGGTCAGCACGCCGTCCTTGATGAGCTGGGTATGCTGGGTCGCCATCCCCTCGTCATCGACGTTGATGGAGCCCCAGGCGTTGCCTTGCAGTCCCTCGTCCACCGCATTGACCACCGGATTGGCGATAAGCTGGCCCATCTTGTCGTGGAACACCGACGCCTTCTTGGCCACCGAGGTGGTCTCCAGCAGGTGGCCGCACGCCTCGTGGAAGATGACGCCGCCAAAGCCGTTCTCCATGATGACCGGCAAGGTGCCGCTCGGGCAGGGAGCCGCGCCCAGCTTCACCAGTGCCTGACGGGTGGCGGTGAGGGCCAGCTCGCGCGGATCGATGCGATCGGCATGCTCCCACCCCATCAGGGCGCCGGGGGCCTCGTAACCGACGCTCTGCTCGCTCCCTTCCATGGCGATGGTCTGGGCCATGATGCGGTTGTAGTGGCGGCGATCGCTCACCTGCACCCCTTCGCTGTTGAAGATCTCCACCTCCTGCTCCCAGCCCAGCACGTTGCCGGAGAACTGGCTCACCTTGTCGCTCTCGGCGCGGGCCGCCGCATCCATGGCGTGCAGATAGGCGATCTTCTGCTCCAGCAGCTTGTCGGCCGACAGCGGCAGCGCCACCGGGTTGCGATCGCTCAGGCGGGTGAAATCGAAGGCGGTGGCGGTCACCACGGGGTCGCGGCGGTCTTTGGCCGCCAGCAGGGTGACGATGCGCAGCAGCTCGTCGCGGCTGGCCAGATTGGTGTAGCCGTAGAGCACCTTGTGGCCGTAACAGAGGCGCACGCCGATGCCGAAATCGAGGCCGCCGCTGATGTTCTCTATCTGGCTGGAGAGCAGGCTGAGCTGGCTGCGGCGCTTGCGCTCGACAAACAGCTCGGCGAAATCGGCACCCAGCGCCAGCGCGTGATCGAGCACGTCACGGGCAATGGCGGGGGCCAACAGGGAGAATGGGGTCATAGAATATCCTTTTCTGGTCTGTCCGTTTGCTTCCGACATCCGGCTCTGATTGTTATGGGATGTCGAGTCCATTGTTGCAGACCAGCACAAAAAAGTCGCTATAGCGTCATGCGATGATACCGATTGAGAAAATCGGTGCGATAACTGCGCCCGGCGGCCAGGGCCAGGCGCTCAGGGTCGTTTTGCCAAAACGTGGGAAAGATCAGAGCAGGGCGTGGATTTCGCTCAGGATCTGCTCGACCCACTGCTCGATGCGCGGATCGGTCTGGTCATATTGATTGGCATCGTCCAGCGCCAGCCCGACGAAGTGACGACCATCGTCGATCAGTGCCTTGGAGGCATCGAATTCGTACCCTTCGTTGGGCCAGTAGCCCACCAGCTTGACCCCTTTTGGCACCAGCTGATCGTGCAGCATGCCGAGGGCGTCCTGGAACCATTCGCCATAACCGAGCTGATCGCCGAGGCCAAACAGGGCCACGATGCGTCCCTCCAGATGGAGATCGCTGATATCTTCCCAGCGGGACTCCCAGTCCTCCTGCAGCTCGCCGAAATCCCAGGTAGAGATGCCGAGGATCAGGATCTCGTAATCCTCCATCCGGCGCAGGGAGACATCCTTGATATTGTGAATATCCACCAGCTCGGGGCCGATGAGGGCGCGGATCTTCTCGGCAGCCATCTCGGTGTAGCAGGTGGTGGAACCGTAAAACAGACCAATCTTCATCGCTCTTCTCTCTGTTGGCGCTTTCTCGCTTGCTTTTGGCGCGTTCTCGCATGCTCGTGTGGGCTGCGCCATGTTGGCAACACGATGGGTAACGTAAGGGGAGGGGGCCAGTCTAGCAGATTGCCATTCGACCTTCACCGCCCGGCAAGGGGCTTGGCAAACGTGGCTTATCTTTCCAATGAAAGTGCCTTGTCTTTCCAAGGAGTTGGCGCGTTACAATGGGCCATCGATCCCCTGATTGCAGCGCACCATGAGCAAGCCCGACCCCCATCCCCTGATTGAACCCTTCCTCGACGCCCTCTGGCTGGAGCGGGGATTGTCTGACAACACGGTCAGCTCCTATCGCAGCGATCTGGAGAAGTTCTCCCTCTGGCTCGACGAGCAGGGGAGCTCGCTGCTGCTGGCGGGGATGGACGAGATCCAGCACTACCTCGCCTGGCGGGTCGATCACCAGTTTGCGGCCAGCAGCACCGCCCGCTTCCTGTCGGCCCTGCGCCGCTTTTACCAGTACCTTAACCGCGAGAAGCTGCGCAGCGATGATCCGACCGTGCTGCTGGAGGGGCCCAAGCTGCCGAAAAAACTCCCCTCCGATTTAAGCGAAACGGAGGTGGATGCGTTGCTGAGTGCGCCGCTGGTGGATGACCCGCTGGAGTTGCGGGACAAGGCAATGCTGGAGCTGCTCTACGCCACCGGGCTGCGGGTTTCCGAGCTGGTGGGGCTCACTGCCGAGCATGTCAGCCTGCGTCAGGGTTTGGTGCGGGTTGTGGGCAAGGGCAACAAGGAGCGGTTGGTGCCGATGGGCGAGGAGGCGATGCACTGGCTGGAGCGTTACTACCGGGAGGCCCGCACCCTGCTGCTGGGGGGCACCAGCTCGGATGTGGTGTTTCCCTCCAAGCAGGCCCGTATGATGACCCGCCAGACCTTCTGGCACCGCATCAAGCTCTATGCCCTGCGGGCCGGGATTAACGGCGAGCTATCCCCCCATACCTTGCGCCACGCCTTTGCCACCCATCTGCTCAACCACGGCGCCGACTTGCGGGTGGTGCAGATGCTGCTGGGCCATGCGGATCTCTCCACCACCCAGATCTACACCCATGTGGCCAACGAGCGACTCAAGGCCCTGCACGGTGAGCACCACCCCCGCGCTTAAGCCTGTTGCAGGCGATTTTTGCCCGCTTGTTTAGCCTGATAAAGGGCTGCATCGGCGCGCGCCATCACACTGTCTGGCGCATCATTCAGGGATTCGGCAATGCCACCGCTAAAGGAGACGCTTAAGCCCTTTTCACGCCAATCCTGTTGCCCCATGCTGATACGCCACTGCTCCATCAACTTCTGCGCGTTGGCAATATCAGTCTGTTCAAAAATAGCGACCAGCTCTTCCCCCCCAAAGCGGCACAGGGTTGCCTGTTCCTCCAGCAATTGGCTACCGAGCTGAGCGGTGCGCTTCAAAAC
>OEQO01000201.1_pt1 | contig 14668 bp, 14 predicted proteins | sample 1539751 | NCBI WGS metagenome assembly OEQO01 (sample SAMEA3891237, study PRJEB23780) | metagenome | biome: terrestrial biome; feature: animal house; material: water of meat washing | place: Italy | collected 2015-05-12 | reverse complement strand
AGTCTATAGCTTGAACAACAGGGGATGGCTGGCCACAAGGCTGGCGCCCGGTGACTATCAAGCAAAGGAGATGTTATGAGCAGTCCGTTTATCGAGCAGATCAAAGCACGTCGTACCATCTATGCCCTGGGCGACCAGGTGTCCCATACGCCGGAGCAGCTGACGGCCCTGATCCAGGATGCCATCAGGCACAGCCCCTCCTCCTTCAACTCCCAGAGCTCCCGCGCCGTCATCCTGTTTGGCGCCCAGCACCACAAGCTGTGGGATATCGTCAAAGCCGAGCTGAAAAAGATTGTGCCGCCGGAGGCCTACGCCCAGAGTGAGGCCAAGGTAGATGGCAGCTTTCGCGCAGGCTTTGGTACCGTGCTGTTCTTCGAAGACACAGATGTCATCAAGGATCTGCAGCAAAAATTCGCCCTCTATGCCGACAACTTCCCCATCTGGTCGGAACATGCCACCGGCATCGCCCAGTTTGCGGTCTGGACGACGCTGGCGCAGGAGAAGGTCGGCGCCTCCCTGCAGCACTACAACCCGCTCATCGACGAGGCGGTACGCAAGGAGTGGAACCTGCCCGCCAGCTGGCTGCTGCGCGCCCAGATGCCCTTTGGCAGCATCAAGCAACCGGCCGGCGACAAGACCTTTATCGACGACGCTACCCGTTTCCGCGTTTTCAAATAACCGTTGAGAAAGCAAAACGCCCCCGCATCTCGGGGGCGTTTTTATTGCGGCATACAGTGTTGATGGCGATGGTTCATACCGCAATCTGCGGTCGTAATACGCTCTATCCACCGCTCAGGTGAGCAGCGTCACCAGCAGGGATGTCTCTCCAATCTCCACCTTCACCTCGCGCCAGTCGCGGATCACCGCCACCACCGCCGGATTGAGCGGCGCATCGCCCCCTACCTGCACCACGGTGCAACCTGCACGCAGGGCGCTCTCGATACCGGCCGGTGCATCCTCGAACACCAGACAGCGAGCGGGCGACACGCCCAGCCGTTCGGCGCCCAGCAGATAGGGTTCGGGATCGGGTTTGCCATTGATCACGGCTTCGGCCCCCACCAGCAGGTTGGGCAGCGGCAAACCGGCACAATTCAGGCGATGGCGAGCAACCCGCTCACTGGCGGAGGTCACGATGGCCCAGCGCTCTGGCGGCAAGCGGCGCAGCAACTCACCAGCCCCTGCGATGGCGTCACCGCCGGTATGCAGCATCTCCAGCTCGTCGAGCCGCGCCGCTTCCCGCTCCACATCCAGCTGCGGGGCCAGCGCCCGGATCACCTCACGTGAGCGCATACCGTGGCACATAGCCAGTACCGGCTCTGGGGCAAGCTGATGATGCTGGCACCAGAGCCGCCACACCTTCTCCACATCACCGGTCGAGCAGACCAGAGTGCCGTCCATATCGAGCAGCAGGGCGGCGACCGACAAGGTGATGTGGCTCATGCCAGCGCTCATGTCTGCATTCATACAGGCACCCCGGCCAGCTCGGGCGCAGAGCCAGAGAGCGCATCGGCAAAGGCCTGCTGCTGGGCGGCACGCTCATAACAGGCCAGCGCCTGCTCGGCACTGCCAGCCCACACTTGCAAGGGGCCGACCACAAACCCCTGTTGCAGCAGGCTGGCGAGCAGCTCCCCCGTCTCCGGGGCCGCCAATGGCTGGGCCAGCACCAGCGTGCCCTTGATCAAAAAGAGATAGCGTTGGGTAGACATGATATGGCTCCTTGTTCCGGTTCAGAGGAGGGCGATTCCCCCCTTGCCAAGCCATTAGAACAAGGCGATTAGATAATTTATAATCAATAAATCGCCACTTTGGATAACCAATTGGAATGAAATTCGACTTGAGGCAACTGCAGGCGTTTGTGACGCTGGCCGACACCGCCAACTACCGGGAAGCGGCCAGCCGCCTCTTTATCACCCAACCGGCCCTCACCAAGCAGATCCAGGGGCTGGAGCAGACGCTGGGCTGCACCCTGTTCAAGCGGGGCCGCCACGGTGCCGAGCTGACGGCGCTCGGCGCCCAGCTGCTCACTCAGGCGAGTGCGCTGGTCGAGCACGGTCGGGAGTTCGAAAGCCATGCGCTGGCGGTGGCGAGCGGGGTAGCCGGTCGGCTCAAGATTGGCTTCGGTCTGTCGAGTTTCGCGCTGGCCCCTGCGCTGGTGGCCCGCTTCAAACAGCAGGTCACGGACGTGATGGTCCATCTGCAAGATATGCCCTCCGCCATCCAGCAGGAGCAGCTGATCTCCGGCCAGTTGCAGCTTGGCTTTATGCGCAGACCCCAGATGCCGCAGTTGCAGGAACACAGACTGCTGATCGACCGGCTGGTGCTGGCGGTGCCGACACGGATGACCGAGCCAGACCCGGCCGCATTCGACGTCCAGCAGGCACTGACCAGTCAACCCCTGTTGCAGATGGTGGGCCACCGCTGCCCCGGTCTCAGCCAGCAGATCGCCGGTTTTCTCGGCGCCAATCGGCTGACCGGCATGGTCCAGGAGGCCGAGGATATCCAGACGCTGGTGGCGCTGGTTGCGGCAGGCATCGGCAATGCCATCCTGCCGCGCAGCGTCAGCTTTATCGCAGGCCCCGATGTCACCCTCTATCCCCTCTCTGGCCCCAACTCCGAGTGGGAAATCAGCATGGTATGGAACCCGGACTTTGCCGATCCCATCCGGGATCACTTCGTCAGGCAGGTGATCGCCAGCCATCCCCTGCCGGTGTCAGCCACGCCAGAGCGCTGAAACCAACGCTCGCTGGTGGCTAGCACCGTGACCAGTCAAAAAACAGTGCGCCCCCATCAAGGGGGCGCATCCAGAACAAGAGCGGCCATTCGGCTCAACAGTTGGCGCAGTGACTACGGTTTTTACCCGCCCCCTTGGCGCAATAGAGCGCCGCATCGGCCGCGGCCAGCAACGCCCCTTCCCCCTCCAGCAGTTGCTCTGCCGTGTAGGTGGCAATGCCAATGCTGGCGCTAAGCTGAATATTATTTGCCACCACGATGTCGAGATCGTTGATGGCCTGGCGGATCTCCTCTCCAATCCGCTGGGCCGCATCTCGATCGGTATTGCCGAGGATCAGGGCAAACTCGTCACCACCAAAACGGCAGGGCAGATCCGCCGGACGCTGGCAGAAGGATTGCAGAAGATGGCCCACCAGCTGGAGGGAGCCATCCCCCATCTGATGACCAAGATGGTCATTGCACGCCTTGAAGTTATCCAGATCCAGCATGATGAGGGAGAGCGGGGTATGTTCACGCATGCTGCGCCGCCACTCGTTATGCAGAAAGCTGTTGAACAGCCGCCGATTGGCCAGTCCGGTCAGGGGATCATGTTGGGAGAGGCTGGCAACTTCCAGCTCCAGCAGCTTGCGCTCGGTGATATTGATATGGGCGATGGAAAAATACTCGGCATCAAGCCCGGGTACCGGCGCTACTCGCATCATAAACCAGCGCTGGGTGTCGGGGCTGTGGCAGGGGTATTCCAGATAGAACTTCTCCTGCTGATGACGGATAACCCGGAGGATCCCCTCCACGGCAGCCAATCCAGAGGGCTCGGATTCAGCGTCACAAGCCCCCATGTAATTGACCCCAATCCAGTTATATCCCTTGGGCATGCCGTTTTGCTCGGCAAACAGATCCCAGGCGAGATTGGTGTAATGGATCACCCCATCCCGATCGATCACCGAGATCTGATCCTCCAGCGAATCCAGCAGCGCGGCCAGATAATGGGATCGCTCGGCAAACTGGCTCCGAGGCTTCTCTCTTTCATCCACCATAGTGGCCATCCTGTGGCAAACGTGGCGCATCGCCATCTATTAACAGTTGCATCAGCTGTTAGAGTAAAGCACCCGATAACCGCTTGGCCAACTGAGACCATTCATCGAGAGGCCCCATCCGGCAAGGTTTCAGGCCAGCGCCCCCACGCCGGATAACAAGAACACGTTATGAATGTATTTGACTGATAAGTAACATTTAATGCCCACACCACTGATTTTCACAGGGGATGCCATCTCCCTCTCCGTCCATTTTGGTATTCGGGCAGTTTTGCAAAAACCAGGTTGCCTCCTCGCAGGAGGTCATCTGGGAACAATGCTGCCGACCATCACACTGGCGAATAAAGGTCGTTGCCTGTGGCGTGCTGACCTCCTCCTGATTGAAAGAGGAGACCGGCAATGGCGCCATCGACTCGGCCGAGAAACGGGAATAGATGGAAAAGAGGCCGACGAGCACCAGCAGGGGGATCAGTTTGCCGCGCCAGCTGCTCTTGCGGCGCCGATAGGGATTACTCCGCTCTCTGGTCGAGCTGGGTCGTGGCGGCTGACTTGCCGCCCGAAACGATGGCGCCGCCGATGATGCGGCCGATCTTGCTGCTGATGATTCGGCCGACGGCACGGCATCCGCCAACGTGAGCGGGCGATCGGGGAAAAAGACCTGTAACGCCCTCGGTTTGCCATCCTGGCCACTGCCGATCAGATAGGTGACACGCTCCCCCGGCTCTGGCACGCGGCCATCTGATTGCAGCGCCGTAACATGCACAAACAGCCCTGCACTGCGTGCTCCATTGATTGCCTGCTCGGCGCCATTTTGCTCCGGCGTAATAAATCCAAAGCCGCGCGCCTCGTTCCAGCTCGCGATCCGTCCCTGATAACGCATCTGTCCATCCTTGTTGTTATCCATGTGAGCACTATCTTGCCCGACAATCATGTTGCCCAAAAGCGCTGCGGCCCGACAGGGGGCCGCAGAGTCAATCTCAACACGGTGCTCGGGCGCAGCCTGCGTTAAGGATCAAGCCAGCCGGGACACCTTGATGATCTCGGCGATGCGACCCAGCATCCGCAGCGAGGTGTGATGCTCGGTGGCATCTGCGGCGGCGCAGGCATCCTCCAGAATGGTGATGGCGTAGTCGCGATCGTGACCATCCCGCGCTGCCGCCTGAATGGCCCAGCTGGTGCTCACCCCGCACAGATAGAGGTGGTCGATGTGGTTGGCCCGCAGCGCAGGCTCCAGCGCCGTGCCATAGAAGGGGCTGACCCTGGGCTTGGCCAGCACCAGATCGCCGGGCTGCACATCCAGATCCGGGTGAAAGTCGGTGCCGCTGTCAGCCAAAGAGAGCGCCCCCAACTGGTGAGCGCGACCAAACATGGGAGACCCCTTGGGCTGCAGCTGATAGCCGCCGTCAAAGCCCACCTTGATCAGCACCACCAGCCAGCCGTGGGCGCGGGCATGGGCCAGCGCCTGATTGGCATGCGCAATGGCATCCTGCTCCAGCACATGGGCTGCGGAGGCGGCGATGCGCCCGTCGGGATGGGCGATGTCGTTGATAAAATCGATCACCAGCAGTGCCTTGTTCATCACCTTTGCTCCTTCGCGAATTCAGCCCGTGTTACCTGGTTTCTACCTGTCAAACCAGCCCCAGTGCATAGCGCAGCGCCATCTCCTTGAGCGGGCCCGCCTTGTCCGCCAGATTGAGGGCCAGATTGCGGGCCAGCTTGAGGGGGCCAATCTCGTTGCTGAACACCCCGTAGAAGAGATCCATCCCCGACTGCATCAGCAGGTTGTCGGGACGACGGCGCCGCTCGTAACGCTCGGCCAACGCCAGTTGATGCCAGTCGGCGCCAGCCCCTTGCAGCAGATCAGCCCAGCAGGCCACATCCTTGAAGCCGAGGTTGACCCCCTGCCCCGCCAGCGGGTTGATGGTGTGGGCAGCATCGCCAAGCAGCACCACCCGACCGGCGTGATAGTCGTTGGCGTGGCGGCGCACCAGCGGGAAGCTCCCCTTGCCGGTGACGGTGAACCCGCCGAGCCGACTCGGGAAGTGGCGGCGCACTTCGGCGGCAAGCCCTTCGTTGCTCATGGCCGCCAGCGCGCGGATCCGGGCCGGGCTGTCATACCACACCAGAGAGCCGTGCTGGCCTGGTAGTGGCAGGAAGGCGCGCGGGCCGCTCGGGGTGAACTGCTGCCAGGTGATATCTTCCTGCGCAAAGTCGGTGTCGATATTGATCAGCATGCAGTGCTGGCGGTACTCGAAGCGCGATACGCCGATACCGGCCAGCTTGCGGGTGTGGGATTCGGCGCCGTCACAGGCCAGCACCCAGCGGGCCGCCAGCTCGGTGCCATCATCCAGAGTCAGCACAGCTTCATCCGCACTCTGGCGCAGGCTGGTCACCGCCGCCGGGGTGTGGGTCTGGATGGTGGGAAAATCCTCCATCCGTTTGAGCAGGGCGAGCTGCACCAACCGGTTTTCGATGATGTAGCCGAGCTGGGGCAGACCGAGATCGGCGGCATTGAAGCGGGTGGCAAAACCGTCCAGCTCCCAGGTCTCCAGCCGGCGGTAGGGGCAGAGCCGCATCTGCTGCAGATGGTGCCAGGCACCGGCCTGCTCCAGCAGCGCCACCGAGGCCTGACTGATGGCGGAGACCCGCAGATCCAGCGGCTGCTCCGGCGCGTAATGCTCCGGCAGTTGCGTCTCGATGACCCGCACCGAGAGGCCCTGAGCCGCCAGCAGACAGGCGGTGGCGGCGCCCACCATGCCGGCGCCGACGATGGCGATATCACACTGTTCCATACATTTATTCCTGAAAGGGTGCGTCCGGCGACAGCGCCCGGACGTGAACCGGATGGCTGCATGATAGCGCAAGGTCGGCTGATAAACAGTGAGGCAAATGGGGAATTGCTGCGTCAAATCAAGGAGAAAGCTTATTGAGCTTGCTGGCAACAGGTATCGGGTGAGCACCATTGCCAGCTGGATATTAGCTAGGCAGTATCCAGATTGCGGAGTAAAATGCGCGGTCCTTTGACCATGCCGATTTCAAAACAAGTCAAGAGAAGCAATGAGCAAGAAACTTCACATTAAAACCTGGGGTTGCCAGATGAACGAGTATGACTCGTCCAAAATGGCCGACCTGTTGGATGCCAGCAATGGCTACACCCTTACCGAAGAGCCCGAAGAGGCAGATGTCTTGCTGCTGAATACCTGCTCCATCCGCGAAAAGGCGCAGGAGAAGGTGTTCCACCAGCTGGGACGCTGGAAAAAGCTCAAGGCCAAAAAGCCCGGTCTGGTGATCGGCGTGGGTGGCTGCGTTGCCTCTCAGGAGGGCGATGCCATCCGCCAGCGCGCTCCCTATGTGGATATCGTGTTCGGCCCGCAGACCCTGCATCGCCTGCCCGCCATGATCAAGGAAGTGCAAGAGGGCCGTGGTGCCCAGGTTGATATCGCCTTCCCCGAGATCGAAAAATTCGACAGCCTGCCCGAACCGCGCGCCGAAGGGGCCACCGCGTTCGTCTCCATCATGGAAGGCTGCTCCAAATACTGTACTTACTGCGTGGTGCCCTACACCCGCGGTGAAGAGGTGAGCCGACCGCTGGACGACGTGCTCTACGAAATCGCCCAGCTCGCCCAGCAGGGCGTGCGCGAAGTGAACCTGCTCGGTCAGAACGTCAACGCTTACCGCGGCCCGACCTTTGATGGCGGCATCTGCACCTTCGCCGAGCTGCTGCGTCTGGTGGCCGCTATCGACGGTATCGATCGCATTCGCTACACCACCAGCCACCCGATCGAGTTCACCGACGACATCATCGAAGTCTACAAAGACACCCCGGAAGTGGTCAGCTTCCTGCACCTGCCGGTGCAGAGCGGCTCTGATCGCATCCTGACCATGATGAAGCGCCCGCACACCATCCTGGAGTACAAATCCAAGATCCGTCGCCTGCGTGCCGCCCGTCCCGACATCACCATCAGCTCCGACTTCATCGTTGGCTTCCCGAACGAGACGGACGAAGACTTTGAAGCGACCATGAAGCTGATCGAGGATGTGGGTTTCGACATGAGCTTCAGCTTCATCTTCAGTCCGCGCCCGGGCACCCCGGCCGCCGACATGCCCGACGATGTCGACATGGAAGTGAAGAAAGCCCGTCTGGCCCGCCTGCAGCACGTCATCAACAACCAGGCGATGCAGATTGGCCGCGCCATGCTGGGCACCACCCAGCGCATCCTGGTGGAAGGGCCCTCCAAGCTCGACCCGATGCAGCTGTGTGGCCGCACCGAGAACAACCGGGTGGTCAACTTCGAAGGGCAGCACACCCTGATCGGCGGCTTTGCCGACGTGGAGATCACCGAGGTACGTCCCAACTCCCTGCGCGGCAAGTTCATCCGCGGCGAGAGCGAGATGAACCTGCGGATCGCCACCGCCCCGAGCGAAATCCTGGCCCGTCGCCCGGATAACGTACCGGACGAGCTGGGCGTGGCCGCCTTCACACCCTATTAATCCCCTCCTCCCCATTCGCCCGGCGGATGGGGAGCGCCTTGAGACGAGGATATTTTGAGCCGACACATCTCGACCCTGAATCTGCATCTGGAGCCCGCCGACAACCAGCGCCTTGCCAGCCTGTGCGGCCCCTTCGATGACAACATCAAGCAGCTGGAGCGCCGCCTCGGCGTCGAGATCAGCTACCGTGACAGCCACTTCCAGCTGGTGGGCAAACCGGCCCAGCTGGATGCCGCCGCCGTCATCCTCAAGCACCTCTATGTGGAAACCCAGCCCCTCAAGGGTGGCAAGGTGACCGACATCACTCCCGACATGGTCCATCTGGCCATTCAGGAGTCGCGGGTGCTGGAGCAGGATGACGAACCGGCGCCGAGCATCCCCTATGGCAAGGAGGTGACGGTCAAGACCAAGCGCGGTCTCATCAAGCCACGCAGCCCCAATCAGGCCCAGTACATCGCCAATATCGTGCGCCACGACATCTGCTTCGGCATCGGCCCTGCCGGTACCGGCAAGACCTATCTGGCGGTCGCAGCGGCGGTGGATGCGCTGGAGCGTCAGGAGATCCGCCGCATTCTGCTGACCCGTCCGGCGGTGGAAGCGGGCGAGAAGCTGGGCTTCCTGCCCGGCGATCTCTCCCAGAAGGTGGATCCTTACCTGCGCCCGCTCTACGACGCCCTGTTCGAGATGCTGGGCTTTGAGCGGGTCGAGAAGCTGATGGAGCGCAACATCATCGAAGTGGCGCCGCTCGCCTATATGCGCGGAAGAACCCTCAATGACGCCTTTATCATTCTCGATGAGGCCCAGAACACCACCACCGAGCAGATGAAGATGTTCCTGACCCGCATCGGCTTCAACTCCAAGGCGGTGGTGACCGGTGACATCACCCAGGTAGACCTGCCGCGCAACGCCAAATCCGGCCTGCGCCACGCGCTGGAAGTGCTGCAAGGGGTCGATGGTCTGTCGTTCAACTTCTTCGAGTCCAAAGACGTGGTCCGCCACCCGGTGGTGGCCCGCATCGTGCAGGCTTACGAGGCATTCGATGCCAAACAGGCAGCCGAGAAGGTAGCCGGCCAAACAAACGCCAGCAAAGAGAGCGAGCAATGAGCGTAACCCTGGATCTGCAACTGGCCAGCGCCAGCACTGACGGCCTGCCCACCGAAGCCCAGCTGCAAGGCTGGCTCGACGGCACCATTCTCGGCTTCCAGCAGGAGGCTGAAGTGACGGTGCGCATCGTCGACGAGGCGGAGAGCAACGAGCTCAACCTCACCTATCGCGGCAAGGACAAGCCCACCAACGTGCTCTCCTTCCCGTTCGAGGCGCCGCCCGGTCTGGAGCTGCCGCTGCTCGGCGATCTGGTGATCTGCCGTCAGGTGGTGGAGCGCGAAGCACAAGAGCAGGGCAAGCCCCTCATGGCCCACTGGGCCCACATGGTTGTGCACGGCAGTCTGCATCTGCTAGGTTATGACCATATCGAGGATGAGGAAGCCGAAGAGATGGAAGCGCTTGAGCGCGACATCATGCAGGAGCTCGGTTTTGCCGATCCTTATCTGAACGACGAAGTGTAAAACGCCGGACGGTCATCCACTTGAAACAGCAGATGGCCATCCTTATATAACCCGAACAATTTCAAGTGTGTTGAAGCGAGTAACCAAGAGAAAAAATGACCGACGATCACCCTAGTACCGGCTCGCCGAAGAAAACCTGGCTCGACAAACTCAGCCAACTCTTCCAGGGCGAGCCAAAAGACCGCAATGATTTGGTAGACGTGATAGCCGATGCCGAAGAGCGCGACCTCATCGATCAGGACACCAAGGACATGATCGAGGGGGTGCTGGAGATCGCCGATCTTCGCGTGCGCGATATCATGATCCCCCGCTCCCAGATGGTGACCATCGAGAAGTCCCAGCCGGTGGATGCAATCCTGCCGGTGATCATCGAGTCCGGCCACTCCCGCTTCCCGGTGATCAACGAGGACAAGGATCATGTGGAGGGCATTCTGCTCGCCAAGGATCTGCTCCCCTTCGGGTTTGGCGGCCATCACGCCAGCGAGCCGCTGCAGCTCGAGAAAATCTTGCGCCCCACGGTGATCGTGCCGGAAAGCAAACGGGTTGACCGTCTGCTCAAGGAGTTCCGTGAAGAGCGCTACCACATGGCCATCGTGGTCGACGAATTTGGTGGCGTCTCCGGTCTGGTGACCATCGAAGACATACTGGAACTGATCGTTGGCGAGATTGACGACGAGTTTGACGACATCGAGGATGAGCCGGACGAGATCCGCCGCCTCAGCAAGCGGGTCTTCTCCATCAGCGCCCTGACCGAGATCGAGGATTTCAACGACTTCTTCGGCACCAAATTCAGCGATGAAGAGGTGGATACGGTGGGTGGTCTGGTAATGCACGCCTTCAGCCACCTGCCCAAGAAGGGCGAGGAGATCGAGCTGGACGGCTACCTGTTCAAGGTGATGCATGCCGACCGGCGCCGTCTGCAGCAGTTGCAGGTGAAGATCCCCGAGCACCACGCGGCGGCGCAATCCGAGCCGCAATAGGCAGATCCGCTCGATGTGTGAAACAACGCCCCGACCTCGGGGCGTTGTGCTCTCTGCCACCGGCATCGAGGCTCGCCGTTGCCCCGCTTACAGGTTAAGATACCGGCCATTCGACCCCAGTTGCACACCAAGACGAGCACCATCGCCCGTGAGATTATCCCCTGTTACTTCCAAAATTCTGTTAAGCCTCAGTGCATTGGCCTCTGGTGCCATCGCCGTGCTGGCCTTCTCCCCCTTCGGCTACTGGCCGCTGGTGATCCCCTCCCTGCTCGGCCTCTACGCCCTGCTGGACAAAGCCACGCCGAAACAGGCCGCCTGGCGCGGTTTTGGCTACGCCATGGGACTCTTTTTGCCGGGGCTGTGGTGGATCCATGTCAGCATGACCGAGTTTGGCGGCATCCCGCTGCCGGTCGCCTTCGTGCTGCTGGCCGGGCTCTCCGCCTATCTGGCCCTCTACCCGACGCTCGCCTGCTGGATCTTTGCCCGCTTCTTTGGCGGCCGTCACTGGAGCCGCTGGCTGCTCGCCTTCCCGGCCCTGTGGTTGGTGGCTGACTGGCTGCGCGGCTGGGTGATGACCGGCTTCCCCTGGCTCTGGTTTGGTTACAGCCAGATCGACGGCCCCCTCAAGGGCTTTGCCCCCATTCTCGGGGTGCAGGGCATCACCCTCGCCCTGTTGCTGTCCGCCTCCGCTATCTGGCTGGTGTGGAAATCCCGCTCCCCGCTCTGGCTGGCGGTGCCTGCCCTGCTGGTTGCCGGTGCTCACGGCCTGATGCAGCTCAACTGGGTGACCCGTGGCGAGCCGGTCAAGGTGGCACTGGTGCAGGGCAATATCGCCCAGTCCCTCAAGTGGGATCCGGAGGCGCTGGCCCCCACGGTGCGCACCTATCAGGACTTGAGCCGCGAGAATCAGGATGCCGACATCATCATCTGGCCGGAGTCGGCGATCCCGGCCATCGAGAAGGCGATGGGCCCCTATCTGGAGAATCTGGACAAGGCGATGAAGGTGAACGATACCGGCCTGCTGGCGGGGATCATTCACTACGACGAGCAGCAACAGCGCTTCTACAATACCGTGCTCGGCATGGGGGTGCAGGATGCGGATGGCAAGGAGTCCTACTTCTACAACCACTCCAACCGCTACAACAAGTACCACCTGCTGCCCATCGGCGAGTTCGTGCCGTTTGAAGATCTGCTGCGCCCCATCGCCCCCTTCTTCAACCTGCCGATGTCCTCCTTCAGCCGGGGTGACGAAGTGCAGCCAAACCTGATCGCCAAGGGGCTCAAGTTTGCCGCCGCCATCTGCTACGAGATCATCTTCCCGGAGGAGGTGCGCCGCAACGTCAATGCCGATACCGACTTCCTGCTGACCGTCTCCAACGACGCCTGGTTCGGCACCAGCATCGGCCCCTGGCAGCATATGGAGATCGCCCGGATGCGCGCGCTGGAGCTGGCTCGTCCGCTGCTGCGCGACACCAACACCGGCATCACTATCGTTACCGACATCGACGGCAGCATCATCGGCCAGATCCCGCAGTTTGAAGCGGGCGTGCTGCGCAGCGAGGTGCGTCCCGCCCACGGCGAGACCCCCTACATGCGCTTTGGCAGCTGGCCCCTCTACGGTCTGACCGTGCTGCTGCTGGGTCTGGCGCTGGCGCTGCGCCCCAAGGCTCACCCCTGGGCCCGCGAGCTGTAATGGCCATCCGCAATCCCTGATAAAAAACGAGGCGCCCGCAGGCGCCTCGTTTTTTTTTACGACAACTTATCACGCATCTTTTTGCAGGCAGCAGATCACATAGCCGTAACTGCCCAGATATTGGCGGTGGATGGCCACTTCCCGGCTCAAGTCCTGCCAGGCAGCACTCTCCCCCAGCTCGTCTCGATAGCGCACCAGATTGACCTCGATAGGGTCCAGATAGTTGTTCCAGGCGCTCATCGGCAACGGAGTGTGTGACAGGCAGCGGTAGCCTGCCGCTTGTACCGTCTCAAGCAGGCCCGCCAGCGTCTGCATGGCGGGATAATCCTGCTGCCAGAATGCCAATGCCTCCTCGGGCGGGTTATCGGTCAGCCAGACCGCATCACTCAGCACGATGCAAGCCTGCGGGCTCGCGAGCAGCGGACGCCACGCCTTCAGCGCATTGGCAACCCCCATCACGTAAGCGCTCCCCTCTGCCCAGATGAGGTCGGCCGGGGCCAGATCGTCCGGCAGTGCCGCCATGTTGGCGCAGAGGGTGGAGACATGCTCAAAGCCTGCTGCACGGGCGGAGTGCGCCACGGCGGCCAGTGCCTCCTCTTCCAGATCGATGGCCACAATGGCGGCATCGGTCACCTGAGCCAGCGCCATGGTCGAGGCACCGCGCCCGCAGCCCATGTCGAGGATCCGGCGCGGCCGAATGGGCAAGGCGGCAAACTGCTGCTGGGTGAAGGCGCGATCCCCCGGCCCCCAGTAACTCATGCCATCCAGCAGCTGGATAAAGTCCTTGATGTAACGCTCATGTTCATTCATGTCTTTGCTCAACCATTGCAAGTGGTAGCGATCTTTCTCGCTAAAACCCTGTTTCATCACCCACGCGAAGTAGGCCTCCGGTGCCTCGCGCTGCAGTTGCAGCTGCCAGGCCTTGAATTCCTCACCGGAGCGCGGGCGCAGCCCTGCCAGATCCGCCAACAGATCCCGGGCGCGCTGCATCCGCGCCAGCTCCTCATCGAGCTCCCTGACCCGGGCCTGCAATGCCGCCTGATCTATCTCGCCAGCCAGACAGGCGAGGCACTGCTTGAGGCTGAGACCACCCGCCTGCAGGGCCTGCACCATCTGCAGTCGCTGCAGATCCCCCTCGTCATAGTGGCGATAGCCGTTGGCGGCCCGGGTACCGGCAATCACCCCCAGCTTCTCGTAATAGAGCAGGGTGGAGCGGGCGAGGCCGCAGCGGCGGGCCAGTTCGGATATTTTCATGGCAATCACTCACGGTGCGGGCCCTCAGGTGACCCGATAGAGACGAGCTTAAACTGTGAAGCTATAGACAGGTCAACGCCCTTTTCCAGAGATCCGCCAACAAAAACGGCCACCCGAGGGTGGCCGTTGTCAGCGCTATCTGTGATAAAGCGGTGATAGAGCAGCGATGCTACCGGCTCAAAGACCGGCTGCTTCCAGATGCTCCACCAGCAGCTGCACGCTGCGGTTGCCGCGCCACTCGTTGACGTCAAGCCGGTAGACAAGCCGCACCCGCTTGACCGAGGCATCGGGCCAGCGCTTGAGATCGACGCCAAAGGCGATGGCATCCACCGCATGGCCGGAATCGGTGGTCAGCATCATCTTGAGGTGCTTCTCCCCCACCAGCCGCTGCTGCACCAGCACGAATTCACCGTCGAACAGCGGCTCGGGGAAGGCCTGACCCCAGGGGCCGGAGGCGCGAATAAGCTCCGCCAGCTCGAGATTTAGCTCGTCCGGCAGCAGCTCGCCGTCGGTGAGCAGCACCCCGGTCAACAGCTCAGGCGTCACCAGCTCGCTGATGACCGCCTCAAACGCCCGACCGAAGGCCTCGATATTGGCCTTGGGCAGGGTCAGCCCCGCCGCCATGGCGTGGCCGCCAAACTTGCCCATCAGGCCCGGGTGGCGGGTATCGAGCAGTTCCAGCGCATCGCGCAGGTGCACCCCGGGGATGGAGCGGCCGGAGCCCTTGAGCTCGGTCTCGCTGCTCTCGGCAAAGGCGATGACCGGGCGGTAGTACTTCTCCTTCACCTTGGAGGCCACCAGCCCCACCACCCCCTGATGCCACTCGTTACGGTGCAGCACTATGCCCGACGGCACCTCGCCATCGCGAAACCGGATCTGCTCCAGGGTGGCAAGCGCCTCCTGCTGCATCCCCTGCTCGATCTC
>OEQO01000200.1_pt1 | contig 14679 bp, 9 predicted proteins | sample 1539751 | NCBI WGS metagenome assembly OEQO01 (sample SAMEA3891237, study PRJEB23780) | metagenome | biome: terrestrial biome; feature: animal house; material: water of meat washing | place: Italy | collected 2015-05-12 | reverse complement strand
GGTGAACGACTGGCTGAATCAGGCGCGCGCCGCCGCCATGTAATGAGGGGTGGAACGTCGCCCTTTTGCGCAAAGAAAAACGCCCGGCAGTTGCCGGGCGCTTTTTATGGTCAGAACCTTGACGAGGGATCAGATACCCGAGCCGTCGTGCTCGCCGTTTTCCTCGTGCAGGCCACACTCGCGCTTGAGGCCGAAGAAGCGGGTCTGCTCCTCGCTCATGCCCGGCTCCCACTTGGCGGTGGTGTGGACATCGCCCACCGACAGGTAACCCTGCTCCCACAGCGGGTGATAGGGGAGGTCGAACTCCTTGAAGTAGTAGAAGACGTCCTTGTTGCTCCAGTCGATCACCGGCAGGAACTTGAAGCGGCCGCGCTGGATGGCCAGCACCGGCAGCTTGCCACGGCTGCCGGACTGCTCCCGGCGCAGGCCGGAGAACCAGGTCTGGGCCCCCAGCTCACGCAGGGCGCGGTCCATCGGCTCCACCTTGTTGAGCTGGTTGTAGCGGGTGATCCCCTCCACCCCCTGCTCCCACAAGAGGCCAAATCGCGCCTCCTGCCAGGCCGGACTGAGTTCGGCCCGATAGATCTTCAGGTTGAGCGCGAGGCGCTCGGTCAGCTCATCGATAAAACGGTAGGTCTCCGGGAACAGATAACCGGTATCGGTCAGCACCACCGGCACGTCGGCCCGCTCGCGGCTTACCAGATGGAGCATCAGCGCCGCCTGAATGCCGAAGCTGGATGAGAGCACATGCTCCCCCGGCAGATTGGCCAGGGCCCAGCGCACCCGCTCGGGGGCACTCATGGTATCCAGCTCCCGGTTGAGGGGCGCCAGCGCCTCGACTTGCTCCTCACGGCCGAGGGCCAGCAGTGCCTGCAGGTCAAGGCGGCCATCTTCAGTGACATTAAGCGGCAGATTAAGCGGCATAGAAGTCCCTCGCAGAATCGATAACGGGCGCAATCACCCCAACCCGGATCACGAAGTCGCCGAAGCACTCACCCTGATTGCGCTCGTTGGCCCAGCGGCCGATCAGCGCGTCGAGTTCGGCCAAAATCTGCGGCTCGGTGATGTTCTCCTGATAGAGGCGCGGAATGCGGGTCCCCTCCAGGTTGCCCCCCAGATGGAGGTTGTAGCGGCCGGGCGCCTTGCCCACCAGACCCACTTCCGCCAGCATGGCGCGGCCGCAGCCGTTGGGGCAACCGGTGACCCGGAAGATGATGGCGTCATCTGCCAGCCCGTGCTTGGTGAGCAAGCCCTCGATGTCGGTGACAAACGCCGGCAGCATGCGCTCCGCCTCGGCCATCGCCAGCGGGCAGGTGGGCAGGGCCACGCAGGCCATGGACTGCTTGCGCTGCTCGCTCACGCCGTCATCCAGCAGGCCATATTGGCGCGCCAGCCCTTCGATGCGGGCTTTCTCGCTGGCAGGCACCCCTGCGATGATCAGGTTCTGGTTGGCGGTCAGGCGAAAATCCCCCTGATGCACCTTGGCGATCTCCAGCATGCCGGTTTTGAGCGGCTTGCCCGGGAAGTCCAGCAGGCGGCCATTCTCGATAAACAGGGTGAGGTGGTGCTTGCCGTCGATCCCCTCGACCCAACCGAAGCGATCGCCACGGCTGGTGAACTCATAGGGGCGAACCGGCCCGAACTGGATGCCGGCGCGGCTCTCCACCTCGGCCTTGAAAGCCTCGACCCCCACACGTTCGAGGGTGTACTTGGTCTTGGCGTTCTTGCGGTTGACCCGGTTGCCCCAGTCGCGCTGGGTGCTGACCACGGCGGCCGCCACCTCCAGCACGTGGGAGAGCGGAATAAAGCCAAAATCGCTCGCCTTGCGCGGATAGGTGCTGGTGTCGCCGTGGGTCATGGCGAGACCCCCGCCAACCAGCACGTTGAAGCCCACCAGCTTGCCGTGTTCGGCAATCGCCACGAAGTTGAGATCGTTGGCGTGGATATCCACATCGTTGTGAGGCGGGATCACCACAGTGGTCTTGAATTTGCGCGGCAGGTAGTTGGAACCCAGGATCGGCTCCTCATCCTGCCCCAGTTTTTCACCGTCCAGCCAGATCTCCACGTAGGCGCGGGTCTTGGGCAGCAGGTGCTCGGAGATCTTCTTGGCCCACTCGTAGGCCTCCTGATGCAGCTCGGACTCCACCGGGTTGCTGGTGCAGAGCACGTTGCGGTTCACGTCGCCCGCGGTGGCGATGGAATCGATGCCGGTGCTGTTGAGGGTCTGGTGCATCAGCTTGATGTCGCGCTTCAATACCCCGTGGAACTGGAAGGTCTGACGGGTGGTCAGGCGGATGCTGCCGTAGAGGCTGTGCTCTTCGGCGAACTTGTCGATGATCTGCCACTGGGCCGGGGTGATGATCCCACCCGGCAGGCGGGCACGCAGCATGACGTTGTGCAGCGGCTCCAGCTTCTGGGCGGCGCGCTCCGGGCGGATGTCGCGGTCATCCTGCTGATACATGCCGTGAAAGCGGATCAGCTGGAAGTTGTCGCCGTTGAAGCCGCCGGTGAGCGGGTCCTGCAGATCTTGCTCTATGGTGCCGCGCAGGAAGTTGCTCTCGCGCTTGAGGCGCTCGTTGTCGGCCAGCGGCCCTTCGACCGGTCCCGCTTTTGGGTGAGAAAGAGGTTGTTTGCTCATCAATAGACATCCCTTTGATAACGTTTGGCACGACGCAATTCGCTCAAATACTCTTCTGCTTCCTCACGGCTCTTGTGACCGTGTTCGGCAATCACATCCAGCAGGGCCTCCTGCACATCCTTGGCCATCTTGTTGGCGTCACCACACACATAGAAGTGAGCGCCTGCTTCCAGCCACTGGTAGAGTTCCTGGCCCGCTTCACGCAGACGGTCCTGCACATAGATCTTGTTGGCCTGATCCCGGCTGAAGGCCAGGGAGATCTTCGACAGCAGCCCCGATTTCACATAACGCTGCCACTCCACCTGATAGAGGAAATCCTGGGTAAAGTGGGGGTTGCCGAAGAAGAGCCAGTTCTTGCCCTCGGCCCCCTGAGCTTCCCGCTCCTGCATAAAGGCGCGGAACGGGGCGATGCCGGTGCCCGGGCCCACCATGATGACGGGGGTGTCGGGGTTTTGCGGCAGGCGGAAGTTGTCGTTGTGCTCCACGAATACCCGCACCTCGCCATCCTCAATCAGCCGATCCGCCAGATAGGAGGAGGCTGCGCCAGAGCGCACTGTGCCATCTTCCTGTGGGTAGCGCACCACGCCGACGGTCAGGTGCACCTCCTCTTCCACCTCGCTCTGGGCGGAGGCGATGGAGTAGAGGCGCGGGGTGAGGGGGCGCAGCAGGCCGATCAACTGCTCGGCAGTGAGGTCGGTCGGGAAGCGTTTCAGTACATCCACCACTTGGGCAGAGGCGACCAGTGCATTGACCTGGGCCTTGTCACCGGCCAAGTCTTTCAGCGCTGCGTTGTCCGATATGTCAGCGAGTCCTGTGATAAAGCCGCCGTGCAGCCGGGTCAGTTCGAAGTGACCGGTCAGTGCGGCGCGCAAGCTGCCGTGGGCGGTGGCTTCATCACCAGAGAGGCCGGTCAGGGCCAGCACTTCCCCCACCAGTTCGGCGTCATTGTCGAACCAGACGCCGAGGGCATCCCCCGGCTGATAGGTGAGGCCGGAGTCGGCCAGATTGATCTCGATATGGCGGATATCCTTGGTGGAATCCCGGCCGGTGATCTTCTGATTGACCGACAGGCGGGCAGGGAAGGGGTTCTCCTTGCTGTACTGGCTGTGGCCAACCGCCTGCTGCACCGCGCTTGCCACGCTGCTGCTGGCCGCACCGGTAGAGAGGGTCGCGGCAATGGCGTTGAGCGCTTGTTCGCCCCACGCCTTGGCGGCATCCTGATAATCCACATCGAGGCTGGCGAGCTCATAAATCCGCTCGGCCCCAGCGGTGGCGAGGAAGTTGTCAAAATCTTTGCCGGTCTGGCAGAAAAATTCGTAGGAGCTGTCACCCAGCCCCAGCACCGCGAACTTGAGGCCGTCCAGCTTGCCAATCTTGCCTTTTTTAAGCTGCTCGAACAGATCGACGGCGCTCTCCGGCGGTTCACCCTCCCCGTAAGTGCTCACTACCACCAGCAGGTGGCTCTCTTTCTTGAGCTGCTTGGGTTTGTAGTCGGCCATCGACGCGAGGGTGACGGGCAGGCCACGGGCCTCGGCCTGCGCCTTGATGGCACTGGCGACACCTTTGGCGTTGCCGGTCTGGGAGCCGTAGAGAATGGTCAGGCTGCCACTGGGCGCAGCCACGGCGGCGCTGGCAGCAACGTTCTGCTGACCGGTCTGGGAGAGGCCGTAGAGATATCCGCTCACCCAGGCCAGTTGCTGGGTATTGAGGGTCGAGAGTACCTGACCCAGCTGACGTTGCTGCTCGTCAGAGAGGGGGGAGAGGTTGAATGGGGAATCCTTCAATTGCATCACACGCGTCTTCCATGGTCTGATTTTTGGCCAGATTAAAGGGCGTGTTGGCTAACAACAAAGAATAAAAATATCTTCTTTATTCCATTATTGAATTTTGAAAGTGATTTTGCGGTAAAGGAGATAGAAAAACGCCCCGCAGTAGCAGGGCGTTGTTATTGGCTTATCACGCTCGGGAGTGACCCAAGGGATGCCGCTTACTTCTGTGGGCCTTACTTCTGCGGACGCAGAGCCGGGAACAGAATGACGTCACGGATGGTGTGGCTGTTGGTGAACAGCATTACCAGACGGTCGATACCGATACCCTGACCGGCAGTCGGCGGCAGGCCGTGTTCCAGCGCGGTGACGAAGTCGGCGTCGTAGAACATGGCTTCGTCGTCGCCTGCTTCTTTCTGATCAACCTGATCCTGGAAGCGCTTGGCCTGGTCTTCTGCATCGTTCAGCTCGGAGAAGCCGTTGGCCAGCTCGCGGCCACCGATGAAGAATTCGAAGCGGTCGGTCACGTCCGGGTTCACGTCGTTGCGGCGAGCCAGCGGAGAAACGGCGGCCGGGTACTCGGTGATGAAGGTCGGTTGCAGCAGCATGTGCTCCACGGTCTCTTCGAAGATCGCGGTGATCACGTGGCCCAGCTCCCAGCCCTTCATCAGCTCGATGTGCAGACGCTTGGCAACGGCCTTGGCGCTCTCGAGGGTAGCCAGATCGTCCAGGGTCACATCCGGGTTGAACTTCAGGATGGACTCGACCATGGTGAGGCGCTGGAACGGCTGACCGAAATCGATGGTCAGGCCCTCTTCGCCCTCTTTGGCGTAACGGATCTTGGTGTCGCCCAGAATGTCCTGCGCCAGGGTGCGCAGCAGCTCTTCGGTCAGGTCCATCAGATCGATGTAGTCGGCGTAGGCCATGTAGAACTCGATCATGGTGAACTCGGGGTTGTGACGAACCGAGATACCTTCGTTACGGAAGTTGCGGTTGATCTCGTAGACACGCTCGAAGCCACCGACCACCAGACGCTTCAGGTAGAGCTCCGGAGCGATACGCAGGTACATGTCGATGTCCAGCGCATTGTGGTGAGTGACGAACGGACGCGCGGAGGCACCACCCGGGATGACTTGCATCATCGGGGTTTCCACTTCCATGAAGCGCTTTTCGTTGAAGAACTTGCGGATACCGGCAACCACCTGGGTGCGGATCATGAAGGTCTTGCGGGACTCTTCGTTGGCGATCAGATCCAGGTAGCGCTGGCGGCAGCGAGCTTCCTGGTCGGTCAGGCCTTTGTGCTTCTCGGGCAGCGGACGCAGTGCCTTGGTCAGCAGGCGGATATCGGAAACGTGAACGGAGAGCTCACCGGTCTGGGTCTTGAACAGGGTACCTTCGACACCCACGATGTCGCCCAGATCCCACTTCTTGAACTGCTCGTTGTAGAAACCTTCCGGCAGGTCGTCACGGGTGACGTAGACCTGGATCTTGCCGGCCATGTCCTGCAGGGTGGCGAAAGAAGCCTTGCCCATGATCCGGCGGGTCATGATGCGACCGGCAATCTTCACCCGTTTACCCAGGCTCGTCAGCTCCTCGGCGCTCTTGTCGTCAAACTCTGCGTGCAGATCGCCAGAGAGGCTGTCGCGACGGAAGTCGTTCGGGAAAGGATTACCCTGGGCGCGCAGGGCGGCCAGCTTGGAACGACGCTCGGTCATCTCGTTGTTGAGTTCGAGAGTTTGGTCGACTTCCGGAGTGATGGTTTGTTCAGACATGGTGATTCCTGCTTGTTTACAGACCTGATTTCAGGCTGGCTTCGATAAACTTGTCCAAGTCACCGTCGAGCACCGATTGGGTATTACGGGTTTCGACGCCGGTGCGCAGATCCTTGATACGGGAGTCATCCAGCACATAGGAACGGATCTGGCTGCCCCAACCGATATCAGACTTGGTCTCTTCCAGGGCTTGTTTCTCAGCGTTCTGCTTCTGAATTTCCAGCTCGTAGAGCTTGGCTTTCAGCTGCTTCATACACTGGTCTTTGTTTTTGTGCTGGGAACGGTCGTTCTGGCACTGTACCACGACACCGGTCGGCACGTGGGTAATACGCACCGCAGATTCGGTCCGGTTAACGTGCTGACCACCGGCACCGGAGGCGCGGTAAACGTCGATACGCAGATCCGCCGGGTTGATCTCGATGTCGATATCGTCGTCGATCTCGGGATAGACAAACACGGAGCAGAAGGAGGTGTGACGGCGGCCACCGGAATCGAACGGGGACTTGCGAACCAGACGGTGAACGCCGGTTTCGGTACGCAGCCAGCCGAACGCATATTCGCCGCTGAACTTGACGGTGGCAGACTTGATGCCAGCCACGTCGCCATCGGAGCATTCAATCAGCTCGGGCTTGTAGCCGTGGGCATCGCCCCAGCGCAGGTACATGCGCAGTACCATGTTGGCCCAATCCTGCGCTTCGGTACCACCGGAGCCGGACTGGATATCGATATAGCAGTCGGAGCCGTCGTGCTGACCGGAGAACATGCGGCGGAACTCGAGATCCACCAGCTTGGCTTCCAGCTGTTCGGATTCGGCGATGGCTTCGTTGAAGGTCTCTTCGTCTTCCCCTTCCACCGCCAGGCTCACCAGCATCTCGACGTCATCCACGCCCTGGGTCAGGGTGTCGATGGTGCCGACCACGTTTTCCAGCGTGACGCGCTCTTTGCCCAGCGCCTGTGCGCGCTCGGGTTCATTCCATACGTCCGGCTGTTCCAGCTCGGCGTTGACCTCTTCTAGACGCTCTTTCTTGGCGTCATAGTCAAAGGTACCCCCTAAGAAGCTCGGTCCGCTCAGACAGCTCCTTAAGTTTATTTAATACGGGATTAACTTCGAACATCGTGAAAACTCTCAGGGTCGATGTGATTTAAAAACGGGATATTCTAGCCAATTGTGGAAGGAATAAACAGGGTTGCCTTGGCTTGCGCACCCTATGTAGTCAATTTCTGGTGCACTTTTCCTCACCTCGGTAGAAAATATCGCCCGCAGACCCATTTTCAGGTTCAGTTTTGGCCATTCGGGTCGCTAATGACTACGTGTAGTGTTGTGCAATTTAGGGAAAAACCCGCTCCTCACCTCAATAAGAAGAACACATGATGAAAAACCTGTCACTCAAGCAGAAGATACTGTTGTCAGTGGTGATCGCCCTTTCGTTGGTGATTTTGTTGCTCTCCTGGCAGAGCTATAGCAGCCAGAAGTCCCTGTTGCTGCAAGGCAGCCAGGAGCAGTTGCAACGGCTGGGTACCCAGCAGGCCGAGCGTGTCAGCGACTGGCTCGCAGCCCGTCGCGACGTGATCCAGGCGCTCGGCAACAAGGCCGGTGCCGAACCCCTCAATGCCTTGCAACAGGCACAAGTTTCCGGCCGTTTCCAGCTCACCTATTTCGGTGAGAGCAGCGGCAAGATGCACGACTCCGATCCCTCCATCAACCGTGATGGCTACGACCCGCGCTCCCGTGGCTGGTATCAGGAGGCGATGAGCAAAGGTGGCCTGATTGTCACCAAACCCTATCTCGACGTGGCCTACAACATCATGGTGGTGACCCTGGCCCAGCCGGTTTCTGGCGGGGTAGTCGGTGGTGACCTCTCCATCGCCTCGCTGGTGGAAGACGTGACCAAGATGCAGCTGCCTGCCGACGGTTTCGCCATCATGATGCACAAGGATGGCACCATCATCGCCTACAAGGATGCCGCCAAGGCGATGAAACCGGCCAGCGAGATCGACAACGATCTGACCAACGCGCTGATCGAGCAGAGCAAGTCGAGCAAGGAGCTGGTGCCGGCTTATTTTGACAACGAAGGTCGCGACAAGCTGCTGTGGGCGGTCGATATCCCCGATACCGACTGGGAACTGGTGCTGGTGCTGGACAAGGCCGCTCTGGAAGCGCCGCTCTCCTCCCTGCTGATGACCCAGCTGGGCATGGCGCTGCTGGTGCTGGTGGGCAGTATCCTCGCCATCTCCTGGCTGGTCAGCATGCTGCTTGGCCCGCTCACCAAGGTATCCCAGGCTCTGGCCCGCATTGCCGACGGTAACGGCGATCTGACCCAGCGCATCAAGATCGACGCCAACGACGAAGTGGGCCAACTGGCCAACAGCTTCAACCGTTTCGTCGGCAGCCAGCATCAGCTGATCGGCAATATCCGTCAGCTGGCCAACGAGCTGAACGCCGATGCCGAGCGCAGTCTGGTGACCAACCAGGCCGCGGTGGACGAGCTGCAGCGTCAGCAGCAGGAGGTGACCATGGTCGCCACGGCGGTCACCGAGATGGCGAGTGCCACCATGGAGATCGCCGGCAACGCCGAGAACACCGCCGCCGCTGCCCAGCAATCTGCCCAGAGCAGTGAACAGGGCAAGATGCTGGTCAACAAGACCCGTCAGTCCATCAATGGTCTGGCCGAAGAGGTGGGGCAGGCGACCGAGGTGATCGGCGAGCTGAGCCGCCACGCGCAGGCCATCACCAGCATCCTCTCCACCATTCAGGGGATTGCCGAGCAGACCAACCTGCTGGCGCTGAACGCGGCCATCGAAGCGGCCCGTGCCGGTGAGCAGGGCCGTGGTTTTGCGGTGGTCGCTGACGAGGTGCGGGTGCTGTCGCGCCGTACCCAGGACTCCACCCAGCAGATCCAGTCCACCATCGAGACCCTGCAGCAGACCACCGCCCGTGCGGTGAGCCTGATGCAGACCAGTCAGGGGCTGGCGGACAACAGCGTGCAGGATGCGGATCAGGCCGTGCGCGCGCTGGAAGAGATCACCAGTGCCATCTCCCTCATCTCCGACATGGCGGGCCAGATCGCCACCGCCGCCGAGGAGCAGACTCAGGTGACCGGCGAGATCACCCAGAACACCACCGCCATCAAGGATGTGAGTGACGAGATCACCGCCGCCGCCATGCGCGATCTGGATCAGGCCCAGAGCCTCAAAGGGCGTGCCACTGACCTGAACCAGCAGGTGTCGACCTTTATCCTGTAAGGCGCAAGTCGCAGTCCTTTTGGGCTGACATCAACAAGCCCCGCCCTCTTTCGAGTGCGGGGCTTGTTCGTTTTTTTGGGGGGGCGAGTGAACGAGTTCATTCGCCTGCTTGGCTGCGAGATTATGTCAATCAGCTGCTTGCCGTGCCCGTTTTCAGTGCAAGCCATTGGGTCAGCTCGGTTTTATTCATAGGATGCGCAAACAGGTAGCCTTGCATCAGATGGCACCCCAATCGGGAGAGTTGCATGCGCACCTCATCGGTCTCGACCCCTTCAGCGATGACGGGCATCTCAAGTTCACGTCCCAGCAAGAGTACTGCTTTGACGAGTCTTTCATCCCCCTTCTGCAGGGTCTGGGTAAAGCTGTAGTCCAGTTTGATGGCATCGATAGGCAGCGAGAGCAATCGCTCCAGAGAGGAGTAACCGGTGCCAAAGTCATCCAGATGGATTTTGAATCCCGCTTGAGTCAGCGCCAGCAGTTGCTCTTCCAGCCGCCCGTGACTCTCGGCAAACAGACTCTCCGTGAGCTCAAAATGGATTGCGCTTCTTGGCAGTTGATGGCGATCGGTTAGCTCGGCGAGTTGTGGCACCAGATCTGGCTCCATCAATTGCAGTACCGACAGATTGATGTTGAGGTTCAGGTCAGGGTAGCTGTGTCTCAGTTCCCGCAGTGCCCCCATCGCCTGATCGGCAATCCACTTGCCCATCGGGACGATCAGCCCTGCCTGCTCCGCCAGAGGAATAAATACACTTGGGGAGCAAAATCCCGTCGGAGTGGGCCAGCGGCACAGCGCTTCCACCATGGCGATGCTGTCATCGGTCACATCCATGATGGGCTGATACCAGACCTCCAGCTGTTGCAGTTGCAATGCTTCCCGCAGGGCTTGTTCCAGTTGCATGCGCTGTGAAAGCTGTTGATGCAAGATCTCCCGATAGCAACGGTAGCAATGTTTGCCTGCCTGTTTGGCATCATACATGGCCAAATCCGCGTTGCGGATCAGTTCATCAGCACCCATGGCACCATCATCGTAAGCGATCCCGATAGAGGCACTGACCTGGATTTTTCGTCCTCCCTGTTCGATTTGCTGGTCGGAAATAGTCCGCATCAGACGTTCGGCGAGCGTAATGGCGCCCTCTTCCTCTCGGACCATTTTGGTGATGATGGCAAATTCGTCCCCACCGATACGAAAAAGCATGTCTTCACCACGGATGACCTGCTTGAGACACTCCGCGATGGTTAGCAGGACCTGATCCCCTTGCTCGTGCCCCAGGCTGTCATTGAGGGTCTTGAAATCGTCCAGATCGATCATCAGCAGGGCGATGCGGCAGCGGTCATGTTTGCTGAGCAGACAGGGATGCTGATTGAGCTGTTCGCTCAAACATTTGCGGTTGCCCAGCTGGGTCAGGCCATCACGTCTGGCCTCGTTGTAGAGGGCCTGTTCCGATTGCTGGAGCTGCTCCACCATGCTATTGAGCGCCCTGGCAAGGGTATCGAACTCGGGGTTGCCCGATAGCGGCCAGTGTTTGCTGGTTGGCTGCAGGCTGCTGTATTGCTCGGCCAGGCGGGTGAAGATGGCGAGCCGGCGCATCACCATGCGCTCATAAATGGTGATAGTGCCGAGGCCGGCGGCGATCAGGAGCAGGGTCGAGTTGATGAGTAGCATGCGATTGCTGAGCCGTTGTTGAGCCAGCGACTGGTGATCCGCAGGAACGCGCAGTATGAGCCGACCGCTATTCTCGCTGTCCGGCAGCGCGCGCTGCTCGGTCTGGGGGGCTTCTCTTGTATCCCGTAGAAACTCAAGATCCAGCTTGGTCATCTCCCGGACCTGTTGCACGCTCGCCCCGTCAAGTTCGCGGATCATGACTATCCAGCCCTCCATGGGCGGCGCGGTTGCATCCGGATCGTGGACAGGATGAATCGCCAGCAGGATGGGGTGCTTTTGAAACCAGCCGTTCAGCGCGTACCCCCTTGTGCTGTGCGATGACCAGTAGTGAGTGAGGTATGCCTGGGTTTTGGACCAGATGGGGTGGGCATCGCCCAGCGTCACATAGGTGGCTCCCCCCCTGCCGATGGCATGGTAGAGCGAGTGATCCGGTTTGATGAACAGCACAAAGTGGGCATTGAGGTTATCCAGCGTCCCTGCGTTAAAGTTCTCGTCGAGATAAGTGGGCAGGTTTCCCTTGATAAAGCGAATGGAGTCGCGCCATTCGGCATAGTCCCGAGTGCTGACCATGAGGCTTTTCTGCATGGATTCAATATAGAGTTGCGCACGATCCAGGGCCGCTTGCTGATTGTGTTCGCTCAACAGCCGGGTATTGGCAGAGAGAACAGCCGTGCTGACGCCATAGCTGATGGCTGCTGCGCATGAGATCAGCAGCAGAAGATAGAGGGATACTTTATTGCGCAGGCTATTGAGTCTCACCACACCACCCCATCCCGCATTTATTACGTCACGTATCAATAGTAGTGGAGGGGGCGCAATGTGGCCTGTGCCTTATTCCCATCCAGTAAAAAGCCCCCCTCTTTGCCAAAAGAGGGGGGCTTCAGTCATCAGAACCTTCCGGCGGGGAGGTTCTTGTGCCTATTGCGTCTGACGGGAGTAATTACAGGAACGGCATCGCCATAAACAGCTTGATCACCATGGCGTTGATGATGTCGATGAAGAAGGCGCCCACCATGGGCACCACCAGAAACGCCAGGTGGGAGGGGCCAAAGCGCTGGGTGATGGCCTGCATGTTGGCAATCGCCGTCGGGGTGGCCCCGAGGCCAAAGCCGCAGTGGCCCGCCGCCAGCACGGCCGCATCGTAATTGCTGCCCATGACCCGGAAGGTGACGAAGATGGCGTAGAGCGCCATCGCCACGGTCTGGGCGGCCAGCAGGATGAAGATGGGCAGCGCCAGGCTGGCCAGATCCCACAATTTCAGGCTCATCAGCGCCATGGCGAGGAACAGCGACAGGCTGACGTTGCCGAGCAGGGAGACCTCGCGGTCGCTCACCTCATGCCAGTTCAGCAGGGTCAGGACGTTGCGCAGCAGCACGCCGACAAACAGCACGCAGACAAAGATCGGCAGCTCGAAGGCGCCCCCTTTGAGGGAGGCCGAGAGCAGCTCGCCACCCTTGAGGCTGATGGCGATCAGCGCCAGCGTCTCAATCAGGCTGAAGGTGGTGAGGGGGCGCTCCATATCGGGCATTTCGAAGCCCTTGGGGGCCTCATCCTGGTTGTGCTCTTCACCGGGCACCTGCACTTTCTTCACCAGATAGCGAGCGACCGGGCCGCCGATCAGACCGCCCAGTACCAGACCGAAGGTGGCACAGGCGATGGCGAGTTCGGCGGCGGATTGCACGCCGTACTTCTCGGAGAAGGTGGCACTCCAGGCCGCCCCGGTGCCGTGGCCGCCGGAGAGGGTGATGGAGCCTGCCAGCAGCCCCATGTGGGGATCCAGACCGAGCAGGGTCGCCAGACCGACACCCAGACTGTTCTGCACCAGCAGCAGGCCGGTGACCACCATCAGGAAGGTAACCACCGCCTTGCCGCCGCGTTTCAGGCTGGCGAGATCGGCGGAGAGACCGATGGAGGCGAAGAAGGCCAGCATCAGCGGGGTTTGCAGGCTGGTATCAAATTGCAGCTCCATCTGCAGGGTGGAGCGCAGCAATAGCAGTACCAGCGCGACCACCAGGCCGCCGGCTACCGGTTTGGGGATGTTGAAGGTACGCAGCAGCCCGACTCGGGTAACCAACACCCGGCCAAGCAGCAATACCAGAGTGGCAGCGACCAACGTTGCGTAGGAATCAAGTTGTAACATTCAGTACTCCCATGTTGATTGGCTGTGTCTTTCATAGCAAAAGACTTACAGATTCAGCCGGGATGAAAACAGTGTGGCTCATGCGCCAACAAAGAAGGGGAAACATCTCCCCGCCCCAGGAAAGATGGGGCTTGTGCGGGCCTGAAATGCTCAGGCATCCAGATGAGATTTTAGTAAAATCCGGCGGATTGTAGCAAAAAGCATCGTTTAATTCCATCTTTGTCGTATTAATGCTCGTTTTAGTGGTTTATTGTGACATTTAACACTATGTAGGTAGAGGGCAGAAAAGCCGAAAAGGGTGCATGGAACGGCTGTCATTTGGGGCGCCAGTCTCTATAATTCGCCGGTTTCCGCTGCGCGCAGAGGAGCTGGCGGGCGTTGACATTGTGGTTCACCCCGACATGGCTCATGTTCCGGCGGTGTTCACTTCATCAAGAGGAGAGGGTGTGAAGAAGTCTATCTACATTGCCTACACAGGCGGCACCATTGGGATGCAGCGTTCCGATCACGGCTACGTGCCGATGGCGGGCTTTATGGAAGACTGTCTGGCGCGGATGCCCGAGTTCCACCGCCCCGAGATGCCGGATTACCATATCCACGAATATGCGCCCCTCATCGACTCCTCCGACATGACCCCGGCGGACTGGCAGCGCATCGCCGAAGACATTCGCGACAACTATGAGAAGTACGACGGCTTTGTGATCCTGCACGGCACCGACACCATGTCGTTCACCGCCTCGGCGCTCTCCTTCATGCTGGAAGATCTGCACAAGCCGGTCATCATCACCGGCTCCCAGATCCCGCTGGCCGAGCTGCGCTCCGACGGTCAGCAGAACCTGCTCAACGCCCTCTATATCGCGGCCAACTACCCGATCCACGAGGTGACGCTGTTCTTCAACAACCAGCTCTATCGCGGCAACCGCAGCAAGAAGGTGCACGCCGACGGCTTCCACGCCTTCGACTCCCCCAACTATCCGCCGTTGCTCAACGCCGGGATCGCCATCTCGCTGGAAGCGGGTGAGCTGGGCGTGCCCTCCGCGCGGCCGCTGGTGCTGCACGACATCACCCCCCAGCCGATCGGCGTGGTGACCCTCTATCCGGGGATCTCCAGCGAGGTGATCGCCAACATCCTGCAACAGCCGGTGAAGGCGCTGATCCTGCTGTCGTTCGGGGTGGGCAATGCGCCGCAGAACCCGGCCATGCTGGCGCTGCTCTCCGAGGCCTCGGCCCGCGGCGTCATCATCGTCAACCTGAGCCAGTGCCTGCACGGCAAGGTCAATATGGGGGGCTATGCCACCGGCAATGCCCTGTCGCGGGCCGGGGTTATCTCGGGCTTTGACATGACCGCCGAAGCGGCGCTGACCAAGCTGCACTTCCTGCTGAGCCAGGATTTGCCCTCCCACCGCATTCGCGAGCTGATGCAGCAGTCGCTGCGAGGGGAGCTGACTCCCTAAGCG
>OEQO01000197.1_pt1 | contig 14749 bp, 11 predicted proteins | sample 1539751 | NCBI WGS metagenome assembly OEQO01 (sample SAMEA3891237, study PRJEB23780) | metagenome | biome: terrestrial biome; feature: animal house; material: water of meat washing | place: Italy | collected 2015-05-12 | reverse complement strand
TCGGCCCGCCTGGCCTTCACCTTGACCCCATTGACCCACACCTGCTCCTTGCCATCCACCTGAATGTTGGCCACGGTTGCACCGGTCTCGCTATTTTTGGCAATCCATTTGCCCTGATAGGGGGAATCCCCTTTGGCCATCGGCAGCGTAGCCGCCTTGCCAGCAGACCAGGCGCTGACCGTACAGATGCCGTTGGCTCGCTTGTCATGCTTGATGGCGTAATCGACGCTGGGTTCGCTGGTCGCGGAGTCAGAGGTGATGCCGATCATGATCTTGCCGCTCTGGGCGGTATAGGCGGTCGGCGCATCGGTTTTCAGCGTGGCCTTCTTGCCATTGATAAAGACATTGCCCCCTTGCGCCTTGACCTGAATATTCATCGGACAACTGGCGGTAAAGTTGGGAACGGCTGCGGCAACACTTCCGGCATAAGCAGAGATGGCCAGCGTGATAACAGTCAACAGAGCGGATTTTTTGTGCATCTTGATAAGCCTTCAAGAAAGAGTGATTCATGCAAAATGGGGGTCATCCGTGATGAGGTGTCGTCCTGATGGCTGCCACTCTAGTCCGGCGATCCTGGGGGGCCCAGTTAAAAAAAATAAAACCCGAGCCATCGGGTTATGAAAAAATATAAAAGTTTGAAATCATCAACTTAGATTCATCAATGACATGGGCTCAACACCCCGTTCACGCCTCGTTGCCCGCAGCCGGGCATAAAAAAGCCGATAACCCGGTTATCGGCTTTGGCCCGCACAGCTGGCGGCAGGATATCAGAACACCACGGCGGTGCCGCTGATACTGACCATCAGCATGCTGCCGTTTTGCCCCACCACCTCGTAGTCGATATCGATGCCGACCACTGCGTTGGCACCAAGGGCCGCGGCGCGCTCTTTCAGCTCGTCGAAAGCGATCTCGCGGGCACGGGCCAGCTCTTTTTCATAGGCGCCGGAGCGGCCACCGATGATGTCGCGGATCCCGGCAAAGAGATCCTTGAAAATGTTGGCGCCGAGAATGGCTTCGCCAACCACGATGCCGCGGTATTCACGAATGGTTTTGCCTTCCAGCGTGGGGGTCGTCGAGAGGATCATCTTGAACTCCTGTGAGTAGCAGAAGGGCTCAGACTACCCCAACTGCCCGAAAATCCCAACCGGGTGGAGGCCTGTGCGACGCCGACCTTAAAAATCACGACGGCCAGATAAAAAAACACCGCGCACGGGGCGCGGTGTTTGTTTCAAAGGGCCATTGCCAACGGCAAGCCGTCACGGATTGTAAGAGACCACCGAGCCACTGAGGCCGGTCATCTGGGAGATCCGCCCCTGCATCCCCTGCAGCTTGGCCTTGGAGACATCCGGCCCGATAAAGACCCGGTTGAGCTGACCCTGCACCGGTGTGCGCGGCGAGGTGTGGGCAGAGTAGCCCGCCGCCCGCAGCTTGCTCACCAGCGCGTTGACGCTGTCGACGTTCTTGAAGGCGCCAAGCTGGAGGATCCAGCTACCCTGTGCCGGTGCCGCAGCAGGCGCGGGTGTGGTCGGCTGGGTCATCTTGCTTTCAATCAGATCGTCGAGGGACTTGATCTGACCCGCCTGCGCTTTGGTCGGTGCGGGCGCCTTGGCAACTTCAACCGGTTTGGCTGGTGTCGGCTTGGGTGCTGGCTTTGGCGGTTCGACCGGTTTTTTGGCCACCACTTCCGGCTTGGGCTGTGGCTTGGGTTGAGCATTCTGTTGCGGCTGGACCGGCGCCGGTGCGGCAGGGGTTGTCGCCGGCTGCGCACCGTTGCCCTGACCGGCGAGGGTCATGGGGTCAGCCACCTCTTCCACTTGCCACTGCTGGGCCGCAGAGGCCTGTTGCTGGCTGGCCAGATGCTCAGCAGGCAAGGTGCTGGCCGCCGAGACTTGCAGCGCAGGCTTGGCTGGCTCCAGATCAGGACGCAGCGGGATCTTGGCAAAGGCCTCCTCCTTTTGCGCCAGCTTGTGACCATCCAGCAAGTCCGGCAGGAAAATAACAACCAGGGCCACCAGGATGACGGTGCCCACCAGACGGTTTTGAAACTTCGAGGCCAAGTTGAATCCTACCTTTACGTAACTCAATATGCGATTTAGCTCCCCGCCCGAGGGCCGGGGAGCCGGGGTGTGGCCTAGACGGCGACACCCGCCAGAATGTCGGCGACAGTGTAAAACGAACCAAACACAATGACCATATCGTCCGGACTCGATGCGGCCAACGCTGCCTGATAAGCGGCGCTGACATCATCAAACTCTCTGGCAGGCCCCTTGCCCTCCCCCAGCGCCGCAGCCAGTTGCGCAGCAGTGGCGGCGCGCGGACCGGTGAGGCTGGCCAGATACCACTCGCCAATCAGGCCATCGAGTTCGGCAAGCGAGCCCGCCATGTCCTTGTCTTTGAGCATGCCGACCACTGCGCGGCGCACACCCGCGCAGGGCATCTTGCGCAATTGCGCTGCCAGATAGGCCGCCGAATGGGGGTTGTGGGCTACATCGACGATCACCAGCGGCGCACTTTGCAACTGCTGCATCCGGCCAGCCAGCCGGGCATTGGCAAGCCCGTCACGAATGGCGGACTCCGGCAGCGGCAAGCCGAGGGATTCCAGCGCCGCCAGCACGGTCACCGCGTTCATCAGCGGCAGCGCCGGTTTTGGCAGATCCCGCCACTGGTTGAGGCCCTGATAATCCCAGCTGCTCTCGTGCTCATCGCCACGAAAATCGATACCGACCTGACGCAGGTTGGCACCAATTCGCGCCGCTTCGCTCGCAATAGTCGCTGGCGGATTGGGCTCGCCACTGATGGCGGGTTTACCGGCGCGATAGACCCCAGCCTTCTCCACCGCCACAGCTTCGCGGGTATCACCCAGCCAGTCGCAGTGATCGAGGGCAATGGAGGTGATCATCGCCACATCGGACTCCACCACATTGGTGGCGTCGAGCCGACCGCCCAGCCCCACTTCCAGCAGCAGCACATCGGGCGCGGCGCGGCAGAAGAGCCACAAACCGGCCAGGGTGGCGAACTCGAAGAAGGTAAGGGCAATCTCGCCACGAACGGCTTCCACCTCGGCAAAGGCGGCGCAGTGATCGCTGTCGGGCAGCTCTTGCCCGTTGACCCGCACCCGCTCGGTAAAGCGCAGCAGATGGGGCGAGGAGTAGACGCCGACCTTGTAGCCTGCGGCCATCAGAATGCTGGCCGCCATGGCACAGCTGGAGCCCTTGCCGTTGGTGCCCGCCACCGTGATCACCTTGAACGGCAGTTGGGTCAGCCCCATGCGGCGGGCAACGGCACCGACCCGATCCAGCCCCATGTCGATATTGACCGGGTGGATCTGCTCCAAATAAGAAAGCCAGTCGACAAGCGACCGGCTTTGGGATTGTTGCATGTTTGAACTCATCTTCACTCTTCGATGACGTGAGTATTCAGCATTTTGGCGAGCAGGCTGGCCAGACGGTTACGCATTTCGCGGCGATCGATGATGATATCGATGGCACCCTTTTCCAGCAGGAACTCGGAGCGCTGGAAGCCTTCCGGCAGTTTCTCGCGCACGGTCTGCTCGATAACGCGCGGGCCGGCAAAGCCGATCAGCGCCTTGGGCTCGCCCACGTTGATGTCACCCAGCATCGCCAGACTGGCAGAGACGCCACCCATGGTGGGGTCGGTCAGCACGGAGATATAGGGCAGGCCCGCCTTGGTGAGTCGGTCCAGCGCAGCACTGGTCTTGGCCATCTGCATCAGGGAGAACAGCGCTTCCTGCATGCGAGCACCACCAGAGGCGGAGAAGCAGACCAGACCGCGGCCTTCCTTGATGCACTCCTCGACGGCGCGCACGAAGCGGGCACCGACCACGGAGGCCATGGAGCCACCCATGAAGGAGAATTCGAACGAACAGGCGACAACCGGTACCCCTTTGAGGGTCCCTTTCATCACCACCAGCGCATCTTTCTCTGCCGTATCTTTCTGGGCGGCGGACAAACGATCCTTGTAGCGCTTGGAATCCTTGAATTTCAGTACATCCTGCGGCTCCAGCTCGGCACCGATCTCGGTACGACCCTGCTCATCGAGGAAGCTCTCGAGACGGGCGCGGGCGCTGATGCGCATATGATGATCACACTTGGGGCACACTTCGAGGTTGCGCTCCAACTCTGCCCGGTAGAGCACCTGTTCACAAGCACTGCACTTGGTCCACACCCCTTCCGGAATGTTGTGACGACGGGGCGCAGTGATCTTGCTCTTGGGAAGAATCTTCTCAAGCCAGCTCATGGAATTCCTTAATGCTTTTGTGCCTGACAAAACGCATCGAGCCTAGATTGTTCAATGACTTACTAGCTCGATGGCAACAAATGACGGGTCATTAAACCACAATTTTTCGGGCGCAGTTACTAAAAACTGGTCGTACCCGGTGCCGAGTCCGGCAGCCACAGCGGGCCGAGCGGCAACTGCGGCAGAGCAAACTCGGCCGGGTAATCCACGTCGACCAGATAGAGGCCACCGGCCTTGGCGGTCGGCCCGGCCAGATTGCGATCCTTGGCAGCCAGCACCTCGGCAATCCACTCCACCGGTTTGAGCCCCTGCCCCACCAGCAGCAGGGAGCCGGTGATGTTGCGCACCATATGGTGCAGGAAGGCGTTGGCCTTGATGTCGAGCACGATGTAGGGGCCGGAGCGGCTGACGCACAGATGGGTCACATTGCGCCACGGGGTGTTGGATTGGCAGGCGACGGCACGGAAGGTGCTGAAGTCATGCTCCCCCAGCAGGCTCTGGCCCGCCTGGTGCATCAGCTCGGCATCGATGGTCTCGTGGTAGTGGCTGACGCCACTGCCGAGGATCGCCGGCCGGTAGTTGTGGTTGTAGATGACATAGCGGTAGCGACGGGCGGTGGCGCTGAAGCGGGCGTGGAAGCTCTCGTCCACCTGCTTGACCCAGCGCACGGCGATATCCGGCGGCAGGTTGGAATTGAGCCCCAGGGTCCAGGCCCCTTCGGCACGGTTCGCCTCGGTATCGAAGTGGATCACCTGACCGGTCGCATGGACACCGGCATCGGTGCGTCCGGCACACTGGATGGAGACAGGGTGGTTGGCAATCCGGCTCAGAGCCGTCTCCAGTTCAGCCTGCACGCTGATCACTTCACGCTGACGCTGCCAGCCGAAATACCGGCTGCCGTCATATTCAATACCTAGGGCAATTCGCATGGATAAACTTGTCTTGTTGTGAAAACGCAGTGAAAGAAACGGGGCGGATTATACGCGCTCAGCCCGAAAAGTCCCACCACGCGCGCAATTGGCCTGGATGGTCAGCCTGCGTGGCCACCCTCACCCCATCGCAACTCGCCAAAAGAAGAGGGCAGCCACTGGCTGCCCCCGTTTTGCTGATCCCGTGATGGGAATTGATTTAGCCCAACCGCTTGAGCAACTTCTCGGCTTCGGCGCGCTGGTGATCGCTGCCCTGCTCTGCCGCCTCTTGCAGCAGCTCGCGGGCGCTATCCTTGTCATCAATCTCGAGGTAGGCACGGGCCAGATCCAGCTTGGCACCCACACCGCCGTCGTCGGCATCCACATCAAACCCGGTGGATTCCGGCAGCACCTCGGGGAAGCCATCGAGCCCCACATCCAGCGAGAAGCCCTGATAAGGCTCCTGCTCAGTGGTGCTGGCATCGGCCTCGGCCAGCAGCTTGTCGATCTCGACGTAGCCGCTCTCCTGCGCTTGCTCACGGGGCTGCACATCTGCCGGATGAGATTCCACCTCGGCGAACGCATCTTCGAAATCGGAGAGCGCCAGCTCGTTGGGATCCCACTCCAGATCCAGCTCGGCTTCCTTCGCCTTGACAGGCTCAAGACCGAGCTCGGCCAGCATGGCATCCGCACTCTCGTCGGTGTCCTCTGCGGCACTGAGATCAATGGCGTTATCATCTTTGCCAGCAGCAGGCTCGTCGAGGGCACTGTCGAAATCACCGAGATCGAAGCTCGCCAGATCGTCGTCAGCGGCACCGACTTCGTCGATGGAGCTCAAATCGGGCTCGAGGTCGGCAGAGAGATCCGCATCCAGCTCGGCAAACAGGGCGGCCTGCAGCTCCTCTTCGCTCATGACTTCATCAGCGGCCTTGGGCTTGGGATTGAACTCGCTGGCCAGATCCATGGCGGGTTCGTTGGCCAGCGCGATGGGCTCATCCAGCGAGAGATCGAGATCCGGCACCAGATCCGGGTCACGACTGGCTGGCTGGGCCGCCATCCGCTCGGGCTCGAAGCCCTGCAGCTCCATCTCGCCCTCGTCGCTGAACACCAGATCGACATCCGGCTTGGCGGCCGGCTCGTCAGGCTCCATCGGCATAAAGCCATCCGGGGTGTTGAGATCCGGCACCGGGCGCACCGGCTCGTTGTCGGTCACATCGACGCTCAGCAGATCATCAAACTCGCTCTGCTCCTGATCCATCATCATGGCGGTGGATTCGGAGAGGCTCTTCTCCTGCTCTTCCAGCTCTCGGCGGGCACGGGCACGCAGCCACAGGGTCACCAGCGCCAATACCAGCAGCACCGGCAGCAGGATGATCATGGCGAGGTTGAGCGGTGAGGCGAGCAGATCCATCAGCCAATTTTGCTTGGGCTCGGGCGCAGCGACCACCGGCGGAACCGGCTGGGCTTTGAGCTCGGCAATCTCTTTTTGCAGCGCAGTCTGATCCTGCAGCTGGGCCTTGAGGGTCTCCACCTCTTCGGTCAGGGATTGCAGACGCAGCTTGAGCCTGTGGTTCATCTCGGTCACCTGGCCGAGCTGGGCATTGGCATCTTCCAGTGCCAGCGCCATCTCGGTAGCCGGTTTGCCCACCGGTTTATCCAGATCGGAAGGCAGAGGCGCCGGTGTGGTGCCTTCTGCAGCGCTTGGTACAGGCGCGGGAGCCACCGCCTCTTTCGGCGCGGGCTCGCTCACCTTGGCCACTTCTTTGGTTTCAGCAGCCGGTTGCGGTGCCACAACCGGTGCAGGAATGGGGGCGGCTTTCGCCACCGGCAGCGGTGCCGGGGCAGCTTTCACCGGCTCGGACTTGGCCGCCTCAACCTTCGCCGGTTTGACAGCAACCGGTTTGGCCGTGTGGGCCTGCTTGTTGGCCAGATATTTGGGGCTCAGCCCTTTCCAGCTGGCGTTGTCGCTGCGGAACTTGGCGCGAGCCTGTGCATCAGTGATGACGCTCGCCTCGGCCGCGGTCGGCAGCAGAATGCGGGATCCCACCAGAATGTGGTTGATATTGCCATCGGCAAAACTGCGGGGGTTTTTCTCGTAAATCGCCACCATGGTCTGGTAGACGCTGACACTCGTAGAGGGGCGATATTTGCTCGCCAGGCTCCAGAGGGTATCGGTCGGACGAACAGGGCCATAGCTACCGGCATTGGCAGTGACCTGACGCACCACCGGCTGGGCGGTTGTACGCACCGGTTGCGCGACGGGTCTGGCGACCGGCTGCGCCAGCGGCTGGGAATTGACGGCGGGAGGTGCGGGTTCGTCAGGGCCTTTTAGCTCGACAAAAAAAGGCTCCCGCGCCGAGTCTTCAGCCTGGACGGTGCCCAGCAGACCCAATGCGAGTAGCGTTGCCAATGTTATGCGGGAATGTCCCATATTCGTTCCTTCGTATGACGGCCCTATCACATTGAAAAATCTGGATAGTTACCCCAAAACAGTCGGTTCAATATAAATCAGGCTCGCCTAGCAAGCCAGCAGTCCGACACATTTAGCACCCAACTTGACTCTGAGTGTAGGAAAAAACTTAATCAGTTGATATCGCAACAGAATCTTGAAGTGGCGGAGTGCGGCATGGGTCACACCCCGCAGTACTCACCGGCCGGATGCGCAGCACTCCCTGCTGCGCATCGGTGGCATCGTCCAGCTTTACAGATAGTCGCGAACCAGCAGCTCGGCAATCTGTACACTGTTGGTTGCCGCGCCCTTACGAACGTTATCGGCCACGATCCACATATTGATACCACTCGGATGAGAAATATCCTGGCGCACCCGACCGACCAGCACCTCATCCTTGCCGGTTGCGTCACGCACCGGGGTCGGATAGTCCCCTTCGTCATCAAACAGGGTCACGCCCGGCGCATTGCGCAGCAGATCCTTGACCTGTTCGGCATCGAGCGGCTGGTGCAGTTCGACGTGTACCGCCTCGGCGTGGCCGTAGAAGACCGGCACCCGCACGCAGGTGGGGTTCACGGCAATGCTGGCATCGCCCAGGATCTTCTGGGTTTCCCACACCATCTTCATCTCTTCACGGGTGTAGCCGTTGTCGGTGAAGCTGTCGATCTGCGGGATCAGGTTAAAGGCGATCTGTTGCGGATAGATGGTCGGTTCCACCGGACGACCGTTGAGCAGATGAGCGGTCTGGCCCGCCAGCTCGCTGACCCCCTCTTTGCCCGAGCCAGACACGGATTGATAGGTGGCCACGTTGATGCGGGCAATGCCCACTTCGTCGTGCAGCGGCTTCAAAGCCACCAGCATCTGGATGGTGGAGCAGTTGGGGTTGGCGATGATGTTGCGATTGCGAAAATCGGCCAGCGCGTCCGGGTTCACTTCCGGGATCACCAGCGGGATATCTTCGTCGTAACGGAAGCAGGAGGTGTTGTCGATGACGATGCAGCCGTGTTCGGCAGCAATCGGCGCCCACTTGGCAGAGACCTCGGCACCGGCGGAGAACAGCGCGATCTGCACCTGGCTCCAGTCAAACTCCTCCACATCGAGGATCTCGAGGTTCTTGCCGCCAAAGCGCACGGTATCACCGGCGCTGCGGCTGGAAGCCAGCGGATAGAGGGTCGCTACCGGAAATTCGCGCTCTTCCAGGATCTCGATCATCGCCTGACCCACGGCGCCGCTGGCACCCAATACCGCTACGTTAAACTGCTGGCTCATTCTGTTCTCCTCTGATAATGCTGCAATGGCGCCGGGTGGCGCCATGGTCGGCAGGCTCCCGCACGGCGAGATGACGCTGCCTGATATGGCTGAGCTGGCGCAGTAGCATCTGCGCCAGCTCAGTAAAAAAGGGGGTCGAGGTAGCCAATACGGCTCACCCCTTCCGGTTATCTTCCAACAATTTGCCCCCGTTCAGGGGCGTGACAGCGCAAATCCCAGTGCGCCCAGCGCCTTGTCGGCAAAGGCTCCCTCAATCTGCAGGGAGGATAGTTCACGGCGCTCGGGATAGTGTTTGCGCTGCTCGTCAAAGCTGCCGGGCAGGCCGAGTCGGGCCCGAAAACGGGCATCATCGCGGCGCACATCATAGACCAGATGCACCAGCTGCTTGATCAGCGCCTGATCCGGCGCGCGGCCCGGCACCACCGCCTGCACATCGGGGGCAGGCAACAGTCGACTCAAATCCTGACGAGGCTCGCGCCCCAGCTGCTGGCAGAGCGCCTGATAGAGCATCCAGGTGCCGCGCGCCTTCCCCTCCAGGCTGTAACCGGCGATATGGGGGGTGGCAATCTCGGTATGGGGCACCAGCTCTGCCAGTGGCTCGGGCTCGTTCTCCCACACATCCATCACCAGTCGCAATGGCGCATCGCTCAACTGACGCGCCAGCAGGGCCCGGTTATCCCACACCTCGCCCCGGGAGGCGTTGATCAGGATCTGCCCGGCAGGACGGGCGGCAATCTGCTCGGCATCCAGCAGATGGTAGGTGGCATCCTGCCCTTCGCGGGTGATGGGCACGTGGAAGCTGACGATATCGGCGCCAAGGGCGGTCTGATAATCGACAAAACCGCCGGCGGGATTATCCCTCGCCCTGGGCGGATCGCAGCGCAGCACCCGCATGCCGAGCGCTTGGGCCTTGCCAGCCACACACTCGCCGGTATTGCCCGCGCCAATCACCGCCAGCGTCATGGCCGAGAGGTCGAGTTCGTAACGCTCCGCCAGCACCAGCAGGGCGGAGAGCACATAATCCCCCACCGAATACTTGTTGCAACCGGGGGCGCTGAAGAAGGGAATATTGCGGCTTGCCAGCAGCGCCTTGTCCACATGGTCGGTGCCTATGGTGGCGGTGCCGACAAACCCGAGTTTGGGGCTGGTCGCCAGCAAATCGCCGTTGACGCGGGTGACCGAACGCACCAGCAGCACATCGGCATCCAGCAGATCGCGGGCCTGCATCTGCCGTCCGGGCAAGGCGACCACCTCGCCAAATTCGGCAAACAGCTCCACGGCATGGGGCATATTCTCATCAACGACTATCTTCATCGGGCTCTCTTTGGTCACAACCGCCACGGGGGCGCCATTCTAGCGCAAAGCCGCCCGAGATTTCAGCCTGTGATGCAATCCGGCGCGAAACGGGACCACATTGCGCGGCAGCCGCTCCATCCGCCCGCTCAAACAGAGGATGTCGCCACAAATGTGTAAGCAGAGGTAACAAACGTGCTGCTCGGCTTTGTCCGGGCATGTCACGGTGGCACAATGCCCCTCTTTTTTCGCGATCGCCCATACCCACCATGCCGCCACACGCTTCGTCGCTCCCAACGTCAACCGCCTCACTCACCCGCAGTCAGGTGCTCGGATTCAGTGCCCTGTTGATCCTGCCCCTGCTGCTGCTCGCCACCCTGCCCTGGCAGCCTTTTCTGACCGGCTCCCTGCAATCAGGCTGGCTATGGTGGTCATACGCCCTCACCCGCATGGTCGATATTCCCGGGATCGGGGTCAGTGGCGCCCTCTTGCTGCTGCTGACCCGCTACAAACTCAAACTGGAGCTGGCCCCCTTCATTGCGCTGGGATGCGCGCTGGCAGCCCTGCTCGCCAGCGACTGGGTGCTCAAGAGCCTGATCAAACACCTGACCGAAGAGCCCAGACCCTATCTGCTCTGGCTGGAGAGTCAGGCGCTGATCCCGGCCATCAAGAGCTTCTACGCCAGTAGCGTCGAGGTACGCAGCGAACAGGTTCACGCCGCCAGCCAGTTGCTGGCACTGCCCGAGTGGCTCGGCCACCACTGGCAAAAGGAGGTGAATTACGCCTTCCCCTCTGGCCACAGCATCGCCGCCATCAGCCTGGCCCAGTTTTTCGGCCTCATCTGGCTGGCCCGCGCCCCCACCGGTGTCTGGCTGCTACCGCTGTGGGCGCTGGGGATTGGCCTGTCGCGCATGGTGATGGGGATGCACTGGCCGATGGATGTGCTGACCAGCGCCCTGCTGGGCACTGTCACGGCGCTGATCGCCGCCCGCTGGTGGCTGCACAGATATTGAATCCAGCGCCATCTTGCACAGGCTTCCTGCGTGGGATGGGAGGACAAGCCTGTGCTTTTTTGCCATAATGCCGCCTCATTTTATCCCGACCGAGATCCCATGACCGACGCAGTTCATACCCTCAAGGGCCGTTTCCGTGGTTTTTACCCCGTCGTCATCGATGTTGAAACAGCCGGGTTCAACGCCAAGACCGATGCTTTGCTCGAAATCGCGGCTTACACCCTGAAAATGGATGAGCAGGGCTGGCTCGTTCCCGACCAGGTGTTCCACTTTCATGTCGAGCCCTTCGAAGGGGCCAACCTGGAAAAGGCCGCGCTGGAGTTCACCGGCATCGACCCCTACAACCCGTTGCGTGGCGCTGTCTCGGAAAAAGAGGCACTGACCGAGATCTTCAAGGGGATCCGCAAGGGGATGAAGGAGCAGGATTGCGGCCGCGCCATCATAGTGGCCCACAACGCCACCTTCGATCACGGCTTCGTGATGGCCGCCGCCGAACGAGCTGGCCTCAAGCGCAATCCGTTCCACCCGTTTGCCACCTTCGACACCGCCGCCCTCTCCGGGCTGGCGCTGGGCCAGACCGTGCTGGCCAAAGCGTGCCAGAGCGCCCGCATCCCGTTTGACAATAAAGAGGCGCACTCTGCCCTCTATGACACCGAACGCACCACCGAGCTGTTCTGTCATATCGTCAACCGCTGGAAGAGCATGGGGGGCTGGCCGCCAGCGCATCCGGATGACGACACGCCGGATACCCCTGCCGATGACGACGGGCAGGCATAAACGGATGAAGGCTGCCACTGGCAGCCTTCGCTTTTTGGGGAAGTGATTGATTGCACGGCGCACCGGAAATCGCTATCAACGTCACTATCCACCGCTGCGCACGGGATGCACGGAGACAAACAGGTCACAAACCCTCATGTTGAGCAACCTTGTGCCACATGCTGCTGCGATATGAGGGGGTTGACTGATTTTTTTCTCGACATTTGTCACATTTTTCGCAAACTAACTCCCCTTCACATGACAGACAGCAATAACAAACTATAAGGAAATCAAATGAATCCAGTTGTTATCGCAGTCGGGCTGATGCTGGTGCTCAGTCTGCTGCGGATCAATGTGGTGGTCTCGCTGGCGCTGGGGGCCATTGCTGGCGGCCTGGTCGGTGGGCTGTCGTTGACCGATACCCTCACCACCTTCAGCGGTGGCCTGGGCGGTGGCGCCGAGATTGCCCTCTCCTACGCCATGCTGGGCGCCTTTGCGGTTGCCATCTCCCGCTCCGGGATCACCGACCTGCTGGCCCGCAAGGTGATCAGCCAGTTGGGCAAGGATGCCAGCTCGACCCGCATCATGTGGGTCAAAACCCTGCTGCTCTCTTCCGTGCTGGCCGTGGCGATCTCCTCCCAGAACCTGATCCCGGTTCATATCGCCTTTATTCCCATCCTGATCCCGCCGCTGCTGCATGTGATGGCACAGATGCAGATCGACCGTCGTCAGGTAGCCTGCGTCATCACCTTTGGTCTGACCGCCACCTATATGGTGCTGCCGGTCGGCTTTGGTGGCATCTTCCTGAACAACATTCTGGCCAAGAACCTGATCGATAACGGCGTGCCCATCACCACCAGCCAGATCCCGCTGGCGATGGCCATTCCGGTCGCCGGTATGTTGCTGGGCCTGCTGATCGCAGTGTTCATCAGCTATCGCAAACCGCGCCAGTACGATCTGGCCAAGATCCTGGATGCCGAGCCCGAAGCGGTCGAGCTCAACCTCACCCACATCTGGGTGGCCCTGCTGGCCATTGGCGTAGCGCTGGGGCTGCAACTGATGACCAACAGCATCGTACTGGGTGCGCTAGCCGGTTTTGTCATCTTCACCTGCGGCGGCGTCATCAAGTTTCGCGAAAGCCAGGATGCCTTCACCCAGGGGGTGCGCATGATGTCGCTGATCGGCTTCATCATGATCTCCGCCGCCGGTTTTGCCGCGGTGATGAAGGCAACCCACGGGGTCGACTCTCTGGTTCAGGTGGTCGCCTCCGGCATCGGCCAGCACAAGGGGATCGCCGCCTTCCTGATGCTGCTGGTGGGTCTGCTCATCACCATGGGGATCGGTTCTTCCTTCTCCACCGTGCCCATCATCGCCACCATCTATGTGCCGCTCTGTCTGCAGCTTGGCTTCTCACCGATGGCGATCATCGCACTGGTCGGTACCGCAGGCGCGCTGGGGGATGCGGGTTCACCGGCCTCCGACTCGACTCTGGGCCCCACCTCCGGCCTCAACGCCGATGGTCAGCACGACCATATCTGGGACAGCGTGGTGCCCACCTTTATTCACTACAACATCCCGCTGGTGATCTTCGGCTGGATTGCCGCCATGGTGCTCTGATAGCCCTGCTGGCTTCGACCAGTGCACCTCACCATGCACAACAAGAAGGCGACCAGATGGTCGCCTTCTTGTTGTATTCGACTAGATAAACAACAGCACGTTAGCTTGTGGTGACGGTGAAAAGGTACCGCTCTCTAACCCAGCGCCACCTCCTGCATGATGCTCCGATTGATAAAGTAGCGATGGCAGAACAGCAAAAAGTCCTGCAGCGGCAAGGGCCTCGAGTAGAAATAGCCCTGAATTTCATCCACCCCTATGCTCAGCACCGCCTTCAGCTCATCGTTGTTTTCCACCCCTTCCGCCACCACCCGCACACCGAGTTGATGAGAGAGGCTGGTGATCGCCTCGACGAACAGGGCCTGACGGGTATCGTTGTCGATGGCAGTGATAAATGAGCGGTCTATCTTGAGCTTGTCGAAATAGAGTTCCCGCAAGTAGGAGAACGATGACCAGCCGGTGCCGAAATCATCGAGGGCCACCCGCACTCCGATCTGACGCAGGGTATCGATGATCTGCTTGCTCAGCTCGATATCATCCAGAGCAATCGTTTCGGTCAGCTCGACGATCAGCTGTTGCAGGCTTAGCGGCCCCTCCCTCATGTTCTCATCCAGCTGGGCTGCCAACCCCATAGTGAACATGGAACTCGAGAGGTTGACCGAGATCTCCAGCGGTTCAATCAAGTCGCTCGGGAAAATGGCGAGATCATGTTGCAAGCGCCGGAAGATCCATAACCCGAGCGCCTCCCCCAGCCCGTTATCTTCCGCCAGCGAAATGATATCGAGTGGCGGAATAAACCCGTACTCCGGGTGATTCCAGCGGATCAGTACCTCAGCCCCCAGTCGCACCCTACCTTGACCACGGACAATGGGCTGGTAATAGAGGCTCAGCTGCAAATCGTCGGGGTGCTGGATCAATTCGCGCAGCTCGGTCGACAAGCGGCGGTTGCGCAGATAGTGCTGATACATGCTGCTGGAGAAAACCACGTAACGATTCAGCCGCTTGCGCTTGGCACTGTCGAGGGCGATATCGGCAAACAGCAGCATCTCCTCCGGCGTGTGTACCGGTCGCACGTACTGGCTGACCCCCATAAAGACCCGCACCCGGTGGGCGGGATCAGTCGCCAAGGCGAGCCCGGCAAGTTCGTTACGCAGCTGCTCCAGAAATGGAAAGCGCAAATAAGTGGGCAT
>OEQO01000191.1_pt1 | contig 14965 bp, 8 predicted proteins | sample 1539751 | NCBI WGS metagenome assembly OEQO01 (sample SAMEA3891237, study PRJEB23780) | metagenome | biome: terrestrial biome; feature: animal house; material: water of meat washing | place: Italy | collected 2015-05-12 | reverse complement strand
GTGTCTGACAATGACTGAGTTGCCAGCACAGCAAGTCTCGTCATTGGGCGAGATATAGATACATAGAAAAGATTCCGAGCACGATAGAAACCTTTCATATTTGTCTTAGTCAGCTTTTTAGTTTCAAGTAGCTCAAGAAGCTGAGGCCAATTATAATGATTCCACCCTCCACCTAAGATTACCAATACATTATCAAACTCAGCACCCTTAACACTATGCTGGGTTGCAAAAGGGGTTAACTTTTCAATAAATCTTGTAACCTCGATAACTTCTTTATACGGGATTTCTCTTAATTTTTTATAACGTTGTGGTCTTGAAGACATTTCAACTTCAGGTATGCCCATCAATGAAATAAGCTCTTCCTCTCTTCTAAGTATACGATCAGGCAGAGATGGACGTTTAGTAATCTTTAAATGGTCTATAACTTGACCAATAGTCCCTTCTATTCTCAACTTTAGCAATCGATCCATATCTCTACGCCACAACATTTTATCTTCATGTTTTGTAATAGCAGGTCTAGCACCCAATATCTTAAACATATCTCCGTAATGTGATGAACTATAAGCCATGCACATTGGCTCTATTACTTCAGCAAAGAACCTAATGACCGGATCTTCCTTTTTTGTAAACTGTTCTGTACGACCTCTAAATAATTCAACAATTTTCGGATAACCTTGTTCAACTGCCAAAACATTGTGACTAAGCATTAATACTTTTGTCTTTTTTAAGTCCCACCCCTCTACTCTTAACCTAGCCATCAACTCTTCACGACAACTACGTGCTATGTCAGAAGGTAAATCTTCCTTTGAATGTGCTGTATTCGTTCTAGGCCCATTATAACTGTTAGTATGGAAAAACCGAGCTTCACCTTTGGCTTCTGGTAAGCTAACAACTTGTGGAAGCTCTGGGCGTAAAGCGTTTAGAACATTTACTACAGCAGGAACTGATCGAAAATTTGAACCCTTTGCAATTTCTTCAATTGGGTATTCAGCTAATTCATACTCACTACTATAAATAGTCTGCCAATGATCTCCGAAAAGACCTATGATTGGTCCAGTCTTCGACTTTAAAAAATAATCAGTAATAGCATCCATAAATTGACGATGAGTATCTTGATATTCATCAATAAAAATTACTGGAAATTGCTGACTAAATAACATCCGAAACTTTTCCTTAGCCAAAAGCATTGCCATCAATTCAGGAATATCATCATGATTAAGTGTAATGCGCATCTCATCTACACTAAAGAATCCCAGATCATATTCTACTAACTGTGATCCAATCCCCCCACTTTGTTCAACTTTCTCTTTTTTATCCTTTAGTTCAATTACCAAATCACGTATTGCCTTCTGAAATTGACTAATGAATGCCCAACAGAAGCCATGAATTGTGTCAACAAGAATTGCCGGATGATCTTCAATTTCTTGAGCAATCTCATTGCGTGCAACTTCTGTATAAGTAATACAAGCAACTTTTTTGCCTGACTGTACTAACGTTGAACCACGTTCGTCGATTAGTCTCTTGAGTGCAGCTACCAAAGAATATGTCTTACCTGCTCCCGCACCTGCTTCAAGTCTAAAACTATAACCCGCATCTAGAGCCTGATTGATCTTTCTCTGAGCTTCTTGTGCAGCAACTAGTGCAGGATTTTCTTTAATCTGACTCATGCTGCTCCTCCTTTGTCTAATGGTTCTAAATTTTGTATAGGAACATCAGATTCAGAAAGCCAAATCAGGCCTTCTCGAATATATCGAGGTACAACCCATTCTTTTACACGAATTGCATATTCTAAAGCGAAATCCGCTTTAGTAAGTCCCTGCGCATATTCCCAAGCTTCTGTAGCAACATCGTCTTCACTTGGTAATGGAAATTGATTAAGGTTCGCTAAAATAAGAGCATCTTCATAGCTTCTTGCACAAATATTAGTTTTTGGATCTTCAGGGATTTGGTAGGCAATTCGACGAAAGTTAACCTGCTTTTCTATGGCATTTTTAGCAATTAAATCAGCTGGAGATATTTGCCAAATTACTTTTTCATCTAAATCTTTAGGACGAAACCAATCCTTGATAGCCGCATTAGAGGTTCTCTCACCTTGAGCTACTGGACATTTTTCCCATATTTTGGTTTTTACTTTCTTCTTATTTTCTTTTTCCACCATTTTAGTTGAGTCTAAATCGGTAATGACTAGAGTCTTAAGTTCAAGAAAGTCGAGGAGTGGATAAAAAAGATGAGCATGAGCTCCTCCAGCTTCAATACAAGTTACATACTGGCTTGCTAATTTTTGATGTTCTGGTAAGGATTTATCAACTAATTCTCTGAGGCGAGGCATTAATAACCGTTCAGTTGTCCCTTCAACCATAATCACTTTATCTGCAAAATAAAGATCACACTTAGTCAGAGTCATGTATTTATGCAAGAACTCTTTATCAGCAGAAGATATTGTTTGCATGCCCTTTTTAAAATCTTTAACTTTAGTATTTCTAATACTTTTCACTGAATCTTTCTGGTTATAGAAATATCTTACTGCATCAAAACATGCCGCATTAGCAACATGAGAAGAATGTGTAGTAATAATAAACTGAACATTCCAAACGTCTTCTGCTGGATAGGCACTCGAAAGCTTTTGAATAGCAACATTTAATTGATTAATAAAAACTTCCTGCATCTGTGGATGCAAATGAGCTTCAGGTTCTTCAATGAATATCAAATGGGCTGAAGGGCGAGTAATTTGAGATCGGTAAATTTTGTGATAGCTTTCAAGTTGTAGCAGCATATAGATTAAATTTCGCGTACCAAGACCATTATATCCCTCAGGTAAATGCACACCATCTGTACCACTATAAACAACTTTTGTATGCCCAGACAAAAGTGCCTCTACATTTAATGAAGTTTCAGGCCTTAATTCAGTATCATTAAGACTTGGAAAACCCATCACCCCCATAACAGGTAATAACTTTTTGAGCATTTTGTCAAAATCACTTTGAACATTAAGCTCAATATCTTCAACAGATTTCTTTAATTTCGCAGCTAACTCTTGATCAGATTCTGTAGCCGTTGGTGCAGCAGCTGTTTTAAACAATTCACTAAGTAATTTTCCGATAACATCAGCCTCACCAAGCTTTGTCTTATCAAGAGTTCTTTGTGCTTGAACAAAGTTACATTGTAATAATGCTGCGAATGCTGAAGTATCCTCGAAATTTCTCTTATTAGACTTATCCGTCGGATCTATTGCACTAACATGCACTTCGTAAATTTTTGATAAGTTATTACGTAAACACTTAAAAAAATGTATTTGAGGTTCCATACCTACTGGTGGTTGAGGTATATCAAACAACAAATGCATTTTTGCTAAGACAGGCCTATATTCAATACAAGCAATCGCTGTTGTAGAGTCCATATCTAAATCAATGATAAATGGTGAAAGAGGCCCTAAAGTCGGGGCATCACTATCGTATCGAAATGTCAAAGAAAGAGTGATTATAGGCAGTGTATTATATATCTGCTCTGGACTTGCCCCCTCTTCTTTCAATTTTCTTGCATTTAAAAACTTCTCACGAGACAAACTAGAAAAATCTTCCAACCTAAAACGGGCTCCTGACTCACCACAAAAACAATCAAATATGCTAGTAAAAGATGTTTTTCCGCTATTATTTCGCCCTACAATCACAGTTGAATTCTTTTCTAATACAATCTCAATATCTTCAAGAAGTCTATACCCCTCAACTCTAACTTTTTCGATACGCATTGTTCCCCCCAAAATACATTGGTTATTGTAACTTTATCTATTTTTTCAAAGGTTTCGCCCAAGAAGAGCATGTAAATTATTTTGTGTAAATTACGTTCTTTATAAATGATTTTTTAGCTAGTCGTCCACGCATTCGACAACTGCTCAGCTTGCTTCATCACCAATTCAATTGCCTCAGCTGCTTTATCAGGTGGATACTTCCAACGCTGCAAAGTACGACGTACTAATATTTTCAGCTGAGCACGCACACTATCCCGAACCTGCCAATCGACCGTCGTTGATTTCCGTAGCTTCTCTGTAATCTCTCGTGCGATCTGTTTCAGCGTATCGTCTCCAAGCTCTCTGACAGCACTTTCATTGTTTGCCAAAGCATCATAGAAAGCGATTTCATCTGGATTTAACCCAAGTGAAGCTTCACGCTGCATCTCTGCCTGAAATTCTTTTGCCATTTGAATGAGTTCTTCAATGACCTGAGAAGTTTCAATCGCTCGGTTATTGTATTTCCTCAAGGTTTCCTGCAAACGGTCAGAGAAGCGTTTTTCCTGTACCACATTGTTTCGTGTCTTTGCCTTAATGCCATCATTGAGTAACTTTTCCAACAGTTCAACTGCCAAGTTACGGTATGGCATCTGCCTTACATCTTCTAAGAACTCATCTGAAAGCAAGCCAATGTTGGGTTTATCCAAACCACACATTGCAAAGACATCTGTTACCCCATCAGCAATGACAGCATTATCCAGAATCTGTTTTAGCGTACTGTCCTTTTCCGCTTGCGACAGTTTACGATCTACAGAGGTATGCTTGCTAATGACCGCTTTAATGGCTGAGTAAAAGGCAATTTCTTTGTGCAGGTTCTTCGCTTCATCCAAGGTGCTGCATAAAGAGAAGGCTTTATTGATTGCCAGGACTAAATCAAGAAAACGCTTTTTACCATCCTTCAAGCTCAGCACATAGTTAGCTGCGGGGATAATCAGTCGGTGTGCCTGAGTTTCATAAGCACTTAAATCCATGCCAACCTGTTCATTGGTTTTGGCAAACATTCCCCGTATCGCATCCATCTTTTCAGCAAGAACCGCATAAGCTTCTTCTGCACGTAATGTTGGTTCCCCTTTACCTTTGGCATCGGTATAGGTTTTTAAGGCTTGCTTCAATTCATTAGCAATGCCGATATAGTCAACAACTAGTCCACCCTGCTTATCTTTAAAGACACGGTTCACACGTGCAATAGCCTGCATGAGGTTGTGCCCCTTCATCGGTTTGTCGATATACATGGTGTGCGTACAAGGCGCATCAAAACCTGTGAGCCACATATCGCGCACGATCACTAACTGCAAAGGATCTTTGACATCCTTAAAGCGTTTCTCAAGACGTTTTTTAGTTTGCTTATTGTAGATATGCGGCTGTAATAATGGTTTATCTGAAGCTGAACCCGTCATCACAATTTTGATTTTGCCTTTTTCAGGATCAGGGTCATGCCAATCTGGACGTAAGGCAATAATCTCATTGTAAAGGTGGACACAGATTTCGCGGCTCATGGTCACAATCATGCCTTTACCCGCCGTGGCTTCTGTACGGGCTTCAAAGTGTGCGACTAAATCCGCAGCAATCTGTTTCAGCCGTGGTGTGGCACCCACCAGCTTTTCTAGTCGGCTCCACTCACTTTTAGTCTTTTCTCGGTTACCAACATCTTCTTCATCTTCTACAACCTCATCGACTTGATCAGATAGCTCTTCGATTTCAGCCTGATTAATATCTAGCTTTGCCAAGCGTGACTCGTAGTAGATTGGGACGGTTGCACCATCATCGACGGCATCCTGAATATCATAGATGGAGACATAGTCGCCAAAGACGGCTCGGGTGTCTTTATCTTCACTTGAGATTGGAGTTCCAGTAAAGCCAATAAAAGCAGCATTCTTTAAAGCATCGCGCATGTGCTTGGCATAGCCGAACTTGTATGTGCCATCATTACCTAGTTTTGCTTTCAAACCATATTGGCTACGATGTGCTTCATCTGACATCACCACAATATTGTGGCGTCCATTTAATAATGGATGCTCAGTCTCACCTTCCAGTAATGCAAACTTTTGTACCGTGGTAAAGATAATGCCACCAGACTCACGCTCAGCTAAAAACTTTCTCAGCTCATCACGGTTATTGGCTTGTACTGGCGTTTGTTTTAATAATTCTTGAGCATTGCTAAAGGTTTCAAAGAGCTGTCCATCCAAGTCATTACGGTCAGTCACGATTAACAAGGTTGGGTTGTGCATAGCGGGCTGCTGTAAAAGCTTGCCTGCATAGCAACACATGGAAATACTTTTACCCGAGCCTTGGGTATGCCAAACAACGCCTGCTTTCTTATCCCCATTCGGATTGGCTGCTGCAATGGTCGCATGTACCGCTTCCCGAACCGCATGGAATTGATGATAGCCTGCAATTTTCTTAATGGTCTTTTCGCCATCTGTTTCAAACAACACAAAGAATCGAATGTAATCTAGGAACAATTCTCGATCAAAGAAGCCTCGAATAACTGTCTCTAACTCCCATTCTAAAACGGGTTTATCATCTTCATTCTTGATCGTACGCCACGGTAAAAAGCGTTCCTGATTCGCCGTCAGTGAACCGACACGTGCTGTTACACCATCACTGACTACCAAAGCTTCATTAAATACAAACAGATCCGAGATTTCTTCTTTGTAAGTTTGCAACTGGTTAAAGGCATCCCAGATATCTGCATTTTCATCGGTTGGGCTTTTTAGCTCCAACACGGCAAACGGAATACCATTGATAAAACAGATGATGTCAGGGCGTCGAGGTTGTTTAGTGCCTAGAATCGTAAATTGATTGACCGCAACAAAACGGTTTTGATGCACATGATTAAAGTCCACCAAAAAAGCATGGTCGTGTACCCAATCGTCCTGTTTCTTATACGTAACAGGTACACCCTCCAACAACATACGATGGAAGGCACGGTTATTGGTCACTAAGTCCAGACTCTCAGGTTTACTGAGCTTCAATAAAACTTGCTCAAAACAGCTTACAGGTAAATGCGGATTCAAGCGTTCAAAGGCGGCCTGAACGTCAGCTTCCAACAAAATCTGTTTATAGTCTTTGCGTAGGGGATTACTGCTGTCAGGCGCAATATCAATACCATGAATGACTTCCCAACCATTTTCAGCGAACCAGTCTAAGCATAGGTTTTCGAGTTGTGTTTCGTTCATGGATTCCCCCCTATTCATTCAAATTTTAAATTCTGACTTTTAATAACCAAGATTGCTTATTCTATAAACATTATCTTTTGTAACTGCTATTGAGACCTCATATCAGTTTGCTTATAATATGCCTAGCTCATCTACCATGCGTAGAAGGAGTAACGAGACCGTCCTTTTTGGGCGGTTTCAGCTTTTAAGACTTCCAAAATTCTTGCCATTTCTTTTTGTACCTCCTTCTTTGATGTTCATATTCGATATAATAAGCAGTCCAAGGAAGTACATACTCTCCACGATCTGCCACAATAACCATATAGCTAAAATCAGATAAGGCTAAAACATAACGCCATTCATTTGCCCCTCTTTTTTCCTTCCACCAAATCACTTGACTGTCTAATTTATGTGGTACTTCAGAAAATCGATCTATCATGCAACGTACCCAAGCGATCCGTTCGCAACGTCTAAAATCTGGTAATCTTTCTACCTCATCATCGCCAGTAGAAATCATGTGCCAAAAAGTAGCACTTTTACCTTCATATTCAGGGTGTCGTTTGAGTGCAACTCGCTTATTTCCCCAAATCGGGACACTATGCACAAAATCATGGATAAATTGCTGGTGTAACCGCTCTAGGTAATCTGACCACACACCATTCGAATCTTTAAAAAGTAGCAACTCTGGCAACCAATCTTCACTCATCTAAAAGCTCCATGAGGACGACCATGCCAATGAAAAATATTAAACTTACTTTCTCTTAATAATGTTGAACGAGTTAATTCATAACCCGATCTTTTTTTAATTCTTTCAATGAGTTGTTGTTTTGCAGAGTTTTCAGACAACCCTCTATTAATATACCCAACTGCTCCAAGCAATAAGTCTGCAAGTTGCAATTGCTCTACCGCATGAGATTCTATAACCTGTACCCGCTCTACAATATTACGGTTGAAATCATACAAGTTATTGCAAAGCACATCATGCAATTTATGTACTTTATCTGAACTCCGTGTGTCTTTTTTATCTAAATAAATCCGAAAGCTTACATGGGGCTTCAATACAGGCTCAATTAAAGTGAACATCATTTTATAATACCATTCATCATGAGTCTGATTAAAAAGATCATGATTAATCTCAGATTTTTGAATCACCACACTTCGAAAATGTAAATCATCATCATCAAAAAAATAATCTATAATGTCTTGATAAAATAAAACCTTAGATGGTGAGACTTTTGTCCACTTAATTTCAAAATCACTTGCTAGATTATGTCTTGCCTTAATTTCTCTTAGTCTAATTGCGATTTCTCTAGTTTTATCTAAAGGACACCAAATTAAACCTAGTGTCATTATTGTTTGCCCATCATTAGGTAAATGACAGCTTTCATCACAATAAATATTAAAAACACTCACGTTCAAGCCACCTCACCCTGAAAACCTAATACACTAACCTTACCCGACAATAGTTTTGGTAATAGGGTATCTCTCAAATCAGATAAGTTACTGGATTGAATACACTGAGTTTTCATCATTTCTAATATCTTGCCAACTTGAAAATCAAATTTTTCAATAACCTCTTTAGTTGGTACTAAAACAACTTGATTACGCAAAATATCTGTTTTTAAGTTTGTAAAAACACTACCATTACCCTGAGCAACTAGTTGAGTTCTTAATTTTAAGAATAAGAAATATAAGTAATTATCTGAAAAATGTTTTTTTTGAGGAAAATATAACCATCCATCATGAATACATGCATCTAATTCTAAAAACTTAGGTAATCCGGGTGTTGCACTATTTGTTAATATTAACGAACCTTTTTTGAGATAAACAGTTTTTCTCAGCCCTTCTTTTATAATAAATTCTTTTGTTTTAAATAAAAAAGGCGAAGGATCAGCTGTTGCATCAGCAATCTTAACCCATGGATATCCTGTAGGTGCCATAAAGTTTTGAATTGGTCTAGGGGAGCCACCTCGTTTAATTTCAAGAAAATTTCCTAAAGTTATTGCATCCCACCCCTTCGGCACCTCCCCTAGCTCACTTTCTACCAACTCATCAGGAAACAGTGCAGCCGTCGCTTGTAACTCTGCAAAATCTTCCTTTGCCATTTGCTCAAGCTCAGCTTCGCTTTTACCGCTAATAGCACACATGGCAGCAAGCTCAGGATTTTTGCCCTCAAGTTTGGCTGCAATTTTGGCACGCACAGGGTCAAAGTCGATAAACCAACTTTTAAATATAGCTTGGGCGATAGACTCTAAGGTTTGGTTAATTTGGTTATTGAGATGGATTTTTTGGTCAAGCTTAATTAATGGCTCAACTAAGTTAATTCTTTTCTCAATACTATTTGGGATTTTAATTTCTAAACGATGCGCATTATCTCTATTTAATCCAGGCACAGCTGCATCTGTATTCATATTCTCAAGCCCTAGCGAGGACAATAAATAATATACAAAATACGACTCGTCCAAAGAATCCTTAATGACATAAAAAGCTGTATCACTAATCCAGCACTTTTCAGCACTTAAATGAACTTTCCCTACACTGCCTTTCCTGCCTATGATTACAGCATGTTGCTGTACTAGTGCTGAGTCAGAATAGGTATATATGCCATTAGAACCATAAACTGGAATACCCATAGTTCTCTGATCGTCTTTTTTAATAGCTTTCCCATAAACAAAGGGAGAATATTCACCAACCGTTGTTTTAAACCATCCATCACTCACACTTCACCCCCAAACTTTTTCTTAATTGCCCAATAGCCACGAGTCCCACCCACACGCTCAAGCCAACCAGCATCTTTTAAATGATTCAGATGCTTTTTCACTGCTGACTCATTAATACCGAGCTGCTCCGCCATAGCACGATAGGAAATTTTCGGGTTCTGTTGAATTAAAACTAAAATCTCTTTGTGCCGATCTGTCAACATATCTTCTTGGATTGAGCCACCAATTGAGCCACCGATTGAGCCACCTGCTTGCTCAGTCGAAGGACGGTAAAACTCCCAATCGACAAAATCTCCTTGGGCTTTCAGTTGAGGTTCGACATTGCCTGCCTTCAAACAAAGATCTTTGATCCGCGCAATACCACTGCCCCACTGCTCGATATAACCCAGCTCTTTAAACACACGCGCCAAAACACGGTTACGGATCTCAGAACGACCTTGAGCCAAATCTTCTTCAGTCAGACCATTGGGCAAGCCACCCGGGGATACAATATTCAGGATGTCATCATAAATGCCAACCTTGATATCACGCCCTGCATTGCTATAGTCACGATGCAACACTGCATTCACCAAGGCTTCACGAATTGCAGGAATGGGGATTTCATAACTTTCTGTACGTTGTAACCCTAAAATTTCAGCACGTAGATGCAGATGGTTTTTGATGAATTGCTCTGTTTGCTTTAACTGACTAAATAAGTCTCCACGGTATTCTTTTTTATCCAAAAACACCGTCATGGTCGTGCCTTTAAAGCGGCTACATTTGATCTCAACCTGCTCATAAAGCCCCAACAAAATGAGTAACCCATGACTAGGATAATCCTGTCCATTCTGCTGAATGATCAATTTGAGATTCCGCATTTTCTGCAAAGACAGCTCTTTACCCACCTCAGCAAAGGCTTTCTGCAACGGCTGTAAATCAATATCATCTAAACTGTATTGCGGATTCGGCTGCTCATCAAAAGTCTGGTTCAGACGCTGCAATTCGAGTTGCTGAATATACTCAGGCGATGCCACACGATTACTTGCACCCAAACGGATATAGGTTCCCTGTGCCTTACCTTGCGGCTTGAGATAATAAGGCAATAACGAACCACGGCTCACTTCAATCACCAGCAACTCTATGCCTTGGATATTCTCGATATAGATATACGGCAGAATGTTTGGCATACACAGTTCATTAATCATCGAAGTGATCTGATCTTGCAACTCAAAAATATCATCTTGAATACCTACGAGTTGGCGATCATCACTTACACCCACTACCAATTTACCACCACTGGTATTGGCAAAAGCAATCAGGGTCTTTGCGACCTGTTGCCCTTTCGGTAACTGCTCTTTAAATTCAAGGGTTTGACTTTCACCCTTCTGAATTTCTTGCAATAAAGGATGATCAGAACTCATAACCCAAGCCCTTTAGATTCTTTTTAATCTCACTTTCCAAGACAGCACTTTCAGCAAATTGTTCTTTGAGCTGAGCAGTCAAACGCAGCATTTTCTCAGCGAATGGCTCGCCATCATCTTCCTGCTCGACTGCACCCACATAACGTCCTGGAGTCAATACATAGTCGTGCTTTTGTATATCTTTTAACTCAGCAGAGAAGCAAAAACCTTTCTCATCTTGATACGCTTCGCCTTCAAAATTTTCGCCTTGTTGCCAAGCATGTAAAGCATTGGTGATTTTAGCAATATCTGCATCGGTAAAGTCACGCAGTACGCGATCTTTCATATAGCCCAAATTACGGGCATCGATGAACAGAGTCTTGCCTTCACGGTTGGCTTTCTTTTTATCTAAAGACAAGCCATTCTTTTTGTCCTTGGTTAGAAACCAGATACAGGCTGGAATTTGCGTGTTGGTGAACAGTTGTCCTGGTAATGCAACAATACATTCCACCAGATCGGCTTCGATCAAGTTTTTACGGATCTCACCTTCATTGTTGGTATTGGAACTCATCGAACCATTGGCAAGTAACAATGCCATACTGCCCGTAGGTGATAGATGGTGCAGCATGTGCTGCATCCAAGCAAAGTTGGCATTACCTTGCGGTGGCGTGCCGTATTTCCAACGCACATCATTTTCTAAAGAAGCATGCCACCAATCCTTGATGTTAAAAGGTGGGTTAGCCATGACAAAATCGGCACGCAAGTCTGGATGCTGATCCTCTAAAAAGCTGTCTGCATTCTTTTTACCGAAATTAAAATCAATCCCGCGAATCGCCATGTTCATGGCTGCCAGTTTCCATGTGGTCGGGTTGCTCTCCTGACCATAGATGGAAATATGCTTTTTCTGTTCAGACGCTTTGTAACGCTTTTCCTGTGCATGTTGTTCAATGAACTTTTCACTGGATACAAAGAATCCACCTGAACCCATTGCAGGGTCATACACACGACCTTTATAAGGCTGCAACATTTCAACGATTAAGGTTACGATGCTTTTAGGCGTGTAGTACTGCCCACCTTGCTTGCCTTCAGCCAAAGCAAACTGTCCTAAAAAGTATTCGTAGACGTGCCCAAGAATATCTTTACTGTGCAGACTGAGTTGCTCACCGTTATATTCTGGATTAGTAAAACTGGTGTCAGAAAAAGTATTGATCAGATCAAGTAACTTGTCATTGTCCAGCTGATACTGTCCAATACGATTAAGAATACCCTTAAGCTTTGGATTGGCTTTTTCAATTGCATCAAAGGCATTGTCAATCAGCCAGGATACAGAACGCAGTTTGACATCTGTACCTTGTTCATCCTGCCAAATGGTTGAGCCAATTGGTAAAGCGGCTGCATCACGGATATTTGACCAGCGGCCTGCTTTTGGCACCCAAAATACGTTTTTTTCTTGGTAGTAATCCAGTATTTCTAGTTCATCAGCAATAGACTGTTGGTATTCTTCTTCGCTGTCGTACTGATCACGCGGCATGTAATAGATGTTGTGATCGTCTTTTTGTGCAAACAATTCTTTGAGTTCAGATTGCCGTTCATCAAAAGCATCTGATACGTACTTTAAGAAAATCAGTCCTAAAACAATATGCTTGTAGTTAGCGGCATCCAGACTGCTGCGTAATTTATCGGCGGCTTTCCAAAGCTTGTCATCTAAGTCATTTAGAAACTTTTGTTCCAATGAATGCATTTTATTTCCTCAATCCAAGATCAACCGCTTTGGTTTTATACTTAATGTTAAACAATGTTGCTAAGTTAGCATATCAATGACCTATTAAAAGTCATGCACTTAACAAAAAAAATAGAGATTAATAAAGTCCTGTCATTTTAACGGGATAACTTTAGCTAAAATAGTCCTTTAACAACTGCTACGTCTTATAATGTCGTAAAAAAAAAGAGCAACCTAGAAAGTTGCTCTTTTCCAACCAATCGATTAATTGACGGGTCTGACTGATCGCTGCAACCCCTGCTGAATACCCTGCACAAACCCTTCAGGCGAAGCTTGTTGCTCCACCGTACGGTTTTGTTCTTGTTCAGGGTAGTATTCCTCCAGCACCTCTAACCCTTCCTCTATATCCGTTTCAAACCGTGCATTGGCAAAACCCTTCCTTGCGGTAAAGTCTAATGATTCTATGAATACACCTAACTTTTTCAACTAACTACAAATGTGTTGCACTTGGGATTTGAATCTGCGACTTTAAAAAATATTCATCTTAAATTTTATACTTATTTTACGCAAAATTTACGATAATTTTATTATATATCAATAAATTAAACCATAACATACATTACTTCAATGACTACTAATTTAAAGTGTTATGAAAAAATTATACCATCTACTTTTTAGCCTTATACCGCTCTATTCAAGTTATGCTTTTGCTACTGGAGATGAAAGCTCTCCCGCATTAAGCTTTTCAGGTAATGTATCATTAGCCAGCGAGTACCGATGGCGCGGCCAAACGCAAACCCAGAATGACCCAGCCTTACAGGCAAACTTTGTTTTAAGCCACGCTTCTGGCTTTTATCTTGCTGCATTTGCATCGAATGTTGATTTTGATGACGAAGCGCATTTAGAACTGGATCCCCAGATGGGCTATACAGCGCCAATCGCGCTAGGTTCAATCCATCCTGCAGTCGATCTTGGCATCCTGCGCTACAATTACATCGATAACAGCGATTTAAATTATAATGAATATTATTTCAAAATGATCTTTAATGCGTTGCTGCATCAGAACGATAGCTTCACACCAAGCATAAGCTATACCGATAACTATGGCGGCAAAGCTGCAAGTGACAGTACAGGTAAAGATATCTCAAATTGGTATTTTAATGTCTTATATACTACACCGATTGCCCAAACTAATTTTGGCACAAATGTTAGCTTAGGCTATTCTAAAGCAAATCAGGACATTTATGGTTCTGAAGCAGAAGACCATTTTTTTGATTGGAAAATTGGTGCAACTTACCGCTATAACCCAATGGGAATAAATGTAGAATTAGCAGCAGTTGGTAGTAATTTAAAAACCAAAGACTTTACAAATCAAAATAAAAAAGGGGTAAAAACTGAAGCCGTATTTACCCTGACTAAATCTTTTTAAAAGTCTAATGCCAATAGTATCAATAATACTATTGGCATAATCATTTTACTTGATTGAATTCAATAAATACTCTACCTCACTTCGATTAAAACCTCTTTCTTTTAAAATAGCATGAATTATTTTTTTCATATTTTTAAGTTTATTTACCAAGTTTCTTTTTGATTTCATTCAATTTCATCAATGCTTCAACAGGTGTTAAAGTATTAATATCTGTGTTCATAATTTCTTCTCGAATCGATTCTAAAATTGGATCATCTAACTGAAAGAAACTTAATTGCATATTATCTTGCGTTATTTTCTCCGTTTTATTCGAGATTCCTTCATCAGTTTTCGTCGCTTCCAAAACTTTCAACACATCATTCGCTCTGTCCACCACTCGTTTCGGCATCCCAGCCATTTTAGCAACATGTATACCAAAACTGTGCTCACTTCCTCCTGGAACTAATTTTCTCAAAAATAATATTGTATCTTTTGTTTCTTTGATACTGACATTAAAATTTTTGATTCGCTCCATTGATTTTGACATTTCATTCAATTCATGATAATGCGTTGCAAACAATGTTTTTGGTTTCAAGGCACTTTGATGTAAAAATTCTGCAATTGCCCACGCAATCGAAATTCCATCGTATGTCGAAGTTCCTCGACCAATTTCATCCAACAAAATCAAACTTCGTTCCGAAATGTTATTTAGAATACTTGCTGTCTCATTCATTTCGACCATAAATTTTGATTCGCCTGACGAAATATTATCTGAAGCACCAACTCGTGTAAAAAC
>OEQO01000189.1_pt1 | contig 15049 bp, 10 predicted proteins | sample 1539751 | NCBI WGS metagenome assembly OEQO01 (sample SAMEA3891237, study PRJEB23780) | metagenome | biome: terrestrial biome; feature: animal house; material: water of meat washing | place: Italy | collected 2015-05-12 | reverse complement strand
CATTTTAAAGAATGGACCAATGATCATCAGTGCAAATACACCGTAAACAATGGTTGGAATCCCTGCGAGCACTTCAATGGTTGGTTTTGCCCATGAGCGGAAACCAGAAGATGCATATTCAGCAAGATAGATCGCGATCATTAAACCCACAGGGACTGCAACCAAGAGTGCAATACCACTGACCATTAAGGTGCCCCAAAGTAGCGGAAGCAAACCATAACTGCCATCTGCACTACCTGAAGTACTAAAGCCGGGGTTCCATTCTGTACCGAAGAAAAAGTCGAGTGGACTCACGAAGTGGAAGAATCGCATCGCTTCGCTGAACATCGACATCACGATACCAATCGTAGTTAGAATCGCGACACCAGAACAGAGCGCAAGTGCAACATTAATGGTTTTTTCAACTTGGTTACGAGCGCGGAACTGAGTTGCAATGCGCTTTTTCGCAGCGACTAAACCTGCCAGTGCAGCACAAATCACCACTGCAATTTTTGCAAATGTACCAATGCTTTGAAACTTAGCCAGTTGCTCCGCTGCAGCAAGCTCGTACGCGGCTGGTGTATCTGTTACACCAAAACCTGAGGCAATCGCTTCCACACGGTTGATCAACACATCCGTACTAGCAGCATCTAAGGTTGCAGCGACTTGTGCTGGCACGTGATTTAACACCACATGATTCAAAACATTTGGTTCAACAATATTCCAAACAATCAAAATTAAAAAAGCAGGGATACCACACCACAAAGCCACTAACGCACCGTAATACCCCGGACGTGAGTGTAATTTTGCAGAATTATTTCCCTTACCTGCTAAGTTACGGCTCTGACTTAAGCCCATTTGATAGGCTATGGCGATCAGTGCCAATAACACACCTATAAGTAGCAGATTCATGTATTCTCCACGGTTCTTTCAATTTTCATTATTTGAAAAAACTTAATCCTAGTAAAAAACGTCAAAGGTAGGACTTGCCTACCGTTGACTGTTTCTACGCTTAATTACTTAACCGCTTTGCCTGCTTTGAAGTTCGCAAGAACTGCTGCACGCTCTTTGTCTGACATTGAGATCAAACCAGCACGCTCAAGCTTAGAACCTTTACCTGATACTTTCTTGCTGATGAAGTATTCAGTGTATTCTTTTAAGCCTTTGATTGATTTCAAATGCTCACCCTTCACGTAGAAGAATAGTGGGCGAGAAACTGGGTATGAACCATTCAAAATCGTCTTTTCAGATGGTGCAACATTGTTCACTGTAGCTACGCGTAACTTGTCACGGTTTTGGTCATAGAAACCTAAACCAAACACACCCACTGCGCTAGGCGACGTTTTTAAGCGCGCTAAAGTTTCAGTGTAGTCACCCGCAATCTCAATCACTTTGCCGTCTTTACGGAAAGTTGAACATGCTTTCTTTTGTGCATCTTTATCCATTGCTTTGATTGCTGCATAAGTTTCGCAGCCTGCATCAACCATTTTTTCTTGGAACACTTCACGTGTACCGTGGTTTGATGCTGGAATCACTAAAGTGATTGGTTCGTTTGGAAGGCTTTTGTCAATTTGGTTCCAACGTGTATATGGGTTTGCAACCATTTTACCGTTAGATGGTAACTGCGCTGCTAAAGCTGCATAGACGTGCTGTGGACGTAATTTGTATGCTGCTTTGCTTGCATTTGAAGCGAACACAATACCGTCATAACCAATTTTGATTTCGATCACTTGGTTCACACCAGCTTTCTTACAAGCAGCTAATTCTGTATCTTTAATTTTACGAGATGCGTTTGCGATATCAATTGTGTTATCACCCACACCATTACAGAACTGTTTTAAGCCACCTGAAGAACCGCCAGAACCAACAACGGGTGCTTTAAATTGTGGGAAAGTATTGCCAAATTCTTCAGCAACAATACTTGCATATGGTAAAACTGTTGAAGAACCCGCAATTTGGATTGTGTCACGAGCTGCGTTTGCCGTGGTTGCTACAGCTGCCCCAGAAACTACTACTGCAAGTGCGATATGGTTTAAGCGCATATTTGTTATCTCACATATTAAACATTTTGGAGTACGCCACTTTTTATTCAGTCTTGTACTTTTTTGGATAACTGCATTTTGATTTCAGAATATGACAAGCAAGTTACAGCATTGTGACACTTTCATGATGTTTATTTTTATTTGTCCATGATTCGTTACACTTTGTTCAATTTCACCCACTCTAAACACGTAAAGAATTTTTCTTATTTCGATATACCGAGAGTGCATAATTCATTTTACATCAACATCTTTTACGCTTTTATAAAAAATAAAACACATTTAGAATCAATACATAAAGCAAAAAAGAACTCCATAGACTTTGATTTCTTTAACATTGAATAGCCCTTCTAATCTATAAAAATTTGCGTATACCCATATGCAGAATCCATATAAATTTTCGCCATTTGTCAGAATTTCATAACCCATAAATGACAAATGAGTGGTGTCATATTTAGAAAATTGAGCGTCATTTAGGTCTTAATTTTTACCTTTTATCCCCCATTTATTTCTTAGAAATTAGCATACTCATCTTGAATACAAGAGCCAATTTATGACTTTTAGACTCAGGTACCTTTCTTATTTTTAGAAATATTTGTCCGAATAATGGGTATTTCTGACGATACCGCTTTATCTTTTTTCTAAAAGATAGCTCAATGAAGGAGATTTTGGGCTTCATCTACCCTTTACTGCCGCCTTAACCTTTCATTTTTCGTAAGAAGCTTGACAAGTCATATGAATGCGGCTTTTCCCATGAGCGCTAGCCAAACACATTTATTTACCCCAAATTGCCGTGATTATGACAAGGACTTGCCTGTCGTGCAGGTCATACCTTTAACTTAAAAATTCATGAAGAAAATCATTTGCCTATTGAAAATCAAAAGCCCGAATATTTAGCTTTAGTCTTAACTATTGAAGTTCATTTTCCTGAAAATCATAGTTCAAGCAGATATCGAAAACTACTTCATAGAAAAATAAAGCATCTCCAACATAATTAAAATTAGATGCTTAGCCAATAGATGTTATGCATTTTAATATTTACAACACATAAAAAAAGGAGCTGATATCAGCTCCTTTTTTAACACAAACAATCGATTAAGCAATTGCAGGTGTATAGGTTCCATCTGCGATTGGACCTTTGATACGATCCGCTTCTGCAAGGACAAGACCAAGCAGGTTCTTCACGTTATCTAAAGTCGCAACTGGACTTAAAGTCGTCATTTTCAAAGATTGATTTTGACCCACTTTAGTGACACCAATATTCGCTTCACCACGTGCAAACAATTCATCTGCAACGTTTTGGTTTAAGGTATCAAGCAATTCTACTGGATAGCCTTCTGGAACCACACGGAACAATACAGATGCAAATTGTGGATCAACCAACATCTCTAAACCAGCAGTTGCATTGATATAATCAGCAACGTCACGAGTTAAAGTAACGCCGTGGTCAATCATAGAGCCATACAGTTCTTCACCAAGCGCTTCAACAGTCATCCAAAGCTTCAACGCATCGAAACGACGTGTTGTTTGAAGTGACTTAGACACGAGGTTAGGCACGCCATGCTCTTCGTCATAAGCAGAGTTTAAATACTCAGCTTCATAGTGCATGAAACGATAGTTCGCTTCGTCTTTTAACAAGAACGCACCACAAGAGATGGTTTGGAAGTAATGCTTATGGAAATCCAGCGTAATTGAGTCAGAAAGCTCAATACCATCCAACATATCGCGATGATTGTTCGATAAGATTAAAGCACCGCCCCACGCCGCATCGATGTGCATCCACGCGCCATATTTGTTGGTGATTTCACGAATTTGCTTCAGTGGATCAATTGCACCTGCATCGGTCGTACCCGCAGTTGCAACCACACACGCCACAATCTTACCTTCAGCTTGAAGGTGAGCCATGGTTTTTTCAAGTGCATCCACATCCATCTGCGCGTTCTCGTTCACAGGAACGGTCACGACTGATTGGAAGCCCATGCCCATCATCGCCATGTTCTTTTGCACAGAGAAGTGTGCATTTTCAGAACAAATAACTTTGACGTTGCGCATCGCATCGCCCGGCACGCCATCACGCTGTACAGACCACGGATTACCGTTTTCGTCTTTCCAGTTTTTCGCAATACATGCATCACGTGCAAGCAGTACACCCATCAAGTTTGACTGTGTACCACCAGAAGTGAACACACCAGCTTGACCTGCACCATAACCCACTTTTTGACGAAGCCAGTCAATCAACTGAACTTCCATCAATGAACCTGCAGGACTTTGGTCCCAAGAATCCATCGATTGATTCGTTGCATTAATCAGCACTTCAGCAATTTGACTAGTCACCATAGTTGGGCAGTGCAAATGCGCGAGCGAGTGCGGGTGATGGACTTTTAAGCTTTTGTTTAAGAAAAGCTCAACCATACGTTCAAGTGACTTTTGTACACCCAAACCTTCTTTAGAAGGATTAAATGCAATCGCACTGCGGAGCTCTTTGATGCTACCGCCCGTGTACATTTTGTCGTTTTGCAACCATGCTGCAACTGCTTTAGTCGCTTGGTCCATTGCTGACGAGTAGTCAGCAATAGATGCAGCATCATTGCAGAGTAACGCCTTACGGTGTTCTGCAAAATCAACCATGATTACGCGCCTCGAGTTGCAACAAGTGCTTCAGCAATTGCTTTCTTAAAGCGAACAATTACTTCTTCACATTCAGCTTGAGTGATAATAAGTGGGCAAAGTAAACGAATCACTGTACCGTTACGACCGCCTTTTTCTAACAATAACTTGTTGTTAAAGCATGCCGCTTGAATCGCTGCTGCCAGTTGACCATCTGCAGGTAAAGACCCCATATGATCCGCTGGTTTACGCTCATCAACAATTTCAACACCAATCATCAAACCACGGCCACGCACGTTACCGATACATGGGAACTCTTGAGCAAGCTTTTTAAATTCAGCTTGTAAGAAATCACCACGTTCTTGTGCATTTTGCGCAAGGTTTTGTTCTTTGATGGTTTTGATCGTTGCAAGACCAGTACCCATTGCCAATTGGTTACCACGGAAAGTACCCGTGTGACCTGCTGGCTGCCAAGCATCAAACTTACGTTTAATGCCCAATACAGCAAGCGGTAAGCTACCACCAACGGCTTTAGACATCACCACTACGTCAGGTTCAATACCCGCATGTTCAAATGCGAACATTTTGCCTGAACGTGCAAAGCCTGCTTGAACTTCGTCAAGAATCAACACAATGTTGTGCTTTTCAGTCACTTCGCGGATTTTTTTCAACCATTTGGTTGGCGCTGTTACCACACCGCCTTCACCTTGAATTGCTTCAAGAATAACAGCAGCTGGCTTGGTTACACCACTTTCAACATCTTCAATGAAGTTTTCAAAGAAATAAGTCAAAGCATCCACACCCGCTTCACCACCTAAACCAAGTGGGCAACGGTATTCATGCGGATACGGCATAAATTGAACGCCTGGCATTAAACCATTTACAGCATTTTTCGCAGACAGGTTACCTGTCATTGCAAGAGCGCCGTGCGTCATACCATGGTAACCACCAGAGAAACTAATCACTGTGCTACGACCGGTATACGTCTTCGCTAATTTAATTGCTGCTTCCGTGCCATCTGCACCAGATGGACCACAGAACTGTAGACAATACTCTTCCTTACCGCCTGGTAATTGTTCAAGCAATGCTTCAGTAAATGCATCTTTTAAAGGTGTCGTTAAATCCAAAGTATGTAAAGGAAGACCACTTGCAAGTGTATCTTGAATACTTTGAATTACCGCAGGATGATTATGGCCCAAAGCCAATGTTCCTGCCCCAGCTAAACAATCGAGGTACTCTGTACCTTCAACATCAGTAACCCAGCAGCCTAATGCTTTGGCTATCGCTAACGGTAATTTCCGTGGATAGCTACGAACATTGGATTCCATCTGACTTTGGCGAGTCAAATAGTATTCGTTAGTAGTATTAGTGGCAGGGTTTACAGAAGAAACGCTCATATCGAATTACCATCTCTGATATGGGTTGAAAGAAATAAGTCGGGTGACTTTTGGTCCTTTGACTCGGCGCTTTATAAATCTAGTCAGATAGCGTTTGGATACTTCATAACTAGGAGGCGGATGATACAGAAATTTTCAATAAAATAAACAGCTTTTGGACATTATCTGCCAGAAATTTACTAAAAAAATATATCATGCCAAACCATAGCTTAAATTATCCTCTTATAGTGTGACAACGTAAAGAAAAGCCGATGAATTTATTTATTTTTCAACTTCGCCACAAAATTTCAAAATACTCACCTTGGTCAAAAAATAAGTTTTTGAAATAAATCACTTTATCTAGGTTTTTCTAAAAAATATTTTGTACCTTTTTTTACAATCGAACCACAATATTTTCGCAAATTCACCACAAATTGGCTTTAAGCTTTTTACAAATGTTGCAAAACTCCTCCTAAATAAAAAAGGAATAAAAATGCGTCAATTCTTCATCCCAGCAATCGCGCTTAGTGCTTTATTTAGCTCAGCAGTTTTTGCTCAGTCTGAGAACCAATTGAACTACAATATTGTCAATGTTCAGGCCGAGGCAACACGCCAAGTATCCAATGATTTAATGAATGCAACGCTTTACATTGAACGTAGTAACAAACAACCTGCCGAACTCGCTACACAAATTACGCAGCTGATGAATCAAGCCACAGCTTTAGCTCGTAAATATCCAAGCGTAAAAGTCGAAACAGGTTCTCAAACCACCTACCCAATTTACAACGATGACAACCAAAAGTTAAAAGAATGGCGTGGTCGTGCTGAAATTAATTTAGAAAGTACCGATTTTAAAGCGGCGAGCCAGTTGATTGGTGAACTACAGCAAAACTTCCAAACTCAGTCAATCGGCTTTAGTGTGTCCGACACACAACGTAAGAAAGTGGAAAATGAGCTGATTGTTGAAGCATCGAAAAACTTTCAACAGCGTGCGCAATCGTTAGCGCAAGCATGGAGTAAGTCAGGTTATAACTTGGTTAACTTAAACATTAATACCAGCAACTACTACCCTCGCCCAGTCATGATGCGTGCAGAAAGTGCAAAATTTGCAGCAGCTGATGCACCAATGCAAGATGTAGCTGGCGGTGAATCTAAAATCACTGTGAATGCAAATGGTACTGTTCAACTTAAATAACAGATTTCATTCAAATTCATCTAAAAAGCCATGTTAAACGTGGCTTTTTTATTGTGTGTCCATCAAGAAAACTTTAATTCGCCTATTAATTTTAGTGTTTTAATTGCAATAAGTGATAATGGTTATTATTTGATTTCAACAAAGTTCAGCATATGATAGCCGCGCTCTTTATTATGGATTGCGCACAAAAGAATGATTTCATCACGTCTTCATCTGCAGGATCGCAGATTATTCAAAGCCAAACAACTCAGTATTGCGATTGGACTTTCTATGAGCTGCTTGACCTATGCACAAGCAGAAGAACTCACTGAAGCAACGAGCAACAATGTGCTTCCGACCATCAAACTTGAAGCACAAGGCAACTGGTTAGAAGATGCCAATGCAGAGAAAGTGCAAAAGCATGCAGGCGCTCGTACGATTATTACTCGCAATCGCTTAGATGAAGTTGCTGCGACTTCAATTAAAGATGCCCTGAAGCAAGTGCCTGGTGTTCAAGTCCAAGAAAATAATGGTACTGGTGGCAGTGATGTTTCACTCAATATTGGGGTCCGTGGTTTAGCCTCTCGTTTATCTCCTCGCTCTACAGTACTGCTTGATGGTGTCCCGCTATCATTTGCGCCTTATGGACAGCCTCAGCTTTCTCTAGCACCAGTATCATTAGGCAATATTGAATCTGTGGATGTGGTTCGTGGTGCAGGCTCTGTACGTTTTGGACCGCAGAACGTTGGCGGTATCATTAACTTTGCAACTCGCGCGATTCCTCAAGAGTTTGCAGGTAATGTCAGCCTAACGACCGAATATGCTTCGGGTACAGATCAAGTTAAATACAGCCCGAACCTATTTGTAGGCGGAACCTTAGATAATGGTTTAGGCCTTGCTCTGCTTTATTCGGGCACAAAAGGTGATGGCTACCGTGAAGCCAATAATAAAACTGACATTGATGATGTCATGTTAAAAACGGCCTATCAAATTACAGATGCGGATGCGATTGCCTTAAACCTACATCACTATGAAGGTTATGGTGAAATGCCTGAAGGCTTAACTGCCGAAAAATATGCACAAAACCCTTATCAGTCAAATAAGTCACGTAATTATTTCTCTGGTCGCCGCTCAGATGTGTCATTCCGCTATACACATCAAGATGAAAAAAATAACTTTGAATTGCTGACCTATTATATTGACTCATTTCGCACGAGTGACTTAGAGACAGATGTTAGTGCGACCACTTCGCGTATGGATACCTCTCCACGCGACTACAAAGTTTTTGCCATTGAACCGCGCTGGTCTCGTGCATACCAATTAGGTAACTCAAATAGCGAATTTACTATCGGCTATCGTTATTTAGATGAAGATAGTTCTGAGTTCTCAGGTCGCTCATCTACATATGCATTGAATGCACCTGTGACCGAAATTAAAGCACGTACCACGAGTGAAGGTGGCACTAAAGCACATGCAATTTATGCAGATAACCGCTTCGATTTAGGTAACTGGGTCATCACACCGGGACTACGTTTTGAATCAATTGAAACACATAACAATTTTACTGCCTATAACCAAGGCGTAGCAGTTAATACCGTTTCTCCAAAAATTGATTCAGATGAGTTTTTACCCAGCCTATCGGTCATGTATAAAGCGACAGACAATTGGAACATTTTTGCCAATGCGGGCGTCTCATTCGGCCCACAGCAATACAACCAATTGGCACGTTTAGAAGGTGGGGTTGCGCAAAGCACAACTGATGGCTTGCATCCTGAAAAGTCCAATAACTATGAAATTGGGACGAAGTATTTAGGCAATGGTCTAAATGCAGAATTAACCGCGTTTTATTTAGATTTCGACAAAGAACTCAGCTTAGTACCTAGTGCTCAAAATAGTAATATTTGGACGGATCTTGGAGCAACTAGTCATAAAGGTGTAGAACTTGGTCTAGCATATGACTTCAGCTATCTAAGCGATGCACTAGAGGGCTTAAAACTCTATAGCAACTATACATTCACCAAAGCCGTGGCTGAAGCTGGAGAATTTGAAGGTAAAGATCTTCCGTTCTACTCACGCCACACCGCAAATGTGGGTTTAGGCTATAAAGTGAATCAATGGAGCTTCAATGCCGATATGTTTGCGCAATCTAAACAACACTCTCCAAATAATCCAGATACCTCACTACCTGCAGGATATTACCAGACAGAAGAAACGGTCGATGGTAAATATGGAGACATCTCAGGTTACTCTACCTTTGCGGTGCGTACAGCCTATGACTTTGGTGAGCAATTCCACGGTTTAAAAGTTGCGGGTGGCGTTAAAAACGTGTTTGATAAACAATATTTCACACGTTCTACTGACTCAACAGGCGGAAAATATGTAGGGCAACCACGTACCTTCTACCTTCAAACGTCATTTGATTTCTAAAACTGAAAGCCAATTAGTTCAACTACATTGAACTGTTAAAAAAGACTACATTTTTGTGGTCTTTTTTATTTTAACAATATGACAAAATTATGACTCTCTTCCGTACTTGATAAACACAATCCACTTTCATGACTCTTTCAGAACTTAATTTATCGCTTTTTTCATGGATTAATGCTTCTCCTGAAGCCAGTAATACCAGTATTCATTTTGCCATATTCATCGCCAATGACCTGCTCTATTGCATGATTTTACTGTTTGCTTGGTTTTGGCTACGTGGTAACTATGACACTAAAAAACAGATATTGAAGGCGTTTATTTTTACCAGTATCGCCATTTTGATCAGCCAATGTATTTCTCATGTGTATTATCACCCACGGCCTTTTGTCATGGAGGTCGGACGCACTCTCATTTACCATGCACCCAATGGCTCTTTCCCGAGTGACCATATGCTGATTTTTAGCAGTATCGCCTTTTCTTATCTATTCTCTGCGCAGCGTAAACTGGGAATTTTTCTCTTGATCATGGCTTGGCTGGTTGCATGGTCACGTGTCTATCTTGGTGTGCACTTCCCTTTAGATATGCTCGGCGCTTTTCTATTGGCTTTTGCCTTAAACTTCTTTGGATTAAAGCTTTGGAATCTCTATAAAGAGAAAATCATGCAATGGGCACTCACCATTCACTTTTACTTATTTAAGCCCCTCATTCAAAAAGGCTATATCAAATAACTTTCACTTTAAAACAAAAAATCCCGCTCGAAAGCGGGATTTTTTTAATGCGTTTAAATCAGTAGATCGCCATGTGGTTGCGATGAATCATCTCAAGTGAACGTGCTTCACCTAGAACTTGGTGAACTTTATCTGACGCCAAGCCCTTTACCAGCTCCGCAGAGCGCGAACTAAAGTTGACACGCCCGACCGCAACACGGCCACCTTGGATATCAACACATTCAACCACGTCACCGCGTTCAAAATGCCCTTCCACAGCTTTCACACCAACTGGAAGTAAACTACGATGATTATCTTTAATCGCCTTGACAGCACCATCATCCAACACCAAACGACCCGCAGTTTGTAAGTGAGCTGCTAACCACTGTTGATGAGCAGTAATGCGGTCATTGTCAGTAATAAACAATGTCCCAAGCATTTCACCATCCATCAAACGTGCAAGCACATTGTCACTTTCACCACTGGCAATCAGCGTTGGACAGCCAGACTTTGCAGCTAAGCGTGCAGCACGGACTTTGGTCAACATACCACCACGACCAAACTTACCGCCACCGCCAGCCATATCAAATAAACTCTCATCTAGAGCACGCACGGTATGGAACAGTTTTGCATCTGGATTTGAACGTGGGTCTGAGTCGAACATACCCTGCTGGTCTGTCAAAATAATTAACAAATCAGCATGGACTTGACCTGCAACCATCGCGGCCAGCGTGTCATTGTCACCAAAGCGAATTTCATCGGTCGAAACCGTGTCATTCTCGTTGATTACAGGAATGACATGCCATTCAATCAAGTTCTGTAAAGCGTCACATGAGTTCAAATAACGACGACGGTCTGCCAAGTCATCATGGGTTAATAACACTTGCGCAGTCTGAATGTGATGTTTTTCAAGCACACTTGACCACGTATGAATAAGGCCCATCTGACCAATGGCAGCACACGCCTGAAGACTGGGTAGATCGGTGGGTCGGCTGTCTAGCTTCATACGAACCATACCTTCAGCCACAGCTCCTGACGACACCAGAATAATCTCATGTCCTGCATTGTGTAGATCTGCAATTTGTTTCGCCCAATGCGAAATTGCATCTATATCTAGACCTTGCCCATTTGCTGTGAGTAAAGATGATCCGATTTTAACAACGATTCGTTTACAAGCTTCGAGCTTACGTTGCCCATCTACCACTTCTATCATCTTGTCCTCAGTTACTCATTACGAGCTTAACGTACGTAAAACACTTCCATTTCGCCGTCATCTTCATCATCGTCTTCATCATCATCAGCCAACAGGCCTGCAAGACGTTGTTGGCGACGCATTTCACGATATGCTTCTTTAGCGGCAATCGTTTGTTCGCGTGTTTCAGCTTCAAGCTGCTCACGGAATGCTTTCACTTCTGCTGCATAATCAGGATCTTCAAGCTCACGTTCACGTTGTTGCTCAATTTGATCCATCAGGTAATACACAACTGGTTTTGTCCCTTCAGACATCAAACCTGAAGTTTTAAATACAGGGCCATCCCACTGCATTTCATCTAAGATATGCTGACACCATTCATCACGCGTATCGTCTGCAAGTTGGTCAACTTTGTTTAACACTAGAACGATAGGTAACTTTGAAAGTGTCGGAGAGAATTTCTCTAATTCACCCAAGATCGCTTTTGCATTGTATGCAGGATCAGAACCATCAATCGGCTGAACATCCACAATGTGAAGCAAAATACGCGTACGCGCCAAGTGCTTTAAGAAACGAATACCAAGACCCGCACCTTCAGAAGCCCCTTCGATCAAGCCAGGAATATCCGCCATTACAAATGAACGGTGACTGTCTGCATCGACCACACCAAGGTTTGGAACCATCGTAGTAAACGGATAGTCTGCAACCTTAGGTTTTGCTGCTGATACGGCACGAATAAACGTCGATTTACCTGCGTTTGGCATACCCAGTAAGCCAACATCGGCCAGTACTTTTAGCTCTAAGCGAATTTCACGGAATTCGCCTTTAAAACCATGGGTACACTTACGTGGCGAACGGTTCGTCGATGATTTAAAGTGAGTATTACCCAAACCACCATCACCACCCGCTGCGACAAGCACACGCTGACCACTTTCAACCAAGTCGCCAATAATGTCACCTGAGTCAGTATCAACAATGGTTGTACCTACAGGAACCTTTAATACGGTGTCTTCACCACCACGGCCTGCGCAGTTCGCGCCACGACCATTTTTAGCTCGTTCCGCACGGAAACGGCGAGTATAACGGAAGTCTACAAGGGTACTGGTATTATCATCAGCTTCGATAAATACGCTACCACCACGACCACCATCACCACCGTCTGGACCACCAAAAGGTACGAATTTTTCACGGCGAAAACTGGCTACGCCATTGCCACCGTCGCCAGCCTCTACGGTAATGACTGCTTCATCAACAAAGCGCATGCTGCCAATCCTCTAAATACTTTAAAACCGCATATTCTGCCATATTTTACAAAATTTCTCGAATAGAATTATTCAGCGAAACATGAAATTTAGTCACAAAAATACCAAAATCTAACTTTTCGACACTTTTCACCTGATTTTATTCATTTTTTAATTTAAATGTGCTGACCATTTAGTCGTTAGGCCACTCTTCGATTCACTTTATTCAATCCTACTCAACTTTTATTTTCAAGAAGGACTTTCACATCAAAATAGCGCGCTAAAAGAGGAGATTGTTTGATCACAAGACTTTTTCACAGCCTGAAATTTGAATCAACAATAATCCACTTCCGCACTCCTGAAGGATTCACTCTTAAAGCGCAATTAAGGATTATCACAACCAATCCACAATATTTGTCATCTTTTATTTTAAAGCTGCCACCCGTTCTTTACTTTCTAGAATTTCAGGCAAACTTTTTTCAATCCACCCAATCAAATACATGGTTTTCTCAGCGGCTTGAGAACCCAAGATCGTCAATTGGTACTCTACTTTGGGCGGCACCACGGGATAGACCGTCCGTAGAATAAAGCCATCATGCTCAAGCGTTTTGAGCGTCTGAGAAAGCATTTTCTCACTCACTCCTTCTATACGCTGCTTGAGCTCACTAAAACGATGTACGCCATCACTTAAACAGCGCAACACCAGTACCGACCATTTACTCGTAAGATGCTCCAAAATTTCACGAGACGGACACTCCGTGGATAAAACTTGACCTAACAATTTGCTTGTCGCATAGGTGTGCATCATTTCTCTCCATTTGGTTTATTACTTACTTTTTGGTACGTACTTACATTTAGTAAGTTAACAGATTAAGATACAACCATCAAGTATAGAAAACAACCAACATAGGTGAATTATGAAAATTGCAATCACAGGCGCAACAGGACAACTTGGTAACCTCGTTATAGAGCAACTTTTGCAGCTGACTGCTGCCCAGAATATTGTTGCGCTGGTTCGTAAAATTGATAAAGCTAAACATTTCAAAGTCCAAGGTATTGAGCTGCGTGAGTTTGATTATGACCGCCCTGAAACATTAGTTCCTGCTCTATCAGGAATAGATAAGTTATTACTCATTTCAGCCAATGAAATTGGTCGCCGTACACCTCAACACCAAGCAGTGATTGATGCTGCGAAAGTGGCCGGCGTACCTTATCTTGCTTATACCAGCTTACTTCGTGCAGATACGTCCCCACTCGGCTTAGCCCAAGAACACCGTGAAACCGAAAAACTAATTCAAGACAGTGGAATCACTTATACCTTCTTAAGAAATAACTGGTATAGCGAAAACTACCTTGCAGGTGTTGCTCACACCATTGAAATTGGGACGCTTTTTGGCGCAGCTCAAGATGGCCGAATTAGCTCAGCATCACGTATAGATTATGCTGAAGCTGCAGCCAAAGTCTTAACTTCAACAGGTCATGAGAATAAGACCTATGAACTAGCAGGTTCAGAAAGTTTTACTAAAGCTGATTTGGCTCAATTCATCAGTCAGGCAACTCATAAGCCAGTCATCTATCAAAATTTGTCTGCCGATGACCTGCGTCAAGGCTTAATTCAAGCCAGCCTCCCATCACACTTGATTGATGTGATTGTGGATGCCGATGTGCAAACCGCCAAAGGCGCGATGTACTGCGACAGTAAAGACCTAGAACAATTGATTGGGCGTAAGACCACCAGCATTCAAGATGCGATTAAAGCAGCACTTTAAACCAATCATTTAATCTTCACATTCAAACACCACCAATGATTGGTGGTGTTTTTTATGGATGAATGTTCTTCACGGGTAGTGTCATATTCATCTCCAAGTTCGCCGTCGTACTTCGCTCTATGTTGTACATAGTGGCATTGAAGCTTGCTATTTTGCGCATAGTCATTGGGTCATTCAAATTTAACTGTGGCGCAAACTGATGCAACACATGCAGATGCACTTGCTCATCAAACTCAAAATAGACCAAGCCATTAAACATAATTTTGATCGGGATCTGATAGTCTTGCTTTAAATGAAATGGCACAGCCAGCTTAATCGGAATATCTAAAGTGAGTGGAAACTTAGGCAATAGTTTATTTTGATAAATTAGATCTGTAGTTGTCTCCAACGGCATGTTTTGATCAATGAGCACCTCGGTTTGATAATCAACAGATACTGAAACGGGTACTTCTACTTCAAACTCTAAATTTGCCAAATATTTCCCAGTCAAAGGCAGGTTGATTTTCTGATCAATTTTCAGCTGTGTATCTAAAGTCCCAAC
>OEQO01000183.1_pt1 | contig 15710 bp, 12 predicted proteins | sample 1539751 | NCBI WGS metagenome assembly OEQO01 (sample SAMEA3891237, study PRJEB23780) | metagenome | biome: terrestrial biome; feature: animal house; material: water of meat washing | place: Italy | collected 2015-05-12 | reverse complement strand
CCTGATGGGGGATGGCCAGATAGCAAGGGGGGTGCCGGTAAACCGGCTCCCCCCTTTTGCCCTGGTAATGACAGCTACTGATTAACCGCGCCAGGCTGCGGTGAGGCGCACCAGCTCCACCAGGGTGGCGACCGATTTCTCCATGGATTGCAGCGGGATGAACTCGTGCTTGCCGTGGAAGTTGTGGCCACCGGTGAAGAGGTTGGGGCAGGGCAGGCCCATAAAGGAGAGGCGGGCGCCATCGGTACCGCCGCGAATGGGCTTGATCTTCGGCACCACGTCGGCGGCCTCCATGGCGGCCTTGGCCAGCTCGACGATATGCATGTGCGGCTCGATCTGGCTGCGCATGTTGCGATAGCTGTCGGTCAGGGTCAGCTCGATGCGGGCCTTGGGATACTCGGCCTGCATGGCGGCGACCCGGCTCTGCATCTCGGCCTTGCGCGCGGCGAAGTGCTCGTCGTCGAAGTCACGGATGATGTAGTGCAGGGTGCTCTCCTCCACGGTGCCGCTCATCTGGGCCAGATGGAAGAAGCCCTCATACCCGTCGGTGCACTCCGGGGTCTGCTCGGCAGGCATGGCGGCGTGGAAGCGGGCGGCCAGGGTCTGGCTGTTGATCATGCTGCCCTTGGCGGTGCCGGGGTGGACGTTGTTGCCGACAAAGCGCAGGTTGGCGCTGGCGGCGTTGAAGTTTTCATACTCCAGCTCGCCCAGTTCGCCGCCATCCACGGTATAGGCCCACTTGGCCGGGAATCTGTCCAGCGGGAACAGGTTGGCGCCGCGGCCGATCTCTTCATCCGGGGTAAAGCCAACCCAGATATCGCCGCGGGGGATCTCGGGGTGGGCCTGCAGGTGAGCGATGGCGGTGAGGATCTCGGCGATGCCCGCCTTGTCGTCGGCACCAAGCAAGGTAGTGCCGTCGGTGGTGATGAGATCCTGACCCAGGTAGTTTTTCAGGAAGCGGTAGTCACGAATGGCGAGCACCTCGTCACCCTTGCCAAGGCAGATGTCGCCGCCCTGATAGTTTTCGATGATTTGCGGTACTACGTGCTCCGCCTCGTAGTCGGCGGTGTCCATGTGGGCAATCAGGCCGATGGCGGGGGCGTCCGGCTGGTTGCCCGGCAGGCAGCCGGTGAGGTAGCCGTGCTCATCCAGGGTGACCTGGGTCAGCCCCAGCGCCTTCATCTCTTCTTGCAGGGCACGGGCAAAGATCAGCTGGCCTTCGCTGCTGGGGCAGGCAGGATTGGTCTCATCGGAGCGGGTATGAAAAGTCACGTAACGCAGAAAACGCTCAAGCAGGGTATCCATTAGTCAGCCTCTAACCGATTGTGAGCGGTCATTGTGGCCAATCCGTGCGGGGCACTCATTGCGTCAGCGCAGGTTTTTCCCATTTTTTGACGCAAGGGAAGAGCGGCGAATGTGCGGCGCGCGGGGCAACGTCCGGGAGGGAGAGCGCATAAATGTGGCATTTATTGCGATATTTAGGCGCTGGCGGTGGCGGCCAAATTCCCCTCGGCCACCGCACAGCAAGGCGTCAGCCCAATCATGGCGTTTTCACACACTTTTCAAGGGGAAAGCGGGCTGTCGCATAACCTGCGCCATCCCAGAGCCCGCCTGCCCGCCAGCAAGATTTGATCGACTTATTAAAAGGGGATTTTGAACACTATTTTTTATTGTCACCGCCTGCGGTAAGTGTGTACACTCCGCGCCGATCCAAGGGCAACCCTGAAGCAGGCAGAGCCGCCAGAAACCCGACCGATCATACGCCTATAGGGCGAGGCACGCAGAAACGACAGACACTGCTGGGGAATGGTTTCTTTAATACCGGTTAGGCTCCGGTATCAGGGAGAACAACAGACTCTCATCCTTCATTTGACCGAGTGGGCCACCGGCTCATCATCTTCCCTTGTCATGGGCGGTCACTGACGGTGAGGTGGGCTGTGGTTGTTGTCGTCTATCAACACGCATGCGTGCTGGCGCCTTCGCTTCTCTTCCTTGGAACCCTCTCCTTCTGTCGGGATCGCTGCCGAATGATGAACTGACGGCGTGGCTGATGTCGTCTGTCATCAAAGTACCGCGGCGCCCCGTTTAAGGTGGCACCGCATACCGTTGAGCTTGATGTAAAGCCACCAGCCCCACATCAAGACTCGTTACTTCCCCAAGATCCACCAGGCAGCCTCTGGCTTGCCGCGATGTGCAAAGCGTTGGTCCGGTTGTGGTTGCGTCTCGTGATGGCAACGCCCGCCGCACTTTGCACTAGATGGTCTGGATGTGATTGAGGGTAACGAAGGCGACTTTGGGTCGCTCATTTGCGAGGCATAGCCCATGACTAACTGGTCCAGCAAGGACTCCTTGAAGGTCTACAACGTTCCCTACTGGGGTGCGGGTTTTTTCAATATCAATGACGCCGGTCATGTGACCGTCGCCCCCGACAAATCACGCCCTGACGCGCATATCGTCATCTCTGATGCCATCGAACAGCTGCGTCAGTCCGGGCTGACCACCCCCGTGTTGCTGCGCTTCCCCGACATCCTCAAGAGTCGGGTCGATGCGCTGTTCAACGCCTTTGGTCAGGCCATCGAGAAGTCAGGCTATGAAGGGGACTACCTCTGCGTTTACCCGATCAAGGTAAACCAGCAGCGTCGTGTCATCGAGACCATCAGCCAGTCCTACAGCGACAAGCCCCGGCTTGGCCTGGAAGCTGGTTCCAAACCGGAACTGCTGGCCGTGCTGTCCCATCACCATGAGCAAGGCTCGGTGATCGTCTGCAACGGTTACAAAGACCGCGAATATATCCGCCACGCCCTCTTGGGCAACCTGATGGGCCACAAGGTCTACATCGTGGTGGAGAAGCCCTCCGAGCTGGAAATGGTGCTGGACGAGTCAGCTCGTCTCAACATCAAGCCCAACATCGGGGTGCGTGCCAAGCTCGCTTCCACCGGCTCCGGCATGTGGGAATCGAGCGGCGGCTCCATGTCCAAATTTGGTCTCTCCGCCTCCCAGATCCTGGCGCTGATCGAGCGTCTGCGCGGGCTGGGCAAGCTGGATTGCCTGCAACTGCTGCACTTCCATCTGGGTTCCCAGATCGCCAACATCCGCGACATTCAGGGCGGCATCCGCGAGTGCGGCCGTTTCTACGCTGAACTGCGTCGCCTCGGTGCCAACATCGAAGTCGTTGACGTCGGCGGCGGCCTGGGCGTGGACTACGAGGGAACCCGTTCCCAGAGCCACTGCTCCGCCAACTACAGCCTCTCCGAGTACGCCAACAACGTGGTATGGGGCATCGGCGATGTCTGCCGCGAGTTCGACCTGCCGCACCCGACCATCATCAGCGAGTCTGGCCGTGCCCTGACCGCCCACCACGCCGTGCTGGTTACCAATATCATTGGTGCCGAAGGGGTGGAGATGAACGACATCAGCGCACCGGGCGAAGATGCACCGACCATTCTGCAGAACATGTGGCAAGGCTGGCTGGATCTGCGCAGCGAAGATCCCTCCCTGCTGGAGATCTTCCACGACTCGGTGGCAGATCTGGGTGACGTGAATACCCAGTACACCATGGGTCTCTTGAACCTTGAACAGCGTGCCTGGGCCGAGATGCTGCACCAGAACACCTGTCTGGCGCTCAAAGAGCTGCTCAACCCGGTCAACCGCAACCACCGTGCGCTGGCTGACGAACTGAGTGAAAAGCTGGCGGACAAGTGCTTTGCCAACTTCTCCCTGTTCCAGTCCCTGCCGGATGCCTGGGGTATCGGTCAGGTGTTCCCGGTGATGCCGCTGGCGGGTCTCGATCGTCCGCTTAGCCGTCGCGGTATCCTGATGGATATCACCTGTGACTCCGACGGTCAGGTCGAGCACTATGTCGACGGTCTGGGGGTCGAGAGCACCCTGCCGATGCCGGTCTACGGCGAGAACGAAGAGTGCCACGTCGGCTTCTTCCTGGTCGGCGCCTATCAGGAGATCCTCGGCGATCTGCACAACCTGTTCGGTGACACCCACTGCGCGGAAGTGTGGCTGGACGAAGAGGGCAAGATGGACATTCGCAACGTGGTGCGCGGCGACACCGTCGACCAGCTGCTGCGTTACGTCAACATCGACCCGTCCGTGATCCGCGAAAACTACCAGCGGATCGCCGCTCACCCGGCGCTGGACGATGCCACTCGCAAAGCCCTGCTCGACGAGCTGGAGCTGGGCCTGCAAGGCTACGCCTATCTGGAAGACGAATAAGCGCCCGCGCTTGACGTTCGCCGTGAAGGCATAAAAAAGGGAGGCATTTGCCTCCCTTTGTTCTATCTGTTCCTCCTGTGGCGTCAGGTCTGCGAGCTCAGCGCCTTGTGCAGATCCCGCTGCAACTGCTGATTGTCGTCTCTTTGCAGCTCCACAATACCCAATTGCAGTCCCTGCTCGATGGTGAGCGACCCATTCAACATGGCGTTGATGGCGGCTTCACTCAGCAGCATCACCCGGTCTTTTGGGTTTGGGCCGCTGGTGTGCAGCTGGAGCAGTAGGGACTCCTTGCCTCGTACTCTGGACCAGAGTCCTGAGTCGATAAGCAGGATGGAGATCCCGCCGCCTACCCCTGCCTGCTGGAGTCGACTTTTGAGGGTTTGGAGCCATGCCTGGCTACGGGAGAAGCCGGCTTCGCCTGTCAGGGCTGCCAAGGGGGGTAACTGCTCACGGCTCACCGCAGTCGCCGTGGCCATGGCAATATTGACCGTCCCCGGCCAGCTCTGTTCGAACGGATTGGGATAAAGGGCATCATAACCACAGCTCTGCCCCATCCCGGGGATGAGGCAGAGCAGGACCATGCATGCGCGCAAGGTGCGTTGCATCATGGCGTCACTATGTTGAACCAGAAGTTGAACTTGTCGAGCAGGCTGATGAAGTCACTGAACTTCTGCTGATCACCCTCGATCTTGATCTCGCCGTTGGCGATCTTCTGCTCCATGGTGCCCTGACCGAGCTGGATATCATCCAGCGTCTTCTTGCTCAGGGTAATGGTCACATCAGGCTTGGCGGCATAGCGGGTTGTGTGGTTGAGCACCGAGTTCTCCAGACTCAGGGTATGTTTCTCCCCGATGTCGGTGAACGCCATGTTGATGACCATCTTCTTGCCCGCCGCTTTCTCGGGATTAATGCGCACCGAGAGATAGTCAAACAGCATGCTGGGGCTCATGGCGCGGATGGTGTCCGGCGATGCGGTAACTGTTCCGCCAACGTTAGGAACGCCATTTCGCAGCTCATAGGCACCTTGCAGATAGACGGAGCGCCACGGGCCGGATTCAGCCTGATAACCCAGCTGCTCCAGCGCATCTGCCAACAGCAGCTTGCCCTCTGTGTTGTTCGGGTTGGCAAACACCAGATGCTTGAGCACTTCTGCTACCCAGCGATATTCCCCCTTATCGAACGATGCTCTGGCCTTTTTAAGTACCTCCTGCTCGCCCCCCATGAACTCGATATATTTGGGGCCGACCATTTCTGGGGGCAGGTTGTCGAGATCGGAGGGGTTGCCGGAGTACCAGCCCATATAGCGCTGATAGATGGCGCGGCTGTTGTGGCGCAGGGTGCCGTAATAACCGCGGTTCGGCCAGAAGTCGTTGAGCTCGGGGGGGAGGGTGATCTGCTCGGAGATCTCCTCGCCGGTGTAGCCCATGTTCATCAGGCGCACCGACTGGTCATGGATATATTTGTAGAGATCCCGCTGCTTCTTGAAGTAGTCGACGATATTGGTATTGCCCCAGCGTGGCCAGTGGTGGCTCTGGAACTTGACCTCGGCCTGATCACCCCAGGTTTCGATGGTCTCGTTGAGAAAGCTGGCCCACTTCAGTGCATCGCGCACCTGGGCGCCGCGCAGGGTGAGGATGTTGTGCATGGTGTTGGTGGTGTTTTCGGCCATCCACAATGCTTTGCTGTCCGGGAACCAGGTGTTCATCTCGGCCGGGGCTTCGGTGCCCGGGGTCATCTGGAAGACCATCTTGACGCCATCGACCGTCAGCGTCTCACCGGTTTTGGTGATAAAGCGGGTCGGCAGTAGCAGCGAGGGCACGCCGGTGGAGGTGGTTTGCCCCAGACCGCCATTGACGCCCCCCTGCGGGTTGCGCGGCAGCAGGGCGCCGTACATGTAGACGGCGCGGCGGGCCATGGCATTGCCGGCGATGACGTTCTCCGACACCGCGTGTTCGGTAAATCCTTCCGGCGCGATGATCTCGACGCCGTTCTTTTTCACCTCGTCCAGCGAGTTGAACAGACCGGCGGCACCGCCGTAGTGATCCACGTGGGAGTGGCTGTAGACCACCGCGGTGACCGGACGCTCCCCTTGGGTCTTGTTGATGAAGGCCAGCGCCGCCTTGGCGGTTTGCGGGGAGATCAGCGGATCGAACACCACCCATCCCTTGTTGCCTTCGATAAAGGTGATGTTGGAGAGATCAAAGCCGCGAATTTGGTAAATCTTGTCGGTGACCTTGAACAAGCCGTATTGCATGTTGAGCTGGGCATTGCGCCACAGGCTCGGGTTGACGGTGTCCGGCGCGACCTTGTCGAGGCCGATGTAGGTCTTGTACTGCTCCAGATCCCACACCACGTTGCCCTTGTCATCCTTGATGGTCAGGGTCTCCGGTTTGGCGATAAAGCCACGCTGGGCATCCTCGAAATCCTGCTTGTCATTGAAGGGCAGGGTGGTGAGCACCTGCTGGTTTGCCTTGATGGTAAATTCGCTCGCGGGCTTGGGGTCGATGGCGGCCTTGGCCGACTGCACAAGAGCAGGCTGCACAAGCAGTGTGCCACAGAGCAAAAGCGAGAAAATCGTGGGGGTGGAAAGCCTCGGTTTCATCGGTATGACTCCAGATGGTGGTGTGGGTCGACAGGGCTAAGTGTAGTCAGGCTCAAGTCAGCGAAGAGAAGGGAGATAAGGAAGAGAAGGGATAGAAGAGGGGGATGCTTGCGGTGCAAAACGCCATCTGGGAGGAAAACAGCAGGAGTTGCGCCCGCAGGAGCACTGCCGTTGCACACCTTGATCTGTATCAAGATAGGTCGCAGCGGGTTGTCTTACGGTCAGGAGTGATGTTGATGGGATGTAACAAAAGGATGTGCATATGGAACTGAAAAGGGACCCGAGATGCTATACCGACGTCTGTATCGACGGTAAGTGGTATCACTACGACCACTGCAGCACCAACGTCTACATGCTGATGGGGGGCGCCGCGCCGAGCCTTCAGCTGGCCTATGAGCCGAGCAGCGAAGAGGAGCTGATCGAGATGCTCCAGCAGTTGGCCCGCTTCTGAGTCACAAGATTAACGCCTCGCCATATGGCCATCGGGCGCGTTGCCACGATGGCCACCACTCTTCATCGCTGCAGCTTATCTCAGCGAGTTTTTTTGCCAAATAACCCCTTGCCAATCTCCAGCATGGCGACGGCCGCGGCATAGCTGCTATCAGACTTGCCAATCTCGTCCGCTACATAGAGAAAATTGGATTGGTACTTCTCGACGGCCTCTCGCGGGCTGGTTGCGTCAATAAAGTCTTCTTCCACCTCGAATCCTTGGGTCAGCAGTGCCGCCTTTTCACTCAGAAAAGTCGGGGATGCCATGTCGATAAAGGTGTATTGCTGCCGATTGGACGCCGGAATGGTAAAAAACTGGTATCTGGCCATGGGTAAATCCTCGCTTGAAGCGGGTGATAGATGACGTGACGCTGGTTTTAATCTGTGGCTCGCAGGCGGCTTGCTTGCCTCGACATCGCAGACCGTGCGTGTCGGGAATGCCGCATTTTGTTTTCGTTCGAGACTACTTTGTTGGCGTCTGTCCGGCAAGTGGGGCACAGGGATTTTCTGGATGATCCGTGCAACTGAGGCGTTGTGGGCAGGGGCGAGACCGGGATAATGCCGGGCTCACGTTGAGCCCGGCTTGTCAGCGCTCTGTTACAGCACGAAGCTTTGCACCATGGCGCGCAGCTGTTCGGTGAGCTGGTGGATCTGGCGGGCGGCATCGCGGGCGGCGTTGGCCACTTGCAGCGCCTCGTCACTGCCATCGGAGATGCGCACCACGTTGCGTTCGATCTCGTTGACCACGGCGCCCTGCTGCTCGATGGCGCTGGCGATGATGGCGTTGGTATCGACCATCCGATCCACCTTCTCGGTGATGGCGCCGAAAGCCTGTTTTGCCTCCTGCGCCAGCCCGACCCCCTCCTGCGCTTCATGGCTGGCCGCCGACATGGCGGTGACCGAGGCGCGGGCGCCGGATTGCAGCTGTTCGATCATCTGCTGGATCTCGACGGTGGCGCCCTGGGTGCGGTTGGCAAGAGATCGCACCTCGTCGGCCACCACCGCAAAGCCGCGTCCCTGTTCACCGGCCCGAGCCGCTTCGATGGCGGCGTTGAGGGCCAGCAGATTGGTCTGCTCGGCGATGCCGCGGATCACGCTGATGACGCCGCCAATCTGGCTGCACTGCTGCTCCAGCTGGCCGATGGTCTCGGCGGTGCGCAGCACTTCGCGGTTGATATGGTCGATGGCCTTGATGGTGCGCTCCACCACATCCTCGCCCTGACCGACCACGTTCTGCGCCTCCTGGGTCATGCGGGCGGCTTGCAGGGCGTTGCCCGCCATGTCTTGTGAGGTGGCGGCCAGCTCCTTGATGGCGGTGGCGACCTGATGGGTCTCCCCTTGCTGATCGGCAATCACCTCCTGCGAGCGGCAGGTGCGCGCTTCGATCTCGGTAGCGCTCTCCACCACGGTGACGCCATTTTCCCGCACTCGCAGCATCAGGGTGCGCAGGGTCTCCAGGGTCACGTTGTAATCCCGGCTGATGGCGGCCAGCTCGTCCTGACCGACGATCTCGATATGCTGGCTGAGATCCTGGGCGTTGACCCGGGCGGCAATATCACGCACTCGCGCCACGGTTTCGCGCAGGGAGAGATAGGCGCCGATCATCAGGTAGAGGTAGAGCAGCAAGCTGGCGGTCAGCGGCGCGGTGACCCACCAGAAGTGACGTTGGTTGGCGGCCAGCCGCTGACGCAGATCGGCCTCCAGCCGCTGGCGTACATGGCCTGCCAGCGCGGTGATGGCCTCGTCCATCTTATCCCCCAGTGCCTGCACCTCCTTGGTGGAGAGCTGCACCAGCTGATCCTTCATCATCTTGTTTTCCATGGTCTCGACCCCCTGACGCACCAGCTGCATCAGGGCATCGGTCTGCTGACCCAGCTCGGCGCGGTAGGCCGGTTCAATCTGGTAGAGCAGGGTCAGGTCGGCCTCCAGCTCCTGCAGGGTGGCGCTGATAAGATCAAGACGAAAACGCAGGCCGCTGTAGCCCTCTGCCTGAAACAGGCCGAAGTCGGCGATGGTGGCGGCGCGATCCCGCACCTGGGCCAGCAGGTCGCGCAGTTGCGGCAACCGCTCGCTGGCGAGGATCACCATGTAGTAGGTACCGAGCGCCGGATCCTGGATCAGGCTGCTACTGGCGGTAATGTGCTTGTAGAGGTGGCGCACCTCGGTCAGCAGCTTGTCGTGGCGCAGGTTGCTCTGCTCCACTTCCAGCTTGCCCGCTTCACTCTGCAGGGCGGCCCAGCCCTGCTGGATCACCTCAAAGGAGGGGTTGTTCTGGCGGGTGTCGGCAAAGGCCTGCAGGCTCAGCTCCACCGCTTGTGCCGCTGCCTTGAGCTGGTCGTCACCGACCGGATCCACCTCATAGGCGTGGCGGGTCATCAGATTGCGATGGGTGAGCAGGGCCTGTTCGATGGCGGGCACGGGGGCGAGATTGACCACGCCAGCCAGCTCCCGGTTGGCCTGGGCGTTGTCATCCTGCAGCCGCCCCAGCAGGTTGGTCATGCTGTAGGCCAGTGGCAGCAGCATCAGGCAGGACCAGAGCAGGAATTTGTATTTGAAGGAGAGCTGATTGCCCAGCCGGATGGCCGGGTTGAAAATCCATTTCATATGAGGCCTCGATACCCGATAGGACGGGTCTATGCGGTGATGCCTGAATAGTACTCTGCGCAGGCCCCCTTGGGGGAGGCCGCATTGCAAGTTGTGATCTCTTTGGCTTTTTGCCCAGACGCATCCTCTGACGCAATAGAAAACGGGCCACCCGAAGGTGACCCGTTATTGATGAAGGCATGTCCGGTTGCAACCGATCAGTTGAACGCCAGGAAGGGCGAGACGCAGAGCAGCAGGCCGGTGACGATGATGATGTAAAGGGAAGTGCCCTTGTACTTGTGCAGCGCCGGTACCTGATAGACCAGATAGGCCGGGATGAGGCAACCCACCATGCCGAAGATGGGGCTGCAGATGGAGGTGAAGCTCAGTACCGGTGCGTTGAGCACGATGGCGCCCCAGGAGAGCATGACGGTAAACACCATGATCCCTTTGCCTACCAGACCCTTGTTGATGCGGTTTTCCGGCATCACGCGGCGCAGCAGGTTCATCGCCAGACCCTGACAGGCTTCACGGAAACCGAGGTAAACGCCGAAGTAGGCGGTCATCACCGCGAAGATGTTGAGGGTCAGGCTCAAGAGCTTGAGGGTCTGGCCAGGCATGCCCTGGGCCACCAGGGCCAGTGCGGAGATGTTCTCCTCGGAGGCTTTGACCGCCTGATCGTGACCCATCGCCAGAGTGAAGGAGACCGCGTAGAAGAACACCACCACGAACAGGATGCCGAAGGCGATATTCATGGCGCGCATCGCCTTGAAGCGGGCCACTTCCAGCGACTTTTCCCGCGAGCGGTAGGAGATCACCATGGGGCTCAGGCTCTGGATAAAGAGGATGGAGGTGAGGGTGAAGGGGAGCATGATGATGGCATCCTTCATCCAGTCACCGGCAGCGGGCATGGCGGTGATGTTGGCCGCATCCCACTTGTCCACCATCATCAGGCCGAGCACGGCCACCACGGTGATCTTGGTCAGCACCATAAAGGTGGAGATCTTGAACAGCATATTCTCGCCGCGCGACGCCAGTGCGACCAGACCGCAGATCAGCACCAGACCGTAGAGCGGGTTTTCGGAGAGCAGGCCGTCGGTGACGCCGAAGCTCTGCAGGAAGGAGGCGCTGTCATTGGTGATGGCGGTGGAGTAGACGAAGACCCAGATCACCAGCATCACGAAGTAGAGCGCGCCGAGCAGCATGCCCCAGTTCTTGCCGAGGTAACCGGTGATGACGCTGGGGTAATCCTTGCACTCCGGCGAGGTGGCCAGGGTGTTGATAAAGAGGCGCTGGAACATGTACATGGCCGGGTAGCCGATCACCGCAGAGAGCAGAAAGACCCACAAGCCCATCAGACCCACCTGTACCGGCAGGAAGACGATCCCTGCGCCGATGGCCATGCCGATGCTCATGATGATCCAGCCCCAGTCGGTGCTGTCGAAGCGAACCGCTTCTTTCCATTCCAGGGTGCCTATCGCGGGGCTGGTGAGAGTAGTGCTGTGCGCGTCCATTAAAACCTTCTTTTTTGTAGGGATGTGGGAAAGCGGCGCAAATATAGTTGAATGAATGCGTTGCAAACAATGCCCAAGACGATACTTTTGTTCAAATCAGGACCGTGATCACGGTTTGCATTGAGGCCAACGATGCCTTTTTACGCCATTTTTGTATCTTTTTGTTGAATGGATAAAATAAAAAGCAAATAATGTTGAGCGAAAAGAGATTCATGATTGCAAAAAAAATTGCACAAACAGGAGTGGCTATATGAAACGCATCATCACAGCAGCAGCGGCACCTGACGCTATCGGTCCCTACAGCCATGGCACTGCCTACGGCGATCTCATCTTCACTTCAGGTCAGCTGCCGGTCTGCAAACAGTTGGGCGGCGTGGTCGAAGGGGGCATTGCTGCCCAGACCCGCCAGTCACTGGAAAACCTGAAATCCGTGCTGGAAGCCGCTGGCGGCTCGCTGGATACCGTGCTCAAAACCACCTGCTACCTCGCCGAGATCAGCGATTTTGCCGCGTTCAACGAGGTCTATAAAGCCTATTTCCAGAAAGATTGTCCGGCGCGCAGCTGCTTCGCAGTGAAGGATCTGCCGATGGGCGTCAAGGTTGAAGTGGAAGCGATCGCCCATATCGCTCGTTAATGCTGATAAAAAGGTTCAAGTGATGAAACAAGCGTGGCAGCAGTATCTGCAGATTATTCAACAGGTTGTCAAACCAGCGCTGGGTTGTACCGAGCCAATCGCCGCCGCCTATGCCGCGGCGGTCGCCGCCCGGCAGCTGGGCTGTGAGCCCCGCCGCCTCGAGGTCGCGGTGTCGGATAATCTCTACAAAAACTCGATGGGTGTCTATGTACCGGGCACCGGCAAGATTGGTCTGGCCATTGCGGCCGCGGCCGGTGCCATCGGTGGCAACGCCGATGCCGGGCTGGAGGTGCTGGCCGCGATCCAGCCAGAACAGGTGGATCGTGCCCAGCAGCTGATCGATGCCGGCAAGGTGCAGGTGAGCCGCACCGCCGCCCCCGAGTTTATCTTCTGCCGCGTGACCGTTTATGGCACGGATGATCATGGTGAAGAGCACAGCGCCGAAGTGACCCTGTGTGGCGGCCATACCCGCATCGTCGAGCAGCGCCGCGATGGCGAGGTGACCTTCACCGCCGATCAGAGCCAGAGCGGTGCCACCGGTTCCATCTGCGATGGCGTCGATATCAGCATCGCCGCTATCTACGAGTTCGCCACCCAGGTGGAGTTCGAGCAGATCAAGTTCATCCTCAAAGCCTCCGAACTTAACGGCAAGCTCTCTGCCGAGGGGATGAACAACCCCTATGGCCTGGAGATTGGCCGCACCATGCAGCAGAACATCAATGCCGGTCTTATCGGCGAGGATGTGATGAACCGCATCGTGATGATGACGGCGGCTGCCTCCGATGCCCGCATGGGGGGCGCGACCCTGCCAGCCATGAGCAACTTCGGCAGCGGCAACCAGGGCATTGCCGCCACCATTCCGGTGATGGTGATTGCCGAGCGCTTTGCGGCCAGCGAAGAGCAGCTGGCTCGCGCCCTCATCATGAGCCATCTGGGCGCCATCTATATCAAGTCCCACTATCCGCCGCTGTCGGCCTTCTGTGGCAATACCGTGACCAGCGCGGCCGCCTCCATGGCCATGGTCTATCTGGCGGGCGGCAGCTTCGAGCAATCCTGCTTCGCCATCCAGAACGTGCTGAGCGACAGTGCCGGCATGGTGTGCGACGGGGCGAAAGCCTCCTGCGCCATGAAGGTGAGTACCTCCTCCGGCGCGGCGGTGCGCGGCTTCCTGATGGCCCTCAACAGCCACTCGGTGTCGGGTCAGGGAATTGTGGCAGGCAACGTGGATCAGACCATCCGCAACGTGGGTCAGATGGTGAAGGAAGGCATGTCTGCCACAGACACCACCATTATTGATATCATGTCCGCCTGATGTCCCTGTCGGTTGCTGCCCGGCGCCCATTGTCCGGCAGCAACCCTTGCAAGAAGGTCCCATTGTGAAGCTGCAAGAGTTGAGTCCGAGCGATTTTGAGATCCTCAAGTCGATGGAGAACATAGTGGACGGCATCGCCGCCATGTATGGCCAGCACACCGAAGTGCTGCTCCACAGTCTGGATGCGCGCAATCCCTCGATCGTCAAGATTGCCAACGGCCATATCACCGGCCGCAGTGTCGGCGCTCCCATCACCAACCTGGCGATGATGAAGCTCAAGAGCGGGCAGGATATCTCCAGCCCCTACATGACCAAGTGCGCCACCGGCAAGACCCTGCGCTCCATCACCACCGTGATCCGCAACGGGGAGCACAGGGCCATCGGACTGCTCTGCATCAACAGCGACATGGATGCCCCGTTGCAATCCGTGCTGCGCACCATGATGCCGGAGTGCATGCATCCCCACGAGAGCCATGCCACCCCGGAGGTGTTCGCCCGCAACATCGACGAAGCGCTCAACAGCACCATCGACACCGTCAGTGCCGAGGTGCGCGGCAACGAGGCGGTGCCCCCGTCCCAGAAGACCCGGGTCATCGTCAACCAGTTGCACGACATGGGGATCTTCGAACTGAAAGACAGTGCCCAGATCGCCGCGCGCCAGCTCGGCATCTCGGTCCACTCCATCTACCGCTATCTGCGGGAGATCAAGAAGGGCTGAGCCGGTTCACTCTGGCCAAATTGACAGCAAACGGGTCGGCACTGACCCGTTTTTTACGCCTGCGTTTACACGTCTGTTTGGGCCATCCCCCGGGCTCATCTGCTATCATCGTCCCCCTTATTTTTCTATCTATCTGAACGTGCTGGAGAAACCATGTCCCGACTCATCTACCTGCTGCGCCACGGCCAGACCCGATTCAATGCCGAGCAGCGTCTGCAGGGGCGTTGCAACTCCGATCTGACCGACAAGGGCGAGGCGCAAGCCATCGCCATGGGGCGGCGGCTTGCCGATGAGCTGGCCGATCCCGCCCGCTGGACCGTCTATGCCAGCCCGCTCGGGCGTGCCCGTCAGACTGCGCTGCTGGTGTGCGAGCAGTTGGGACTGACGGCAGATCGCATCGTCTGGGACGATCGGTTGATGGAGCTGGGGATGGGGGAGTGGGAGAGCTGCCAGATCCCGGCGCTGCGTCTTGCCCATCCCGAACTCGATACCGGCAAGGGAGATTGGTATCTGCAGGCTCCTGGGGCGGAGAGTTTCGAGAGCATTCAGCGCCGGGCACACCAGTGGTTGCAGGATCCTGCCATCGCCGAGCGGGCCATCGTCATCTCCCACGGCCTGCTCGGCGCCATGCTGCGCGGCGTCTATGCCGATCTCGACTATGAGGCGACCTGGGCACAGGAGTTGCCGCAAGATGCCTTCTATAAGCTGCAGGATGGTCATATCACCCGCATTGCCTGCTAGTTGCCGTGAGGTGGGCACCATGGCATGGACTATGATTGCCACCTTCGGATGCCCATTTTTGCCGCAGTTCAACACATCAGAGCACCTTATCGCGGCAAGATGAGGTATCTTATGCCCCGATTTCATCCATTAAACGGATCCGAGACCCCATATGATCATCAAACCCAAGGTTCGCGGCTTTATCTGCACCACCACTCATCCGGTCGGTTGTGAAGCCAATGTTCGTCGCCAGATTGCTTATACCAAAGCCAAGGGCACCATCGAGAATGGTCCCAAGAAGGTGCTGGTGATCGGCGCTTCCACCGGTTATGGCCTGGCCTCCCGGATTGCGGCTGCCTTCGGTAGCGGCGCCGCCACCCTCGGCGTCTTCTTTGAAAAAGCGGGCACCGAGTCCAAGACCGGTACCGCTGGCTGGTACAACTCCGCCGCCTTCGACAAGGCCGCCAAAGAGGCGGGCCTCTACGCCAAGAGCGTCAACGGCGATGCCTTCTCCAACGAGTGCCGCGCCAAGGTGATCGAGCTTATCAAGCAGGATCTGGGTCAAATCGATCTGGTGGTCTACTCCCTGGCCTCTCCGGTGCGCAAGATGCCGGACACCGGCGAAGTGGTGCGCTCTGCCCTCAAACCGATCGGTGAGGTCTACACCACCACCGCCATCGATACCAACAAGGATCAGATCATCACCGCCACCGTCGAGCCGGCGAACGAGGAAGAGATCCAGAACACCATCACAGTGATGGGCGGTCAGGATTGGGAGCTGTGGATGGCGGCCCTGCGTGATGCAGGCGTGCTGGCCGACGGCGCCAAGTCCGTGGCTTACTCCTACATCGGTACCGATCTGACCTGGCCAATCTACTGGCACGGTACTCTGGGCCGCGCCAAGGAAGATCTGG
>OEQO01000181.1_pt1 | contig 15844 bp, 14 predicted proteins | sample 1539751 | NCBI WGS metagenome assembly OEQO01 (sample SAMEA3891237, study PRJEB23780) | metagenome | biome: terrestrial biome; feature: animal house; material: water of meat washing | place: Italy | collected 2015-05-12 | reverse complement strand
CCCTGGTGGAAGCCATGGTGGCCCTGCCGCTGGTGCTGCCGCCCACCGTGCTCGGTTTCTATCTGCTGCTGGCCTTCTCCCCCGAATATGGTTTCGGCGCCTGGTGGCGCGACACCTTTGGCGCCCCGCTCGCCTTCAGCTTTCTCGGCCTGCTGTTTGCCTCCATCCTCTATTCGCTGCCGTTCGTGGTGCAGCCGCTCACCTCCGCCTTCGTCAACATGGGCAACAAGGAGCTGGAAGCTGCTGCGACCCTGGGGCTCGGCCCGCTGGAGCGCTTCTTCCACATCATCTTGCCGATGACCCTGCCGAGCTTTGTGATGGCGGCGGCCCTCGGCTTTGCCCATACCCTGGGGGAGTTTGGCGTGGTGCTGATGATTGGCGGCAATATCCCCGGCGAGACCCAGGTGCTCTCGATTGCCCTGTTTGATCATGTGGAGGCGATGGATTACCAGAACGCCCATATTCTGGCGGGCGGCCTGATGGCCTTCTCGCTGGTGATGCTGGTGCTGGTTTACGGGGTGCTGCAGCGCAGACAGCGGAGAGTGTTTGGATGAACCAGCCAGCCACTATGCCGCCAGGCAATGCCCTGCACCGCCATGCCCTGAACCTCCATGCCCGGCGCGAGTTTGGCCCCTTTACCCTCGATTGCGCACTGACCCTCGAACTGGGTGGGATCCTCGGCCTGTTTGGCCCCTCCGGCTGCGGCAAGAGCACCCTGCTGCGCATCATCGCCGGGCTCGATCGCCAAAACGGGGATCGCTTGCTGTGGCGCGATCGGGAGTGCGCCGCGCTGTTGCCCGAAGCGCGCCGGATCGGACTGGTGTTTCAGGACTCGCGCCTCTTCCCCCATCTGACGGTGCTCGGCAATCTGCAACTGGCGGCCCGCAAGGGGCGAGGGCGCTGGCAACCCGAAGCGCTGGCGGCGCGGCTCGGCTTTGCCGATCTGCTGGGGCTGCCTGCCCATGCCCTCTCTGGCGGTCAACGCCAGCGGGTAGCATTGGGGCGGGCGCTGCTGGCCGAGCCTGATCTGCTGCTGCTCGATGAGCCTTTCTCTGCGCTCGATCGGCGCAGCCGCATCCATCAGGCCCATGTGCTCAAGGGGTTGCAGCAGGAGAGCGGTATCCCGATGATCTTCGTCAGCCACGCCATGGAGGAGGTGAGCCTGCTCTGCGATCAGCTGGTGCTGCTGGAAGGTGGCAGGGTGGAGGCGCAAGGCAGGCCGAGCGAGATCTTCGCCCGCACCGATCTCTCGCTCGCCAGCCGTGACGATGCCGGGGTGATGCTGGATGCGACCTTGGCCCATTACGATGACGACGAACAGATGGCGACCCTGCAGCTCGGCGAGCAGCTGCTGCGGGTCACCATGACCCATGTGCCGGACGAGAGTGGCCCCTTGCAGATCAAGGTGGCGGGGCGCGATGTGGTGATCGCCACCGCCCCCATCGAGCACTCCAGTCTCTCCAACTGTCTCGTCACCCGTCTGCTGGCGGTGCGCGAGGTGCGCCCCGGCCAGACCCTGTTGCAGTTGGCGCTGGGTGAGCAGATACTGCTGGCCCGGATCACCAGCCGCTCCGCCATGCGCCTGGCGCTGGCGCCGGAGCAGCAGATCTACGCTTATATCAAGGCGGTGAGTCTGGTCAGCGAAGGCTGATTGGGCGCCGTGCTGATAACGTGGCAGGATGGCCACGGGCAACATAACAACAAGAGATGGTTCAGGTGATGAGTCGAGAGGCAATACACTGATGCGCCGCAATCAGGTGATGAAATTCAACGGTCTTGCCCTGCGCAGTGCGGGGGAGGGCCCCTTGCTGTTGCTGCTGCACGGGCTGGGCTCCTCCAGCCTCGACTGGCAGGCGCAGATCGAACGGTTTTCCGAACACTACCGGGTGGTGGCGCTGGATCTGCGCGGCCACGGCCAGAGCATGCAGGAGGGGCCGTTCGACGTGGCGACCCTGGCAGCCGATGTGGTGAGCTGGCTCGATGCACAGCCAGAGCCCGCCTGGGTGGTGGGATTGTCACTGGGGGCCATGGTGGCGCTGGAGCTGGCGCTGCAACTGCCCCACAAGGTGCAGGGGCTGGTGCTGGTCAACGGTTTTAGCGAGTTTCTGCTGGAGACCCCCAAAGAGCAGGAGCGTTACGCCCAGCGCCTCAAGTGGCTGCGCTGGTTTGGCATGCGCCCGCTCGCCTGGTGGCTGGGACGCGAGCTCTTCCCGGGCCCGGATCTGGCGCAGGTGCGCCACACCTTCCGGCTGCGTTTCGTGCGCAATAAAAAGAAAACCTACAAGGCGCTGCTGGAGGCACTACCCGGCTGGTCGGTACGCGCCCGGCTTGGCTCCATCTGGCAGCCGGTGGCCATCATCTCCACCAGTCACGACTACCTGCCGCTGGCCAAACGGGTAGAGCAGTTTGCCGCCCTGCCCAACGCCACCATCCACACCCCCAACGGCCACCACGCCTGGCCCGCGGAAGATCCCTCGGGCTTTAACCACTTGCTGCAGCGGATCCTCTCCACCCACTGAACGTGGGGCCGGGATACAAAAAAGCCGAACCACAGGGTTCGGCTTTTTTGTGGGTATCGCGCGGGTTTAAGGATGGGAGCAGACCGGGCAGTCGGGGCGCTTGGGCAGCTTCATCTCGCGGAAGGTGCCGCTCAGGCCGTCGATCATCAGCAGGCGGCCGCTGTAGCTTTTGCCCATACCTGCCAACAGCTTGATGGCTTCCAGTGCCTGCAGGCTGCCCACCAGACCCACCACGGGGGCGAGTACCCCCGCCTCGACGCAGGTGAGGGCCTGCTCGCCAAACAGGGCGCTGAGGCAGGCGTAGCAGGGCTCATCTTCCTGCCAGGTGAAGCTGCAGAGCTGCCCCTCCAGCCGGATGGCGGCGCCGCTGACCAGTGGCACGCCATGCTGGCGGGCCTTTTGGTTGAGCAGGTTGCGAATGGCCAGGTTGTCGGTGCAATCGAGCACCAGCTGGTGCAGGGGCAGCAGGGTATCGAGCAGCGCCTCATCGGCCACGGCAGCGTGGGTCTCCACCTTGAGCCAGGGATTGAGCGCGCGCAGCGACTGGGCGGCAGAGTCTACTTTGTAGTGGCCAATGCGCTCATCGTTGTGCAGCACCTGACGCTGCAGGTTGGAGAGCTCCACCTTGTCGAAATCGACCAGGGTGAGCTGGCCAACCCCGGCCACCGCCAGATACTGGCTGGCGGCGCAGCCAAGGCCACCGGCGCCGATCACCAGCACCCTGGCCTGCTTGAGCGCCTCCTGTCCCTCGAAGTCGAAGGATTTGAGGATGATCTGGCGGTTGTAGCGCAGCAGTTCGGCGTCGCTCAGGATCTCGCTCACAGCAGCAATCCCCCGAATGGCTCGACGGTCACCGTCTCGCCCGCGGCGACGCGGCCCCGTTCCCGTTCAAGAACGATGTAGCAGTTGGCCCGCGACAGGGAGCTGAACACGGCGGAGTCCTGCGAGCCGGTGCTGCGCACCTCGAGACCGTTTGGCCCCTGGCTCAGCACGCCGCGCTGGAAGTCGAGTCGGCCGGGGCTCTTTTTGAGTGGCTCGGCCGCAATGGCTTGCAGCTGGAGCGGGCGCTCGAACTGCTGGCCTGCGAGCTTGGCCAGCGCCGGTTGCACCAGCTGATCGAAGGTGACCATGGCGGAGACCGGGTTGCCCGGCAGGCCGAAGAACCAGGCGCGGGGCAGGCGGCCGAAGGCAAATGGCTTGCCCGGCTTGATGGCCAGCTTCCAGAAGCCAATCTCGCCGAGCTCGTCCAGCAGCTGTTTGGTGAAGTCCGCTTCCCCCACCGAGACGCCGCCGGTGGTGATCAGCACGTCGGCCTCTTCATCGGCGCGGATAAAGGCGGCGCGCAGTTGGGCGGGATCATCCGGGATGATGCCAAGGTCGAGGCAGTCGCAGCCCATGCGTGCCAGCATGGCCCGCACGCCGTAGCGGTTGGAGTCATAGATATCGCCGTGGGCAAGCGGGGTGCCGACCGGTTTGAGCTCGTCGCCGGTGCTGAAGATGGCCACTTTCAGTGGGCGGCGCACCGCGACGGTGGCCACACCAAGGGAGGCCAGCAGCGGCATCTCTCTTGGGGTGAGGCGAGTACCGGCTGGCAGCACGCAGGCGCCCTTGCCGATATCGCTGCCGGCGCGGCGGATATTCTGGCCCGGTTCGGGTTGTGCCAGAAAAGTGATCCGATCGCCGTCGGCCTGCGTTTCTTCCTGCATCACCACCGCATCTGTGCCTGCGGGCACCGGGGCGCCGGTCATGATCCGCACGCAGTGGCCAGCGGGCCACTCGCCCTGATAGGGCTGACCGGCAAACGCCTTGCCCGCCATGATGAGCGGGGTGCCGCTGGCGAGATCCGCAAGGCGCACGGCGTAACCGTCCATGGCGGAGTTGTCGAAGGGGGGCACGGCGAGGGGAGAGGCGATGTCGCTGGCAAGAACCCGGCCAAGGGCCTCTGGCAGGGGCAGCTGCTCGCTGTCGCAGCAGCAGGCGAGTTGTTCCAGCATCCCTTGCAGGGCATCGCTTAAGGGGAGTAGTCCGCTGGTATCAAATCCCATCGTCATGACCTCTTTTATGATTGAAGGCGGGATTATCACAAAATTCCCCGGGGATGGGCAGGTTATCTCAAGGGAATCTCGAGGTAATCGGCGCTGAAACGGGGTGAGATGGTCATAAAGTATGAGGTGACGCACAAGTTGACTTGAATCTTGGCGGCAATGGCCGTTTACTATGCCGCCATAACAGATGGCCACCACATCTCATGTGGCTACCATTACAGCGATACCGTCGGCCCTGTACGCCGCCATAACATAAGGGGTTGCTCCTTGAGCTGCCCTCACAGTCCCTGAGCGTGGGAGAGAAGATAATGACAACCTTAAGTCCGGAAGCCTTGCTGGTCAGGGCTGCCCTCGAAGCCCAGGGACTGGAAACCCCCCTGGTCACCAACGAGCTGAACAGCCAGCAGAAGCGGGAGAAGATCGAAGGCCATATGCGCTCCATCATGGAGACGCTGGGGCTGGATCTGGCCGATGACAGCCTGGCCGAGACGCCGCACCGCATCGCCAAGATGTACGTCAACGAGATCTTCTCCGGCCTCGATTATTCCACCTTCCCCAAGGTGACGGTGATCGAGAACAAGATGCAGGTGGACGAGATGATCATGGTGCGGGACATCAGCCTCACCAGCACCTGCGAGCACCACTTCGTCACCATCGACGGGCTGGCCCATGTGGCCTATATCCCTCGCGGCAAGGTGATTGGCCTGTCGAAGATCAACCGCATCGTGCAGTTCTTTGCCCGCCGTCCCCAGGTGCAGGAGCGGCTGACCCAGCAGATCCTGCTGGCGCTGCAGACCCTGCTCGGCACCCAGGACGTGGCCATCAATATCCGGGCGACCCACTACTGCGTCAAGGCGCGCGGGGTGATGGATTCGACTTCTTACACCACCACCACCTCCCTCGGTGGGGTGTTCAAGACCCAGCCCGATACCCGCGCCGAGTTTCTCGGTGGCCTGCGCGGATAAAAAGGCGGTTATTTTGTAACCGTGCTCATGAATAAACGAGACGCCAGCAGCCATTGCTGGCGTTTTTCATTGGCCGTGGATGAGAGCGGCGGCCTGCAACGGCTGGGCCCGCGCGGCTTGCACTATGTAAACGTTATGCATTTTTTCGATTTATTCATCTGAACGGTATATTTAATCGGGCACGAAAAATCCCTCGCTTTCACCTTACAAAAAGTAACCGGACAGACTCTTTCCGAACCGTCACAATCCGGTTACTCTAGCGCCCCCTCACGGCTCTCGCTGCCGCTCATGGAATTCAGAGATATTCATCAAGGTTGGATGGTGCGCCACTGAACAAGTGGCCAGATAGTTCATGCCAGGAGGGCGTGAACCGGACGAGTGCAACGAATTTAACGACCACCAGGATACGCCATGAATACCAGTTCCATGACCATAGGCAAAAAACTCACCGCCGGCTTTGCCGTGCTCGGTTTGATGGTCGCCTTTATCGGCGGCTTCTCGTTGCTGGAGTTCAGCAACATGAACCGGGCGGCTATCGGTTTTACCGACAGCATCCTGCCCGCAGTCAACCGCACCAATGACATCGGTGACAGCATCAGTGAGCTGCGTCGTTATGAGCTGGCCCTGTTCCTGGTGGCCTCTGATCCCCAGAAGCGTGCCGAGTACCGCACCATGGCCGCCCAACTGGTGGAACGCCTCAAACAGCAGATGATTGACCACGACAAGACCATCTGGGCGCAGGACGTGGAAGAGCGTCGCACCTTCGATATCGTCAAGGGTGACTGGGCAAGCTACCTGGCCCTGCACCAGCAGGTTAAGCAGTTGCAAGATAGCGGCCTGATGAGCGAGGCCCAGACCGTCTTCATGGATCAGGGGATTCCCCTCTACAACAATCTGCACAAGTCGGTGGCGGAGCTGATCCGCATCAACCACGGTTATGCGACCGAGTCGCGCAAGGTCGTGGTTGCCTCCTATGATTCCGCCAAGCTGAGCGTCACCATCGCGCTGGTGCTCGGTCTGGTACTGGTTGTGGTGCTCTCCATGGTACTGACCCGCCAGATCCGCGATCCGCTGATCATGCTGGCCCGTCAGGCCCAGCGTATTGCCAATGGCGAGCTGGGTCAGGGCGAACTGCAGCAGTGGATCCGCGACAGCCGCTTCAACCGCGACGAACTGGGTCAGCTGGGCTCCGCCATCAACCGGATGCAGGGCTCCCTCTCCGATCTGGTGAGCGAGATCGCCGGCTCCGTGAGCCAACTCAGCAGCGCAGTGGAGGAGGTGAGCGCCATCTCCAGCCAGTCTGCCAGCGGCATGGCCATCCAGCAGAACGAAGTCTCCCAGGTGGCGACCGCCATGAACGAGATGCAGTCCACCGTTAACGAAGTGGCCCGCAACACCACGGATGCCATGAGCGCCGCCAAGGATGCCTCCCGCACCTCTGCTGCCGGCAGCGAAGTGGTACGCAGCTCCATTGCCAGCATCGAAGAGGTGTCGGTCAAGATTGAACAGGCGGGCACAGTGGTGCAGCAGCTGGAGGCCGACAGCGCCAACATCAGCGTGGTGCTGGATGTGATCCGCGATATCGCCGGTCAGACCAACCTGCTGGCCCTTAACGCAGCCATCGAAGCGGCCCGTGCCGGTGAGCAGGGTCGTGGTTTTGCGGTCGTTGCGGATGAAGTGCGTTCATTGGCCCAGCGTACCCAGGACTCCACCGCCGAGATCAGCAAGATGATCGAGCTGTTGCAGAGCCGCGCCGCCGAGGCGGGCAACGCCATGCAGCTGAGTCGTCACCAGATGCAGGAGAGTGTCGGTCTGGCACGGGATGCCGGTACCAGTATCGACACCATCAATGGTGCCGTGGTGCGCATCACCGACATGAACACCCTGATCGCCACCGCCACCGAAGAGCAGAACGCGGTGACCGAAGAGCTCAACCGCAGCATCGTCAACATTCACAATGCCGCTGACGAGAATGCCCAGGGCGCCCATCAGATCGCCCAGGCGTGTGGCGAACTGAGCAAGCTGGCCAACACCCTGCACCATATGACCCAGCGCTTCACCCTCTAAACCGTGACGCCTGGATAACAGAAGGCCCCGCCAAATTGGCGGGGCCTTGTTGTTTCTGGCGTTGTGGAAGGGCTCAGCTCAGGCCGACTATCTCGCCGTTCTCATCGATATCGATATGGCGATAGGCAGGCAGACTGCCCAGCCCCGGCATGGTCATGATGGGGCCCGCCAGCGCATAGACGAACCCGGCACCGGCGCAGAGCTTCACCTCGTCGATGGGTACCTCGAAATCGGTCGGTACCCCCTTGAGGGCGGGGTCATGGCTGATGGAGAGCGGCGTCTTGGCCACGCAGATGGGCAAGTGGTCCCACCCCTCGGCGGAGAGTTGCGCCAGCTGCTGGCGGGCTCTGTCGGAGAGCTGCACCCCGCGGCCACCGTAGCCGCACTCCACCAGGGTCGCCAGCTTGGCGTCGAGGCTCATCTCGTCGGGGTAGAGCAGTTTCACCTTGCCGGGTTGCTCGCAGGCGGCGACCACGGCGCGGGCCAGCTCGCTGGCACCTGCTCCCCCCTGGGTGAAGGCGTTGGAGATGGCCGCGCCACAGGCACCGGCTTGCTGCGCTTCATGGGCCAGCAGCGCCAGTTCGGCCTCGCTGTCGGTGGGGAAGCGGTTGATGGCGACCACCACCGGCACCCCGTAGCGACGGGCGTTCCGGATATGCCAGGCGAGGTTGGCGCAGCCCTGCTTGAGGGTCGGCAGATCTTCCCCCTGCAGGCTGGCTGGCAGCGGCTGGCCCGGGCGGATATCGAGCAGGCCGCTGTTGGCCTTGAGGCCGCGCACCGTGGCCACCAGCACCACGCAGGCGGGGGTAATGCCGGATTGGCGGCTCTTGATGTTGAAGAACTTCTCCAGCCCCATGTCGGAGCCAAAACCCGCCTCGGTCACCACATAGTCGGTCAGGCCAAGGGCGATGCGATCGGCGATCACCGAGGAGTTGCCGTGGGCGATGTTGGCAAAGGGGCCGGCGTGCACCAGCACCGGCGTCTGCTCGGTGGTCTGCATCAGGGTCGGTTGCAGCGCGTCTTTCAGCAGCACCGTCATGGCGCCCGCTACTTCCAACTGTTCGGCGGTAATGGGCTTGCCGTGAATATCGCGGGCCAGCTGGATGCGGCCGATGCGCTGGCGCAGGTCTTTCAGATCGCTCGCCAGCGCCAGAATGGCCATCAGCTCGGAGGCGGCGGTGATGACGAAGCGATCGCTGCGTTCCACACCATCGGCAGCGCCCCCCTGACCTATGGTGAGGTGGCGCAGGGCGCGGTCATTCATGTCGAGGGTGCGCGGCCAGAGGATGTTGTCGGCATCGATATCGAGCCGCTGCAGGCCGGTTTTGGCGGTGAACTCGGCACCCAGTTTCTGTTCGTGGAACAGGCGGGCATCGAGGGCCGCCGCCGCCAGATTGTGGGCCGCCGTCAGGGCGTGAAAATCGCCGGTGAGGTGAAGGTTCATCTCCTCCATCGGCACCACCTGAGCGTGGCCGCCACCGGCTGCCCCCCCCTTGACCCCGAATACCGGCCCGAGGCTCGGCTGGCGGATAGTGGCGATGCTGGGCTGGCCGATATGGTTGAGCCCCATGGAGAGGCCAAGGGTGGTCACCGTCTTCCCTTCACCGAGCGGGGTGGGGGTGATGGCACTCACCAGCACCAGCTTGCCGCGCTGTTTGGGCAGAGACTTGAGCAGGTCAAGGCTGAGCTTGCCTTTGTAGTGGCCATGGGGGCTGAGCAGGTGCTGGGGGATGGCGAGGCGTTCGGCCAGCGCGTGAATGGAGAGACGGGGGGACTGGCGGGAGATCTCGATATCGCTTAGCATCAGCACCTCGTTGGCATATCGGGGTAAAATATGCGGCGCAGTCTAGTGGAATATAACGGGTAATCCAATGACGAAAACGATTTTATTTGGTGAGGGTGAGGTTCGTCAGAATCCTGTTCTGCTGGATCTCAACGAACTCTATCATCCCCCCAAGCAGCCGATGACGGCGCTGGGGATTGTCAGTGCGCTGGTGCCGCTGTTCGGTTTCGGCTGGCAGGCGATGACCCAGGACCCCGAAACCCAGCTGCGCCACGAGATCCGCAAACGGGTCAACAAGCACAAGACCGACGAGGCAAACCTCATTTTGATCCTGCAGCTGGCCGCCATGTTTGACTGCCCCGAGATTGAAGTGGCGCTCCCCTATGCCCTCAGTGAGCCGCAGTTGTCGGTGATCCGCACCCGTCTGCCGCGCTGGCAGTTAAGCCTCGAGCAGGAGCGTCTGCTAGCCAAGCTCACCCCTGTTGCCGCATCCACCACCGCATCCGGCCAGCGTTAGGTTTCAAGCCGGACCAGCAGGCCGGACAGTCAGGCCGTATCCTCTGCTCTGGCAATCATCACGGCTTATCCCACTGTTGCGGGGCGAGATAGCGCTCCTGCACGAACTCGATAAAGCAGCGCACCTTGGCCGAGACGAAGCGGCGGTGCGGATAGACCGCATAAAGTCCCACATCTCCCTTGTCCCACTCCGGCAGCAGGCTGACCAGCTGTCCTGACCGCAGCGCCTCCCCCACGATAAAGGTGGGCTGCAATATGATGCCCTGATCATCACAAGCGGCGCGGGTCAGCGCCACCCCGTTGTTGGCCCGCAGCGGCCCCTGTGGCCGGATGCTCTGCTGCTCGCTTCCCCGTTTGAAGTGCCACTCCGGCTGGGTCAGGGTGTAGATCAGACAGTCGTGCTGCTTGAGATCCTCCGGGCTCTGCGGCGCCCCCTTGCGAGCCAGATAGGCGGGGCTGGCGCAGAGCTCCAGCTTGATGGTGGCCAGCTGGCGCGCCACCAGCGAGGAGTCGCTGAGGTGGCCGATCCGCAGCGCCAGATCGAACCCCTCTTCCACCAGCGCTACTCGCCGGTCGCTGTACTCGATATCGAGCTTGAGATCGGGAAAGCGCTGGCGAAACAGCGGCAGGGCGGGGGAGAGGTGCAGATAGCCAAAATCCATCGGCACCGAGAGCTTGAGGGTGCCGTTCGGCTGCTGGTTGTGGTGGGTCAGCTGGCTGTGGGTCTCTTCCAGCTCCGCCAGCAGGGCGAGGGAGCGCTGGTAGTAGAACTGGCCCGCCTCGGTGGGATTGACCTGACGGGTGGTGCGCGACAACAGCCGGGTGGCGAGGGACTCTTCCAGCTGCTGCATCAGTTTGGAGGCCATGGCGACCGAGATGCCGAGCTGGTTGGCGGCCTTGGTAAAGCTCTGGCACTCCACCACCTTGATAAAGGTGCGCATGGCGGCGATCTGGTCCATTTTCCATCCTCAGTAAATAATGAATTTAATAAATCACTGATTATTCATCTTCAGAACGAGGTTAGCATTTTAACCACTGATGTGAACCCCAAGATGAAGGAACGAACGGATGAAAATGACCAAGGCTCTGCTGGCCTCCTGCCTGTTTATGGCTACCCCTCTGATGGCGGCGGATTACGATGTGGATGCGGCGCACACCACGGTGCAGTTCAAGGTGGGTCACCTGGGCTTCTCCGAGCTGGTGGGTCGCTTCAACACCTTCAGCGGCACCTTCAGCATGGATGACGCCAACCCGGCGGCCGCCAAGGCGAGCTTTGAAGTGGATGCCGCCAGCGTCGACTCCAATCACGAGGCCCGCGACAAGCACCTGCGCAGCCCGGACTTCCTCGACGTGAAGCAGTATCCCAAGATGACCTTCGTCAGCTCCGCTTACGAGGGCACCAAGGATAAAGGCGTGCTGAAAGGGACCCTGACCCTGCACGGCGTCTCCAAGGAAGTGGCCTTCGATCTGGTCAAGATTGGTGAAGGCAAGGATCCCTGGGGCGGCTACCGCAGCGGCTTCAACGCCTCCACCACCATCAAGCGCAGTGACTTTGGCGTGAGCTACATGCTGCCCGGCATTCCGGACGAGATGAACATCAACCTGTTTGTCGAAGGCGTGCGCAAGTAATGGGCGCGGAACTTCTGCTGCAAACCCTGGCGGCTCCTCTGGGAGCCGCTTTGCTATCGTGGCGCTGGCCGCGACTGGGGTATCTGTGGGGCGCGCTGGCGCTCTGGCTGGTGGGATCCTGGCTCGGCGGCCTCTATGGCATCCCGGCCAAGGCGTGGCAGTGGCTGCCGCTGACCCTGCTGGTGCCCGCCATTGCGGCTCAGGTGAACGATCTGCGCGGTTCACTGCTGCTCTTTGCGGTGTTCAGTGCGCTGGTGTGGTGGCAGGGATTGGCCTCGGTACTGGCGAGCGAACCCGGGATCTGGCTGGCGCTACTGCCCGCCATCCTCTGGTTTGGCTGGAGCACCTTGCGCGGTGACAGCCGCGAGGGGCTCGGGTTTGCCCTCGGCTTTATCTGGCTGGCGCTGGTGATCGGCATCGATGGCAGCCTGCTGATTGCCCAGCTGGCCGGTGCGCTGGCCGCTTTCGCCGGTTTTCGCGCCCTGCTCGCCACCTTTGTTGGCATCAAGGTGGCACCTGCCGGTCTGGCGCTGGCCCTCGCTTTTGTCCAGATGCTCGCCTGGCAATATGTGGAGGTGCCGCTGGTGGTGTTGCTGCCGGTCTGGCTGCTGCCGCTGCTGGAATGGGCGCTGCGTGACAAGCCGTGGCCGCTGCGCTGGGGGGCTCTGATCCTGCTCGCCGCCGCGGGGACCGGACTCAGCCTGTGGTGGGTGTGGCCCGCTGCTTCTTTGTACTGATTTTTGCATGAAAAACAGGCAATTACAGTCATTTTTGCATACCCGCTCATACTCTTGGCAGATAATGATTGAGCCCCCTATGTGTTTCAGATAAAAAGGATTTTCATTTTATTTGGACACACACAGAACCCGGCCGCGCCGGGTTCTGTTTGCCTGCTTTGCGGCACATAAGGAGGCCACAGTTGCGCAGTCAAGGATCTGAGCATCTGTTTTTTCGCCATTTCACCGGACAGGGACGTATCGATGGTCTCTGCATTCTGCTGGTCACTCACCTGCTTCCCGATCGCCCCCGTTTTATCGAAGCGCTTTCCCGGATTGGGCGGATCGGCGCCATTTTGCCCAAACCGAAATCGGTACACGGTCCGACCCTGGAGTGGGTATCCCAGCACTATCCGGTGCTGCCCCTCAACCGACGCTGGACCAATGAACCCGACAGCATCATCCAGCAGATTGCGCCGCTGGTGGCCCCCCACGAGCGGTTGCTGATCCTCGATATCGGCGGTTACTTCGCCAAAACCCAGGCGATCTTGAGCGAGTACTTCGGCCCCCGTTTCCTCGGGGTGGTGGAGATGACCGAGAACGGCCATCAGCGCTATGAGCAGGAGGTGCTGGCGACCCCGGTGGTGTCGGTGGCGCGCAGCCCCCTCAAGCAGGCCGAGGATATCCAGATTGGTCTGAGCGTGGTCTACTCCGCCGAGTCGCTGGCGCGCACCCTCAACCGCACCTTCAACGTCTGCGAAGCCGTGCTGTTTGGCTATGGCAAGGTGGGGCGCAGCATCGCCCGCGACCTGCGCTGTCGCAACCTCCATCTCGGGCTGGTGGAGACCGATGTGCTGCGACAGGTCGAAGCGCTCTCTCACGGTTTTCGCTTGATCACCAAGGCTGAAGCCTTGAGCCGCGCCGAGCTGGTGATCTGCTCCACCGGCAACGGCTCGCTGGACTTGGCGGATCTGCAGGCGCTGCGCCCCGGCACCATGGTGGCCTCGGTCACCTCGGCCGACGACGAGTTCGCCTTCTCGCTGGCCCAGTTGCCGTGGCCGAGCGAAGAGGTGTGCCCCCATGTGCTGGCCCTCAACCGGCCGGATGGTACCCAGATCTACCTGCTCAACCGGGGCGAGGCGGTCAACTTCGTCCATGGCGCCGTGATTGGCGAATACGTCTATCTGGTGCTGGCGGAGATCATGGAAGGGATCCGGATGCTGGCGGCAGGCCCCCTTGCTCCCGGCCTGTTCGAGCTGCCAGAATCGGCGATGCGTACCATTGCCCGCCATTGGCTGGCCGATTTTCATGGGGTTGATCAGCACTGATTTGACCAAACCGGGATCGGCCATTGGGCGGCAGTACGCCACTTCCCGCCATTGTCGCTTTTTTATGGAGTCACTCATGACCGAGTCTGAAACCCTGATCAGCAAACCCCGCATCGAAATCCGCTACTGCACCCTCTGTCGCTGGATGCTGCGCGCCGCCTGGCTGGCGCAGGAGCTGCTCTCCACCTTCGACAGCGATCTGGGGGAGGTGGCGCTGGTGCCGGCCAGCAAGGGGGAGTTCCGCATTCTGGTGGGCGGGGTGCAGGTGTGGGATCGGGTGGTCGATGACGGCTTCCCCGAGGCCAAGGAGATCAAGCAGCGGGTGCGTGACGTCATCGCCCCTGAGCGGGATCTCGGCCACTCGGATCGCAAGGCGGCCGAGTAACGCCAGATGGGCCGAGCGCCTCGAAAAGGTGCTGAGCATGAGAGCGAAAGGAGAGGGAGGCGATGGCCTCTCTCTCCTTTTTGCATTTGGCTGTTTGCCTGGCTCCAGCAGGGTTATAAGCGCGGCTCGGCCAGATGACTGCCGATATAGCGGGCCCGCTTGTGGGACTTGATGCGGCTCACATCGACCCACACCAGCCCGTCGATGCAGTGGTTGAAGTCGGGGTCGATGCCAAAATCCATAAACTGGACGCCGCCCGGCTCGCACAGCTCGGAATACTGCTTGTAGAGGGTAGGGATGGCGCAGCCCAGATTGTCGAGGCGGGCCTTGAGTGCTTTGAGATCGGCGCCGTAATCCACCCCCTCGAACAGAGGTTGCGTCTCGGGGTAGGGACGGCGGGAGGGGGCCAGCGCCAGCTCGGGGGCAAAGTGCTGGCGGTAGAAGCTCACCAGCAGATCCTTGGCCGCCGGCGGCAGGCTGCCGGAGAGCGACACCGGGCCAAACAGGTAGCGGTAGCGGGGATAGCGGGCCAGATAGGCACCGATGCCGAACCAGAGATAATCGAGCCCCCGCTTGCCCCAGTAGGCGGGCTGGATAAAGCTGCGGCCAAGCTCGATGGCCTGCTCCAGCCGGGGCAGCAGCTTATCCTCAAAGCCGAACAGGGTGTGGCTGTAGAGGCCATCCTTCCCCTTGCTGGCCAGCAGCTCCGCCACCGGGGCGAACCGGTAGGCGCCGATAATGTCGAGCCGGGCCGGATCCCAGAGGATCAGGTGGTGATAGTCGTTGTCAAAGCCATCGAGATCCCGCCGCTTGCCGGATCCTTCCCCCACTGCGCGAAAGGCGATCTCCCGCAGTCGCCCCAGCTCGCGCAGGATCACCGAGTGGCTCAGTTCGTGGCGGCGGTAGAGGTAGATCCCCTGACCATCCGGGGTGGTGCCGAGCTGCTCGCAGCTTTCGATGGCCTGTTTGAGCTGGCGGCGATCCTCCGGCAGGGCGATGGGGGCCTCGGTCTGCAGCCGTCCCGCCTTGCCACGGCCAATCCGGTAGAGGTGGTTGCGCACCAGCCGCGCCGCCGTCTTGGCGGGCAGCTCCTGAAAACTGCCGAGCGGAATGCGCGCCCCTATGGTCACCGGCAGGGTCTGCCCCTGCTGGCGAAACAGCTGGCGTACCAGCAACAGGGCGGAGGCGGGCTTGTTGAGCCAGGAGGCGAGATAGAACCAGAGGCTGTTGCGCCCCCCCAGATGGATGGGCACCAGCGGGGTGCGGGTGCGCTGGGCCAGCTTGATAAAGCCTGCCTGCCAGGGGCCATCTTTCACCCCCTTGAGGCCGAGCCGGGAGACTTCGCCAGCGGGGAAGATCACCAGCGCCCCTTCATGGGCGAGGTGCTCGTTCATGGCGAGGATGGCCTGTCGATCGGTCTTGCCCTCCATGTTGTCCACCGGCAATAGCAAAGGGCGCAGCGGCGCGAGCTGGGCCAGCAGCTGGTTGGCGACGATCTTCACATCGGGGCGGATGCGGCCGAGCAGTTGCAGCAGCGCCAGTCCATCCAGCGAGCCGATGGGGTGGTTGGCGACAAGCATGACCCGGCCGCTGGCGGGAATATGCTCCAGTTGCGCCTCGCTGACCCGATAGTCGAAATCGAGCTGGGTCAGCGCCTGCTCGACAAAGTCGAGGCCGCGCAGGTGCGGGTAGCGGGCGGCAAAGTCGGCAAAGGCACGTTCGTTGAGCAGCCAGCCCAACAGCCGCTTTAACAGCGGGGTGAGCAGGGGGTAGCCAAGCAGGCGGGGGAAGTGCTGGGTCAGCAGGGTATCGATAGTGAACATCTGGAGGGCTCCGGCGATCCGTTGCTCCCAGCATGATGTGACACTGTTCCTGCGACATGTCAGCGGGA
>OEQO01000173.1_pt1 | contig 16360 bp, 16 predicted proteins | sample 1539751 | NCBI WGS metagenome assembly OEQO01 (sample SAMEA3891237, study PRJEB23780) | metagenome | biome: terrestrial biome; feature: animal house; material: water of meat washing | place: Italy | collected 2015-05-12 | reverse complement strand
CCCTTATATCGTTTTGTGGCGCCTGCAAAGTCTCCTGAACGTCACTTTCCTTCTGTGGCTACTCAGCTAAGGGGATATGAACGATTTATGTTGCAACAGCCTGAGCTAATAAAAGATGAAGAGAAGGGCGATCCATGGGTCAATGTACCGCGTACTCTGAATTTCCGTTTGGTGGCCCGTGATGGAAAAGGCGGTGGTGCCTATGATGAGACCTCGGTCGAGGTGGTCGATACAGGTTCACAAACCTTCAAGATATTGCCAGCCCCTGACCAGCGTATTCTGGTTGGTAGCCCGACCACAGTGAATTGGCAAGTAGCTGGAACCGACGGTGGCCGCATCAACTGTCAGCGGGTCGATATCAGTTATAGCAATGATGAAGGCAAGAGTTGGCAGCCGCTGGTCAATGGCGTGAGCAACAATGGCGCCCATGAGGTGACCATTCCGGCCAATGCTGGCAGCGCTGTTCGCCTCAAGCTGGCCTGTAGCGACAATATCTTCTATGCCATTACGCCAAAGCTGGCGACCAAGAGCAGTGATACACCGGCTCCCCAGCCTGAAAGCAATGGCGGCGGTGGTGGCGGCGGTTCGACCGGTCTGTTCGCGCTGTTGGGCCTTGGTATCGCTGCGCTGCTGCGTCGTCGTGAGATCATGAGCTACTAAACCAAGATAACCCAAGGGTGAGATTACCCATCTTTGGTAAATTGATAAACCAAGCGAAGAGGCGTTAGCCTCTTCGCTTTTTTTGTATGGTTTACAAGGTCGCTTTATCGAGCGCACAATGCCTGCGTCACTCTCTTGATGGTCGTGGAACCATTATTTATTTGAAGGAAAATCAAGATGATGGATGTTGCTGATCTGCGCCGTGAATACTCCCGTGGCGGGCTGCACCGGGCCGATCTGCCGGCCGAGCCGCTGGCGCTGTTCGAGAAGTGGTTGGCGCAGGCTTGTGAGGCCAAACTGACCGATCCCACCGCCATGGTGGTGGCGACGGTGGATGCCGATGGTCAGCCCTGGCAGCGCACCGTGCTGCTCAAGCACTACGACGCCCAGGGGATGGTCTTTTACACCAACATGGGCAGCCGCAAAGCGCAGCAGCTGGAAGGCAACCCCCGTATCAGCCTGCTTTTCCCCTGGCACACGCTGGACAGACAGGTTCATGTGACTGGCCGGGTGGAGAAGATGAGCACCTTCGAGGTGATGAAGTATTTCCACAGCCGTCCCAAGGATAGCCAGATCGCTGCCTGGGTCTCCAAGCAGTCGACCCGCATCTCGGCCCGCGGCGTGCTGGAGGCCAAGTTCCTCGAGCTCAAGCAGAAGTTTGCCAATGGCGAAGTGCCGCTGCCGAGCTTCTGGGGCGGATTCCGGGTGGTGATCGAAACGGTGGAATTCTGGCAGGGTGGCGAACACCGGCTGCACGACCGTTTCTACTACACCCGCGAAGGGGATGGCTGGCATATCGAGCGTCTGGCCCCCTGATCGCGCTGTTCAAATTCGTTTTCACAAGGAGTGTGTATGCGTCTGTATGGTGATCTGCGTTCCGGCAACTGCTACAAGGTGTGGCTGCTGGCCCGCTGGCTGGAGCTGCCCCTTGAGTGGGTAGAGGTGGATATTCAGGCGGGGGATACCCGTACCCCCGCGTTTTTGGCCATGAACCCCAACGGCAAGATCCCGGTGCTGGAGATTGGCCAGGGCGATACGCTGGCGGAATCCAATGCCATCCTCTTCTATCTGGCGCAAGGCAGCGCCTTGTGGCCCACCGATCCGCGCCAGCAGGCCGAGGTGCTCAAATGGATGTTCTTCGAGCAGTACAGCCATGAGCCCTATATCGCGGTGGCCCGCTTTATCGTTCACTATCTCGGCCGCCCCGAGTCGCAGGAGGCGCGGCTCGACGGGCTGAAAGCCGGTGGCGAGAAGGCGCTGGCGGTGATGGAGCAGCAGCTGAAACAGAGCCCCTACCTGTGCGGTGATGCGCCGACCATTGCCGATATCGCCCTTTATGCCTACACCCACGTGGCAGAGGAGGGGATCTTCTCCCTGCAGGGGTGGCCAGCTATCCGTAGCTGGATCGCCCGTATCGAAGCCCACCCCCGTCACCTGACGCTGCCTGCGGCCTGTCAGGCCAGCTGATGGAACTGCTGATCGAGGCCAGTCTGTGGCAACCGCAGTGGGCTGCGCTGTTGCGGCACTGGCAGCAGCGAGGCCATCGCTGGCAACTGCTGCTGGGCAAAGAGGCGGCGGCCGCCCTCGATCAAAGCGATGCTCCCTGGGCGAGTTGTCCCCCTGACGGGGTGCTCTGCCCGGGGGCCCTGCTGGCCGCCTGGCTCGATGGCGATCTGCTGGCGGATTTTCATGTTGATCCCAGCCGCCAGATCCTGATCAGTGCCTCTACCTCGCTGCTGACCCTCGCCAGGGAGCTGGGGCTGCTGACCCTTGGCCCGGTGGGGGCTGACCTGCCGCTCACCCCCGAGGCCGATTTGGGCGCCGTGCTCAATCGCCTGCTGGCGCGCCGCGTGACGGTGCCGACCCTGGTTGAGGATCATCCGCTATCAGGCGTCGTGCTGCGACCACTGCAGGCCGCCGATGACCGCGAGATCGTGCGCTACTGCAGCGACGAGGCGCTGGCTCGCTACACCCTTAATATTCCTCATCCCTATCCGCCGGAGGGGGCCCGCGACTGGCTGGCGCTCAGCTGGCGCAAGGCGGCGCTTGGCCTTGGCTGGAGCTGGGCCATCACCTTGCCAGAGGAGCAAGGTGCGGCGTTGCTTGGGGTGATCTCGCTGCACTGGAATGGCGAGCTCGCCTGGTGGGTGGGCGTGCCCTGGCAGAATCGCGGTCTGGCCACCCGGGCGGCACGCTTGGTCAAGGGGTTCGCCTTTGACCAACTGCAACTGCCAGCGCTGACGGCTCGCCATATGCCAGACAATTTAGCCTCCGGCCGGGTGATGGCAAAACTGGGGATGCACTATCGCGGGCGGCGCCAGCTCAGCGGTCGTCAACCGTGCGAGGTGAGCTACTGGCGGCTGGATCGCGCTCCCTCCTTGCCCAATTCCTTGCCCGAGGAAATTGCCCATTGGCTTGCTGATGAGCGGATCGCCGTGGTGATCCTGTGGGATCCCGCCACGAGCAATCGGCAGGCAGCCAACGGCAAGCTGGCCATCTCGCTCTTTGTGGATGAGACCGGAACGGGGGAGGAGCCCTGCTGTTCGCCGCATCTTGAGCAGTTGCTGGCGCTGCGCTGTTACCCCGTTGATCTGCTGGAGCAGGCCGAGCCGGAGCAGTTGTCCCATCTTGGTGGTGTGTTGCTGAAAGACAGGGACGAACAGGGGCTGGCATGGCTGCTGCAACTGGCTGCGCTGCAGCGCCAGGGGCCCGATCTGCTCAGCCGCGAGGAGCGCGCATCACGGCTCCACTGGTTCAACCAATTGATGGCGCAGGCGCTGGGGGAACAGGGTGACTCGCCGCAGATACGTTATCAGCAGTTACGGCTGCTGGTGGAGCTGCCGGAGCTGGTCGACGAGCTGGATGGCTGCTGGCATCAAACGCCCGAATTGACCTTCGAGCGGTTGGCGAAGGAGGCTCCCGCCCTCTGGCTGGCCTACTGCGAGGCGATGAACAGGGTCACCCCGGCTACGCTGTCAGCCTTGCAGCAGCAGTTTGCAGCTCGTTTTCCTGAGTGCACCCTCCCATTTTTGGACAAAGGTACTCAGAATGACCAGCCGTTGTGTGGAATAATGCCCGCTCTGCTGTACGAGGAGTAATACCAGATGTTGAGAACCGAGCGCCCCGGTGACATGCTGCCGGTCTATGAGCTGCTGAGTGCCGCCTTCGGTCGTTCCGATGAGGCCGAACTGGTCAACCGCCTGCGCGAATGTGGCGCTGCCGTGGTGACCATGGTCGAAGAGGAAGAGTACGAGTTTATGGGGCACCTGATGCTAAGCCCGATCACCATTAACGGCATGGAAGGGCCCTGGCTCGGTCTGGCGCCGGTCGCGGTTCATCCCGACTGGCAAGGTCAGGGGATTGGCTCTGATCTCATCCGTGAAGGGCTTGATACGGCGCTCGAGATGGACTGGAAAGGGGTGGTAGTACTCGGGGATCCGGCCTATTACAGCCGTTTCGGTTTCCGCCCGGCCAGCGAGTTTGGCCTGCACTGCATCTATGAGGTGCCTGCCGACTGCTTTATGGCGATGGAGCTGCAGGAGAGCGGTTTTGCGGGTGTGCGGGGTGAGGTGCTCTATCACCCGCTGTTTGATGAACTCCCCGACGAGTTGCCGGATGCGCAGGCAGAAGAGGCTCATCTATAGCGAACAGTCGCAGCGACAAGACATAACGAAAAAGCCCTCATCGAGGGCTTTTTCAGTTTATATCGGTCTGCCGGGCTGACTCAGGTCCGTCACTCGGGCAAGTTAACTCAGGCGACGATGTCCAGCTGGGTGCCCTTGCGATTATCTTCGCCCACCATGTCGCCCATCTGCCGGGCGAGCGGGCTCTGCTGGAATTGCATGTAGTCGCTCAGGTTCTGCTGGCGCTGGTAGCGATTTGCCGCCTGATACACATCAGCAGTGCTCGGGCCCGACTTGCTGTCGGTCTCCTGACCGCTGGCTTCCAGGTAGCGCTCCACCACGGCTTTATCCTGCTGATTGGCCGTATAAGAGACCGCCATGGTCCTGCGAGCCGTTGCCGTCTCCTCGCTTTGCGCCTTCACCTCATCCTTTTTGGCCAACGCTTCATTGCGGGCTTTATTGATCTGCTCGGGCGTGACAGTGGGATAGGAGGGGTATTTGCCGTAATCGGGCAGTGGCATGGGCTGGGAGGTGATTTGCATGGTGGCGCTTCTCTTCTGAACAGGAACGGCCGCATGATACGTGGCCGCTTTCGTTCAACAAAGCACCACTTGCCGGTTCATCAAGAGTAGGTTCAGCTTCGCGAATAGATTGTTAATTGAGCAGCTGCGGAGCCATTAAAAAGGCGCCAAAAGGCGCCTTTTTATCGTTCAGTTACAGCAGGATCAGTTGAAGAACCAGTAACCGCGGTTGACCAGACGGGTCAGCAGTTGCAGGAAACCGGCCTGATCGGCCAGCTCCACCATGTCGGCCTGAGTGATGATGTCCTTGTCACACAAGAGCGAAATGGCTGCCGCGTCTTCGCTCTGCAGCGTCCAGGCTTCGCCGTCGATGAAGCACTGCTGGCTCTCGCCGCTAAACCAGACGGTGCGCAGACCCGGTACCTTGATGGCGGGTTCGCCCTGGGTCAGCAGGTCGGCCACTTCCTCGGCGCTGTAGTCCGGCTCGACCGGATTGACGTCGAGATCGTGCTTGGCCTCGGAGATCATGGTGCCGAACCACTCCTTGAACAGGGTCTCGTCATCGAGCGCCTGCTGCATCAGCTCACGCAGACGGTGCAGCTCGTGGGGCTGGATCTCGCCGTGACGGGCACGGGGCTTGAGATCGGCATCGCCGTAACGCTCGGTACGCACCTCGTTGTCGATCAGGTGATCGGCAAAGGAGGAGATAAGCGCCTTGGCATCTGGTGCGCGGAAACCCACCGAGAAGTTCATGGAGGGCTCGATGGCGTAGCCTTCGTGGGGGAATCCGGGCGGAATGTAGAGGATATCGCCCGGCTCCATGATGACGTCGATGATCGCCTCGAACGGCTCGCAGTGCAGCAGGGCGGCGTGGGCGGCAAACTCGTTGAGCGGCTTGGCATCGCCAACCCGCCAGTGGCGTTTGCCCAGACCCTGGGTGATAAACACATCGTAGTTGTCGATGTGGGGGCCGACACCCGCGTGAGGGGTGGAGAAGCTCACCATCACATCGTCAAAGCGCCAGCCCGGAATGAACTGGAACGGCACGGCCAGCTCGTTCACCTCGGGAGCCCAGTGGTTGCAAGCCTGTACCAGAATGGTCCAGTTCTCTTCGCCCAGATGGTCGTAGGATTCGAAGGGGCCGTGGGCAGCATCCCACTTGCCGTCGAAACGGGTGACGAGGCGGGACTCGACCACCTCTTCCATGGCCAGACCGGCCAGCTCGTCCGGGCTGATGGGATCCTGAAAGTCGGTGAAGCCGCCCTTGATAAGGAGCGGGCGCTTCTGCCAGTAGTGCTCGAGGAAGTGAGCGATATCCAGATTGAGTTCGTACATAGATCTTCTCGTCAAAGGGTTCGACAAAGGTCAGGAGAGGTCTTGCCAGAGGCGGCTGCCAAGCTCGGGCAAGCCCTCTTGCAAACCCTGTATAGGGTGCCACATAAAATAACCGGGGCCCTGTTGCAGATCATGCACAGGGCCCCGGTCGTGTTACTTATCCGCTTATTTCAGCAGATCAACCAGACGCTGGGCGTCACCGATGTAGTTGGCCGGGGTCAGCTTCTTCAGCTCAACCTTGACCGCTTCCGGCAACTCCAGGGTGTCGATAAAGGTACGCATCCCTTCGGCATCGACGCGGCGACCACGGGTCAGCTCTTTGAGCTTCTCGTAAGGCTTCTCGATACCGTAGCGGCGCATCACGGTCTGGATCGGCTCGGCCAGCACTTCCCAGTTGGCGTTCAGGTCAGCGGCCATGGCATCGCTGTTGGCTTCCAGCTTGGAGATACCCTTGAGGGTCGCCTGATAGGCAATCAGGGAGTAACCCACCGCCACACCCAGGTTGCGCAGCACGGTCGAGTCGGTCAGATCACGCTGCCAGCGAGAGATAGGCAGCTTGCTCGCCAGATGCTGGAACACGGCGTTGGCCAGACCCAGATTGCCTTCGGAGTTTTCGAAGTCGATGGGGTTGACCTTGTGCGGCATGGTGGAGGAGCCGATTTCACCGGCGATGGTGCGCTGCTTGAAGTGACCCAGCGAGATGTAACCCCACACATCGCGGTCGAAGTCGATCAGGATGGTGTTGAAGCGGGCCATGGCGTCGAACAGCTCGGCGATGTAGTCGTGCGGCTCGATCTGGGTGGTGTAGGGGTTCCAGGTCAGGCCCAAGGAGGTCACAAACTCCTCGGAGAACTGGTGCCAGTCCACATCCGGGTAGGCGCTGATGTGGGCGTTGTAGTTGCCGACCGCACCGTTGATCTTGCCGAGGATCTCCACCGCCATGATCTGCTTGTACTGGCGCTCCAGACGGTAGGCGACGTTGGCCATCTCCTTGCCCATGGTGCTCGGGGTGGCCGGTTGACCGTGGGTACGGGAGAGCAGCGGCATGTCACGGTACTCGTGGGCCAGACGCTTGAGCTCGCTGATCAGCTTCTCGCAATAAGGCTTGATGACCTCTTCGCGGGCGGTTTTCAGCATCAGACCGTGGGAGTTGTTGTTGATGTCTTCCGAGGTGCAGGCGAAGTGGATGAACTCGCTGACAGCCGCCAGCTCCGGGTTCACTTCGACTTTCTCTTTGAGGAAGTACTCCACCGCTTTCACATCATGGTTGGTGGTGCGCTCGATCTGTTTGATACGGGCGGCGTCACTCTCGTTGAAGTTGCTGACGATGCCGTCGAGCAGGGCGTTGGCGGCCGCGCTCAGGGCAGGGACTTCCGGGATCCCGGCGTGGCTGGCCAGTTTTTGCAACCAGCGCACCTCGACTTCGACGCGAAAACGCAGCAGGCCGAATTCGGAGAAGATAGGGCGCAGGGCATCGGCCTTGTCGCCATAACGACCGTCAATCGGGGAAACAGCAGTCAGCGCGGACAGCTCCATGGGGTGAACTCCTGATGATTTGTGTGGGGGATCCGTATCCACTCGCGCGTGGGGCTGAGTCGTCATCAAGGCGGATGTGCGGCTGTTCACCCTGATGTCGACCTCGCTTGCCCGCGCGCGAGCCGATGATTAGTAACGTTTGGCCAGCTCCACCATCTTCTTGCGAGCGAAGATGATCTGGGTGCGGCTGCCACCGAGCTGACGCCACAGCACGCAGGCACGAATGCCCGCCAGCAGCAGGGCGCGCACCTTGTGCTGCACCAGCGGCTGCTGCAGGAACAGCGGGGTACCCGCCACCTGGATGCGCGGCCCGATGGGGCTGATAAGATCGCTGTAGATGCTCGCCATGTTGGCCAAAATCTGCTCGTCGAGCAGATCGAAGTGCTGTTGCTGGCGGCCAATCTGGCTGATCCGCTCACCCAGCATGTTGAGAATGTCCTTGCGCTTGGCCAGCTTGCGCTCCAGCGCAATCAGGCTCACCACGTAGCGGGTCAGCTCGGCATTCTTCTGGCTGCCATCGGCTCCCAGCTGCTCGACCAGCGCACGGTAGCCGTCGCGAATGGCCAGATGGGTGTTGTTGAACACCTCGAGCGGCTGGCTCGGGTTGGTCACCAGAATGCTGGAGAGGCTCTCGCGCAGGGCGGCCTCGTCACAGCTGCCGTCTCGGGCCACCTTCTGCACCAGATACGCGGCCTGGCAGATGCCGGCAAAGGCCATGGTCCTGTCTTGGAATTTGTCGCTCATATCTTCACGGCCCTGTTCTGTTCATTCACTGGCAGATGCCCGCAGCAGGTCATGATCCGGCCTTGGAATGTATCGCTCACGTCTGCTGCCTTCTGTTAAGGATTCAAACCGGATGGCTGAAACGCTGTTCGATGATGCCGCCGCCCAGACACACTTCCCCGTCGTAGAAGACGGCGGACTGGCCCGGGGTCACCGCAGCCTGTTTCTCGTCGAAGATGACCCGGATGGTCTCGTCGTCGATGGGCTGGATCAGGCAGGGGATATCCTGCTGGCGGTAGCGGGTCTTGACGGTGCAGCGACGCGGCTCGCGAATGGGGGTGCGATCCACCCAGTGCAATTGGCTGGCAATCAAACCATCGGAGTAGAGGCGGGGATGTTCGCCCTGCGCCACCACCAGCACGTTGCGTTCGACCTCTTTGTCGACCACATACCAGGCCTCTTCGGTGGCATCTTTGCGACCACCGATACCGAGCCCCTTGCGCTGGCCCAGGGTGTGATACATCAGACCCTGATGCTCGCCGATCACCTTGCCATCCACGGTCTCGATTTTACCGGGCTGGGCGGGCAGGAACTTGGCCAGGAAGTCCTTGAACTTGCGCTCACCGATAAAGCAGATGCCGGTGGAGTCTTTCTTCTTGGCGGTGATGAGATCCAGCTGCTCGGCGATGCGGCGCACCTCCGGCTTCTCCAGATCGCCAACCGGGAACAGGCTCTGACCCACTTGCTTTTCGCTCAGGGTATAGAGGAAGTAGCTCTGATCCTTGTTGGTATCGAGACCGCGCAGCAGGCGCGGGCGGCCGGTGCTGTCGTCACGGCGCACATAGTGGCCGGTGGCGATGTAGGTGGCACCCAGCTCTTCGGCGGCAAATTCGAGGAACGCCTTGAACTTGATCTCCTTGTTGCACAGGATATCCGGGTTCGGCGTGCGGCCAGCCTTGTACTCTTCGAGGAAGTGCTCGAACACGTTGTCCCAGTACTCGGCCGCGAAGTTGATAGTGTGGAGTTTCATCCCCAGCTTGTCGCAGACGGCCTTGGCATCAGCCAAATCCTGGGCGGCAGAGCAGTACTCGTCCGTGTCGTCTTCTTCCCAGTTCTTCATGAACAAGCCTTCGACCTGATAGCCCTGCTGCTGGAGCAGGTAGGCCGAGACGGAAGAATCCACGCCGCCGGACATGCCGACGATCACCTTGATTTGGCTGTTGTCTGTCATTAGTCGAAGTTACCAGTTCGTTTAAACGGGGCGTATTCTACCAGAGTTTTGCGCCCCCGGTCACATATCCATGCCGCAGTTCCCATCAGGAGCCTGATAGCAGGAAATCGTTTTTCTGTTGTTGGCCTTTGTCACCGAAAAAGAGTGTCAAATGGCCTCAAATAAAGGCCTTGAGTGCCGACAGCGGCAGCCGTGTCCCCGCCAGATAGTCCTGAATGCACTGCCATACCAAGGGGCTTCTCAGGGCCGGTTTGCATTCCGCTATTTCTTCCAGAGTGAGCCAGTGGCAAGCGAGCACATCGCCGTCAGGATCCTCTGGATGGTGCTGACCCGGCGCTTTTTCAAGGTCGAAGATGATGGCGGTGCGCACATAGGTGGCCTCGCTGTCGGCCGGTTTGAACAGATAGGTGCCGAGCCAGGCGGTCGGCGTGGCGGTCAGCCCCGTCTCCTCTTTGAGCTCGCGGCAGGCCGCTTCCTGCAGGTTTTCTCCCGGCTCCACATGGCCAGCGGGTTGGTTGAAGCGGCGCTGGCCTTTTATCTCCTCTTCCACCACCAGAAAGCGCCCCTGCCACTGCACCAGGGCGGCGACCGTCAGGCGCGCCTCCATGCGGGCGTGGCTGGTGGCCGATTGCTCTGCCTGATTGCTCATCATGACTCCTTGTCGCTGCTATTGGGATTGCCCGTACGGGCGGGTCTGCGTGCCGTTCCTCGCCCGCTGCTGCGGGGTTTGCCGCCGGTCGGGCTTGAGGTTGCGCGCTCGGTTACGTGAGTGCTGCGGGGACGCTCGTCCCGTCCCGGCTGGCTGGCCCGCCGTGGTGCATCCCCTGCCGGTTTGGCGGTATGAGCGCCTGCACGGGAGGACGATGGCCGCGGGCGGCTGGTGGAGAGCGGCGCCAGCTCGGGGGCGGGCAGGCAGCGGCTCTCGCCGGGTGCCAGACCATCCAGGGTCCAGTCGCCGATGGCGTAGCGAATAAGGCGCAGGGTGGGGTGGCCGATATGGGCGGTCATCCGCCGTACCTGCCGGTTGCGCCCCTCGATGATCTTGATCTCCAGCCAGCTGGTGGGGATCTCCTTGCGCTCGCGAATGGGCGGATTGCGCGGCCACACCGCAGGTTCATCCATGATGCGCGCCCCGGCGGGCAGGGTCATGCCGTCATTGAGCTCCACACCGGCGCGCAGGGCGGCCAGTTTCTCTTCGCTCGGGATCCCTTCCACCTGCACCCAGTAGGTCTTGGGGGTCTTCTCCCCCGGCTGGGTGAGGCGCGCCTGCAGCTTGCCATCGTTGGTGAGCAGCAGCAGCCCCTCGCTGTCGCGATCGAGCCGCCCTGCGGCATAGATGCCGGGCTCTTTGATGTAATCCTTGAGGGTCTCGCGGCCCGCCTCGTCGGTGAACTGGCAGAGCACCATGTAGGGCTTGTTCAGCAGGAGCAATTTGCGATCCGCTGGGGCCAGCTCCGGTTTGCGGGGGGCGGCATGGCGGGGTGCGGCTGGTTTGGCCGCCGTGCGCGGGGCGTTATCGCGCGGCGAACGGCTGACAGAGAGACGGGAGCGGGGAGATTTCATCGGATACACACTTCAGACAGACGATGGCAGCGAGTGTACCACAGGGTGCTGAGGGCAGGATGAATGGCTGGGGTTTCAACAAGCAGTGCCCAGAGCCAATTCGCCTAGCTCAGCAGGCTCTCGATCACGATAGCCTGACGGGCGGGGGCCGAGCCTGCCTGCAACAGGGCGTGGCTGACCACATCGTCGATCATCGCCTGCGCCAGTCGGGTGAGGGGGCGCAGGGTCTCCCGTCCGCTGCCGACCGGCACCGCCAGCAGAATAATGGTCTGCACCGGCCCGATTTGAGAGCCCCACTCGATGGGCTCCTTGCAATTGAGCAGGGTCAGCGCTGGCTGGCTGATCCCTTCGCTCAATACATGAGGCATGGCAAGGCCGGGGCGGATGATGGTGGCCGAGACCTGCTCGCGCCGCTCCACTGCGGCGGTCAGTGTGGCGCGGTCGGTGATCAGCTCGGTGGGCAGCAGATCGATCAGATGCTCGAGCGCTTCGGCTTTGGTCAGCGGTTCGGGGCTGTGGGCCAGCTGGCGCAGGGCAAAATGGTAGTCGGGCAGGGCGTTGGCCAGTCGCAACTCCGCCAGCGCGGCGGTGCGCGGGCGCACCAGCGGTTGACCCAGTTCGCCGCACCAGCAGGTGAAGGCCATATGGGCCAGTTCGGCATCGCACCCTGCAATCTGCAACTGGCAGAGATCGCCGGGCTGGGTGGCGAGGGTCAACAGGGAGAGCTGGTTGCTGGCGGCAACGGTCTGGCGCCGGGTGAGGTTGGCGCAGCGGATGGTGGATTTGAACATCCCCGCCAGCCGGTTCAACTGCTTGGCCTGGGTGATGCTCAACCCCTGCTGGCAGTAGAAGGTGATTTCGCGGGTCAGCATCAGGCCGGGATCGGCAGGGCCTTGAGTACGGCGTTGGCATCCAGCAGCACGGTTTCCAGTGTCACCTGATGGATGGGGCAGCCGAGGAAACGCTCTTTCTGCTCAATCTCGATATCGGAGGCAATCAGCACCAGGTCGGCGCTGGCAATATCGCGGGCGGTCAGCATGTTCTCCATGCCCATGGCGCCCTGTGTTTCGACCTTGATCTTGAGCCCCAGCGCAGTGGCGGCTTTTTGCAGGGCATCGGCAGCCATATAGGTATGGGCAATACCGGTCGGGCAAGCGGTGACGGCGACGATCTTCATCTGCTCTCTGTGATGCTGACAAGGGGGAGCAACAAGATAGCGCCAGCGGGGGGCTTTTACCAAAAGTCCATATGAAAAGTGGGATCTTGATGGGGATATGCCTGCCCCTTGAGCGGCAGTGCAGGCAGATGTCGGGCCAGTCGGGTGTCTGGTTTCCCAAAACAACAAGGGCCACCCGTGTGGGTGGCCCTGAACAATCTGCGTCTGTTGTTATGGCTATCAGGCGGTCTGGGCGGCCAGTTCGGCGGCTTTCAGTTCGCGCTTGATGCGGCGGATCTTGCGCTCTTCGGCGACCGCGACACAACCCATCAGTACCAGACAGGCGGCGGCTGCGATATCCAGCGCCGCGAAGGTGCCGGTCCAGCCGGTCAGACCGAAGATGGGGGTGCCATCGGCGATCATGCCCAGACCCAGTTTGGCGAAGCTGTCACCAATCAGGTAAGCGAAGGTGCCCTTGACGCCATCGGCCACGCTGATGCCCTGCTTGGGGACGAAGCCCACGGCGGCGACGCCGATCAGCAGTTGCGGACCAAACACCAGGAAGCCCAGGGTGAACAGGGAGCCCAGGAACATGAACTGGGTAGTCGCATGCTGGTAGAGACCCAGGGTGGCGATGATCAGCGCCAGCGCCACGCAAGCCACCAGACCACGACGGCCGTTGGCCAGATCGGAGAGGTAACCCCACATCAGGGTGCCGACCAGTGCGCCCACTTCGAAGAAGGTGAAGCCCTGAATGGCGATCTCTTTGGAGAAGCCCAGTACCTGGTGAGCGTAGACGGTGGACCACTGGTCGATACCGATGCGCACCACGTAGAGGAAGATGTTGGCAAAGCAGAGCAGCCAGATCACCTTGTTCAGCAGCACGTACTTCACGAAGATCTGACCCTTGGTCAGCTTCTGCTCTTCGGTGGCGATATCTTCTTCGCTCGCCACTTCGTCAAACAGCTCTTCCACCTTGCCCAGACCATAGGCTTCCGGTGAATCGCTACCAAAACGCAGGCCGATAAAGCCGACGATCAGCGCGATGATGGAGGGGAAGATAAACATGCCGAGCACGTTGCCATCAAACAGGTAGTTGGCACCGAACAGCGCCACACCGGCCGCACCGGCACCGCCCACGTTGTGGGAGAGGTTCCACATACCCAGATAGGTGCCGCGCTTGTTGCGAGGGGTCCACTTGGTGATGGTGGAGTAGCTGCACGAACCGCCACAGCTCTGGAAGAAACCGCTCAGGGCATAGAAGAAGATCATGAAGTAGAGGCTGAAACCGGTGCCGCCCATGCTGGCACTGAAGCCCAGCATGCAGAGCGCGGAGAGGATCAGCATCAGCGGCAGGAACTGCTTGGTGTTCTTGCCATCGGCGTAGTAGGAGACGATGGTCTTGCCCACCCCGTAGGTGATGGAGAAGCCAAGGCCGATCATGCCAAGCTCGGTCATGGAGAGACCGTACTCCTGGATCATGTCATTTTGCGCAATGTTGAAGTTCTTGCGGATCAGATACATGGTCAAATAGCCAATAAATACAACCAGATAAGATTGCATAAACGGCTTGAACCAGAGCTTGCGCCGGGCTTCGACCGGCAGGTCCAGGGTGGGGACCCGGACCTGTTGGAGAAATTTCAACATCTTCGTTCATCCTCTGCGAGATAGACGGTATTTCCGCCGCGCCCCTCATTTGTAGATAGGTTGTAAGAGGTCACGCCACGGAAGGGGGAACGGAAAGTCAGGGGCTGCCAGCCGTTGCTGCGCTCGACGCTCCATCCATATAAACCCGGGCCCGGCACGGGATGACGGGGCACATTGCCCGTCGCGGTGCGGGTCACGACATCAGGTGAGGTGACTCTAATCAGGGGGGAAATAAATGGCTTGAGAGCCATCCCTAGTGGGGCTAGGAAATTTTCCTAGTTTTGTCCGATTTGGCCCCCAAGCGTGAAGAGGATCACATTGAGCAGGCCAGATTGATGGCGAAGTGGCCAGCTTGGCGAACGGTTTGGCTGTCACAGGCCGGTGACATGGCCGCCCGCGGCAAGCGGCCTTGTATTGGTTTTTCGGTTGTCTAGACCTTCAGCAGAGGGGATGGCGAGTAGTCATGTCTGTCTGACTCACTGATGTCAGAGGAGGCCGATAATCGGCTCAGACTATGGTGATGCAGGGTGGTCAGGGCCTGATAGAGGGTGCTGCCATCCATGGCGTTCAGGGGATGCTGGCTCCAGAGGATGAGATGATTATCCGGAGAGAGTGCGATACGCGGGCTGGCGGGATTGGCCGAGAAGAGATTTTGTTGCAGTAGCGCTATGGCCTGCTCTGCATCTTTGAGGGGAGAGAGGCGCATAAAGAGGGCAAGCTGGCTATCGCCGATCGCTGCCAGATGGATGGTATGGCTATTGTCCAGTGTGATGCTGGCAACGCCCTCTGTGGTAGTGAGCGGGATCCCGAGGTGGTGGCCCAGGGCGTTTAACGCGACGTCAAATTGTTCGTTCATGTGTGGCTGCCTGCAGCAGAGGTGGAGAGAGGTGGGCAAACTATCGAAAAACAACCATTTCATTTGTCATTTATGGATGTCGATTTTGTTGCTATCGGTCACTTTGCAATATGGCTAAAAATTTCCGACCGGCAGTGCAAGGAGAGGGGAATCACACTTTTTATACTCGCGGCTCACTCATGCCATTCGAGGTAAACATGACCTTAGCGATTCACTCTCTTCACCAACAGGTAACCCGACTTGTCGAGCAGCAACATGGCGAGGTGACCGGCAAATTGAGAGGCGGCGTGGCTGCCAATACGGAGGGACGTTTTCAGGGGTTGACCGTCACCAATGGTGCCCGGGATACAGAAAAAGCATTCGCTCGGGAAGTGCTTCATCATGTGCAGGATATTGCCCTCAATCAGAACGATGTCGCTGAGCTGCACAAGAGCACAGTGCGCTTCAATCAGAACAACTTCGAGCTGCGCAGCCTCGGCCATGGCCAGAGCCAGCTGGTGGGATTGCGCAGCGACCAGCTGACCCTCAGGGATGCCAAGACCTTGCTGGATGCCGCCATGCGTCAGCAGGGAACACCACGTCACGGGGCGAGCGCGCCAGCAGGTCAGGATGCGCCGCCATTGCCGCCACGTCAGGCTCCGGCCCTTCCTCCGCGCAATGCCGGCCCGGCACTGGCCCAGCAGCATGAACGACTGATGAGTGCCGCGCCCAGAATGGTGACCCCTGCGGTGGTTGATCCTTACGGGGCGCAGACGAAGCGGGAACTGAGCAGCAGGCTGGCCGGTTTACAGCAACAGCTGCAACCCTCGGTGCAACCTGATCGTTATCTGCAAAGCCGCGATGGCAGTCAGCTCAACCGCTTCAACGACATTCGCGCCAACAAGATGACCGCCGTGCGCCCTGATCTCAACGCCAACTATGTGCAGGTCGGAACCCATCGCTCCATTGCTTGCCAGTACCCGCTCGACAGTCAGCTGGAGAGTCATCTGCAGATGCTGTTCGACAACCGGACGCCGGTACTGGCAGTTCTGGCGTCCGCCAACGAAATCGCCAATCCCCAGTTCAAGATGCCCGACTATTTCCGTCAGAGCGGCCAATATGGGGCGATATCGGTAAAGCCCGAGCACAAGATGAGTGTCGACCTGGGTGATGGCATTCAGGCCGATGTTTATCAGATGGCACTGACCATGCCCGGCTCTGGCAAGAAGGGGATCCAGGTGCCCGTGGTTCATGTCAGCAACTGGCCCGATAAAACGGCCGTCAGCGCCGAGGTGACTGAACGGCTGTCAGCCCTGCTGGAGCAAAATGCGCAAGCGAAGCGCGCCATGTATGAGAAGGCGGGCAGTTCGGCGGTGGGGGATGAGAACAAATTGCTACCGGTGGTTCATTGCCGTGCCGGGGTGGGACGTACAGCTCAGGTGATCGGTGCCATGGCGATGCACGATCCGCGCAATGCGGCCCTGAGTACGGGGGAGGTGGTCAGCAGCATGCGCACCAGCCGCAATGGCG
>OEQO01000160.1_pt1 | contig 17098 bp, 13 predicted proteins | sample 1539751 | NCBI WGS metagenome assembly OEQO01 (sample SAMEA3891237, study PRJEB23780) | metagenome | biome: terrestrial biome; feature: animal house; material: water of meat washing | place: Italy | collected 2015-05-12 | reverse complement strand
AAGTCGCACATCTCCAGCCTGACCACTGGTAAAGTGCAACTCACTGATGCGACTGCAAAAAAGATTGCCGAGGAAATCGGCCTAGACGTTGAGGAAGTGCTGTTAAGCCTTGCCGCCGTCAGGGAGACAGATCCCGAGATAAAGCAGGCTTGGTACAACATTCTTGCGAAGTACACAAAAGGTACAGGCACGGCTGTAGCCCTTGCGGTTGCTATGTTCCTGACCCCCAGCCACGGGCCAGACAACACTGCGCATAATGTATATTATGTTAAATTGAATATCTTGTTTCCTGTCACCACTTATTGAACTGTGTATAATGGCAACAATTGATCCTATCTTCGACCGGATGTCTTAAGTGGCTGAATTAACATCAGAACAATTAAAACCCGCTTTTGCGATTGAACAGTTCCCCAAGCTCAGTGAGCTTGAACCCATCCCCTTTGCTGCGCTGCAGCCCAGAGCCATTTCCGGCATCAAGCGTCTCGCCAGTTTTGATGGTGACTGTCCGGTCATGCTGCTCAACGGGTTCCCCGGCGCAGATTATGAAGGCGTTTGCCAGACACTGATTGCCGACTCCAATGGCAAGGATGGTGACCTGTTTGATCTCTGCTACACCGAGAATCTGAACAACCCCTTCAAACCTATCTGGCTGCGACTGCAACCGGGCACCGGCGTTGAATTCTGTGAAATGGTTGGCGAGCTGCTCAAGCTGTTGAGCCACCATCTCGACGCCGAGCGCATCGTGACCCGGATCATGCGCAAGCAGAACAATGATCCGAAGATCGATGATTTTCTCTCCGATCTGGCGGCTCACGTGGCATTGGGGCTGGAGTTCCAGCACCCCGTTCTGATCAACCTGCTGATCCATCACGAAGCGCAGGAAGCGCCGGTGATTTATGGCCGCGATCTCAACTGGGATACCCTGTTTGGCTCCATCAACTACCAGACCGAGCAAGGCTCTGTCTATGCCAACCAGCACCTGTTGGAGCCTGGCTTGCTGCGCGAAGCCAACGGCGGCTACCTCATTTTGCAACTGGACGAGCTGCTGGATCAGCCGCACCTCTGGTTCAAGCTGAAAAATGCCATGCAAAAAGGCGAACTTGACTGGAACGCCTATCAGGAAGGAAAAACCCTGACCCCCTTCTTCGCGCCTGAAGCGACCCCCATCAAGCTCAAGCTGATCCTGGTGGGTGACCGACTCGACGTGGCAGAGTTCCAGATGCTGGATCGGGATATGTCCGAGCGTATCTTCCTGCGCGCCGATCTGGTCTCAGAAGTGAATATTGAAGAGGATCTGCAGGAGTTTTTGCAGTATCTGGCCTGGGTTCGCCAGCGCTGGAACCTGCTGGACTTCACGCCTGCCGCCCTCGCCGCCCTTTGTCGTCATGCCAGCCGCCTCTGTGACCATCAGGAGTGGCTGTCGCTCTCCGAAGTGCAGCTTGCCGCCATCATGCGGATGTCTGACAGTCTGGCCCGGGAGCTGGGATCTGATGTGGTGACCGACGAGCATATTCGTGGCGCACTGGAGGAGCAGGATTACCGCCTCAACTATCTGGTTGAGCAGTCCGATCAGGGCGTCATCGACGGCCAGATCCTGCTGCAAACCGATGGCGAAGAGATCGGCCAGATCAACGGCCTGTCGGTCATTCAGGTCTCCGGTCACCCTTATGACTTCGGTGAACCGGTGCGCCTCACCGCAACCGTCCACCTCGGTGATGGCGATGTGGCGGATATCGAGCGCAAAGCGGAGCTGGCCGGTCATATCCACGCCAAGGCGATGATGATTATCCACGGCTATCTCTCCAACAAATTTGGTGCAGAGAACCCCTCCCCCCTGTCGGCCAATCTGGTGTTCGAGCAGTCTTACCACGAGATTGATGGTGACAGCGCCTCCCTGACCGGCCTGTGTGCCCTGCTCTCTGCCCTCGCCCGCCAGCCCATCTATCAGCACTTTGCGGTGACCGGTGCGGTCGATCAATTTGGCAATGTGCAGGCGGTGGGTGGCGTCAACGAGAAGATTGAAGGCTTCTTCCGGGTGTGTAAAATCCACGGCATCACCGGCAAGCAAGGGATCATTCTGCCGGGGACCAACATCCAGCAGCTCAATCTTTCTGACGAAGTGATTGAGGCTGTTGCCGCAGGCCAGTTCCACATCCACCCGGTGGATCATGTGGAAGAGGCCATCGAGTTGCTGACCGGCTGCGTGGCCGGTGAGCCTGATATGCCCGATACCCTGTTTGGCCGTATTCAGGAGCGGTTGGACGAGTTGAACGGCTCCACTGCCAAAGTCGGACTGCTGCAATCCCTGCTGGGGCGCCTGTTTGGCCGCTGATGAAGTGATCGGAGTTGTTTAGCGAACAACTGTAAGCTAAATTGGCCCGGCTTTGACCCATTTGAAGGAAATACCGCGTGACCGTAGACAATACCACCATGGAAGCCCGCCTTTCCCTGTGCGAACAGGGCAAGAACTCTTTTACCCGTGAAGAGCTGCTGGCTTGCAGCCGTGGCGAACTGTTTGGTGAGGGTAACAGTCAGCTGCCTGCCCCCAACATGTTGATGATGGACCGCATCGTCAAGATCAATGACAACGGCGGCGAGCACGGCAAGGGCGAGATCCTGGCTGAGCTCGACATTACTCCGGATCTCTGGTTCTTCGATTGCCACTTCCCGGGTGATCCTGTGATGCCTGGCTGTCTCGGTCTGGACGCCATGTGGCAGCTGGTTGGCTTCTTCCTTGGCTGGAAAGGTGGCCCCGGCAAGGGTCGTGCTCTGGGCGTGGGTGAAGTGAAATTCACCGGCCAGATCCTGCCGACTGCCAAGAAAGTGACCTACAAGATCACCTTCAAGCGCGTCATCAACCGCAAGCTGGTGATGGGGATTGCTGATGGCGTGGTCGAAGTCGACGGCCGTCCGATCTACAGCGCCACCGATCTGAAAGTGGGCCTGTTCAAAGATACCACCGCATTCTGATCTGTCTGATTAGTGGTAAAACAGCATTAACGCAAAGGGGCCACAACGGCCCCTTTCCTTTTGTAATGAGTGATGAAGTACCTGCTACTTCATGAAGAGGCCTGAGCCCCGCCCTTCCATGGCGTCACGCCAACCACCAAGCCAATGCCCACGGGCATCCAGGCATTGATACGGACACGCTTCTTTCTGTTTGCCGACCACGCCAGCCTGATAACCACGAGCACGAGCTCTTTCCAGACGGTCCCGCTTCTGTCTCTTCATCATCTACGACCCTCTTCGTGGAACAAAAAAAGCGACCAATTCTGCATCGGTCGCTTTCATCTTTACTCCTGCGAGTGCACCCGGTCAAACAAAAACTTCCACCCTAACCGGGCTATGTGACACAAGGCACTGAACTGGATTAAGTTTTAATTACAGGGAACTTACTCCTGATTTTTGAGTCCTTCCAGCTCTTCCCAGCGAGCAAATGCCTGCTCCAGCGCGGCTTCGGCGGCATTGAGCGCATCCAGTTTTGGCTGGGTTTGCTCGGCTGACAGGGAGAAGAACCCGGGCTGGTTGATCTCGCTTTGCAGCGCATCCAGCTCGGCTTCCAGCTGCTCAAGACGAGCAGGCAACCCTTCCAGTTCAAGCTGCAGCTTGTAGGAGAGCTTCTTGCTCTTCTTCGGCGCTTCTGGCGCGGCGGCAACGACCGGCTCGGGCGCCTTGACCGCTGCACTCTTGGCCTGTTGCTGGGCATTCTGCTGTTCGCGGGTCGCCATCATGTCGGCGTAACCACCCACGTAATCGCTGATGCGGCCATCCCCTTCAAACAGCCAGCAGCCGGTCACTGTGTTGTCGATGAAGCGACGATCGTGACTGACCAGCAGCAGGGTGCCGGGGTAGTCGGCGAGCAGCTCTTCCAGCAGCTCCAGGGTTTCGACATCCAGATCGTTGGTCGGTTCATCGAGGATCAGCAGGTTGCTGGGCTTGAGGAACAACTTTGCCAGCAGCAGCCGGTTTTTCTCACCGCCAGAGAGCGCCTTGACCGGCGTACGGGCCCGCTTGGGCTCGAACAGGAAGTCCTGCAGGTAACCGAGGATATGACGGGAGCGGCCACGCACCATCACCTCCTGCTTGCCCTCCCCCACGTTGTCCACCACGGTCTGCTCGGGATCGAGCTGCTCGCGGTACTGATCGAAGTAGGCCACCTCCAGATTGGTGCCCCCCTTGACGGTGCCACGGGTCGGCTCAAGCTGACCCAGCAACAGCTTGATCAGGGTCGATTTGCCGCAGCCATTGGGGCCGACCAGCGCAATCTTGTCACCGCGCAGCACTTGCAGATCGAGCCCCTTGAACAGGGTGCGATCGCCAAAGTCCAGCCCCAGCCCTTCGGTCTCGAACACCAGCTTGCCGGAGCGATTGACCTCGTCCAGTTGCAGCTTGGCCTTGCCCTGCAGCTCGCGGCGCTGGGAGCGCTCCATCCGCATCGCCTCAAGGGCGCGCACCCGACCTTCGTTACGGGTACGGCGAGCCTTGATGCCCTGACGCACCCACACCTCTTCCTGGGCCAGCTTGCGGTCGAACTCGGCATTTTTCAGCTCTTCGACCCGCAGCCACTCCTCTTTCCCTTGCAGGTACTCGTCGTAATTGCCCGGCCAGGAGGTGATGGCACCGCGATCGAGATCGATGATCCGGGTTGCCAGCTTGTGGATGAACTCCCGATCGTGAGAGATAAAGACGATGGCGCCGCGAAAATCCTTGAGGAAATCTTCCAGCCAGTTGATGGCTTCGATGTCCAGGTGGTTAGTCGGTTCATCAAGCAGCAACAAGTCGGGATCGCAGGCCAGCGCACGGGCCAGCGCCACTTTACGCAGCCAGCCGCCGGAGAGACTGTCGAGGGTCACATCGGGATCCAGCCCCAGCAGGGTCAACACCTGACTGATGCGGGTCTCGAACTGCCAGCCGTTCTGATAGTCGAGCTGCTCTTGCAACTCGCTCATCTTGCGAATGTTGGCATCTGAGGGATCATGCGCCAGCTCCATGGAGATGTGGTGGTACTGCTTGAGCAACTCACCCACCCCCGCCAACCCTTCGGCAGCATAGTCAAACACCGTCAGCTCGCTGGAAGCCGGCGGATCCTGCTCAAGGCGGGTCACTTTCAAATCTTGTTGCAGCACCAGACGCCCGTCGTCCAGCGGCAATTCGCTGGCGATGACCTTCATCAGGGTGGACTTGCCCGCCCCGTTGCGGCCAACCAGACAGAGGCGCTCGCCCCGCTCGATGGTCAATTCGGCATTGTCGAGCAGCGGGAAATCACTGAACGACAGACAGGCGCCGTGCAATGTTAAAAGAGCCATATTTGTTCCTTATTTCATATGAAAAAAACGGGCAGCAGACTGGGTCTGCCCCCGTTTTATCGTCAAATCACTCTCACCCCTGACGGGCGGCCCAGCTTTTGAGCTCGACCAGCGTGAAGGGCCAGCCGAGCTCGCGGCCCGCCTCGTCACGCAGTACCGGAATGCGCACCCGATAGGCGGCAAGCCACTGCTCATCATCCATGATGTCGCACTGGCGGGTGGTAGCGGCAAGGCCTGCCTCCTCCACCAGCGCCCAGGCCTGCTCGCACAGGTGGCAACCGTCGGTGTGAAACAGGGTCAGCATCACGCCTCGCCTTGCTCCGGCGCATGGGTGATGATCCAGCAGTTGTGGATGTGCTGGTTGCGCTCGAAATCCTTCGGTCGCGTCTTCTGGGTGATGTTCTGGGCCTTGAGACCAGTGGCCTCGAGACCGGCCAGATCCATCTTGAAGTGACGCTTGTTGTTGGAGAAGACCAGGGTGCCATCGGCCGCCAGCAGGCGCTTCAGGTGCTGCATCAGCAGCAGGTGATCGCGCTGTACGTCGAAGCTCTCGTCCATCCGCTTGGAGTTGGAGAAGGTGGGCGGATCGATGAAGATGAGGTCGTACTGCTCATCGGCTTCAGACAACCACTTCAGGCAATCTGCCTGGACAAACTTGTGCTGACGGCCCACCAGCGAGTTGAGACGCATGTTGTCCTGCGCCCAGTTCAGGTAGGTGTGGGACATGTCGACTGTGGTGGTCTCGCTGGCACCGCCAAGACCTGCGTGCACGGTGGCACTGCCGGTGTAGGCAAACAGGTTCAGGAAGCGCTTGCCCTTGGCCATCTGACCCAGCATGCGGCGAGTCTGACGGTGGTCGAGGAACAGGCCGGTATCCAGATAGTCGTAGAGGTTGACCCACAGACGGGCACCGTACTCCTGCACTTCCATCCGGTGCTGCTCTTCGGAGAGCTTCTGATACTGCTGTTTGCCTTCCTGACGCTCGCGCACCTTCAGGATCACCTTCTCGCCGTCCATGCCGGTCACCTTGATGGCGGCCTGAACCATGTCGAGCAGACGCTGACGGGTCTTCTGGGCGGGGATGTCCTTGGGCGCGGCATACTCCTGCACCACCAGATAGTCCTGATAGCGGTCGATGGCGGCGTTGTATTCCGGCAAGTCGGCATCGTAGATGCGATAGCAATCGATGCCCTCTTTGTTGGCCCACTTCTCGAGGGTTTTCAGATTCTTGCGCAGACGGTTGGCAAAGTCCTGAGCGACCTCTTTTTGGGAGGCCACGGAGTCCAGTGCGATCTGGTAGTTGCGCAGCTGACACTCGAGGGCGCCGTTGAACAGGCGATATTGCTTGTCGGCGCGCAGGCGCAGACAGCTGAGCAGCTCGGGGGATGCGGAAAGAATGGAGACTTTCCAACCCTGGAAGCTGCGACGCAGGGCATCGCCGAGGGCCTGGTGCACTTCCAACAGCGCCGGGAACTCGCCAAGACGCTCGCCATAAGGCGGGTTGGAGATCAGCATACCGACTTGGCGAGCCTCCCCTTGACCTTCTTCCCCTTCAACAGGGGCAGGCATCGGCAGCGGGTTTTCCAGCTTGGTGACATCGGCCTGCTTGAAGGTGATGAGATGGGCGACACCGGCCGCTTTGGCGTTGTCGCGCGCTTTGAGCAGCACGCGCTGATCGGCATCACAGCCAAACAGCTTCACTTCACAACGCTGCATGCCGCGTTTGGCGCGCACTTGCGCTTCCATCATCAGGCTCTGCCACAGCTCACTATCGTGCTGCAGCCAGCGATCGAAACCGAAGCGCTCGCGGCGCAGCGCCGGCGCCATGTCGGCGGCGATAAAGGCCGCTTCAATCAGCAAGGTACCGGAGCCGCACATGGGGTCCATCATGGGCTCACCGGCCCAGCCGCTACGGGCAATCATGGCGCAGGCCAGGTTCTCTTTGAGCGGTGCTTCACCTGTGCCCTGACGATAGAAACGCTGGTGCAGCGCCGGGCCTGACAAGTCCAGCGTGATATTGGCCTTGCCTTTGCCCAGGTGCGCCATGATGCGAATATCCGGCGACTTCTTGTCCACGTCCGGACGCACGTGACCGCGCTTGGTGAAGCGGTCGACGATGGCATCCTTGATCTTCAGCGCGCCATATTGGGTATTGCGAATGGCGGGGTTGGTACCGGTAAAGTCCACCGCTATGGTGGAGGTGCCGGAGAAGTGCTCTTCCCAGGGAATGGTGTGAGCGCCCAGATAGAGATCCAGATCGTCGTTCATCTGGAATTCGGACAGCACCAGCACGATACGGGAGGCAAAACGGCTCCACAGGCAGGCCTTGTAGCCAATCGCCAGTTCGCCTTTGAAGTGGACGCCAGCCACGGTCTCACGGACCTGCTCTGCGCCCAGGGTGGTCAGCTCGTCGGCCAACAGGTTTTCCAGCCCCTTGGGGCAGGTTGCAAAAAATTCTTTCATCACGCTCACGGGGAACCCATAAAAATAGTGCCGCATTATACCTCATCAGGCGGGCTGGAGCATGCAAAAGTCGGCGGAAACAGCAGGATGGAAACAGATTGATAGGGGGCGATAAAGGTAAAAGACCCCATGATCACCTGATGGCGATATCATGGGGCCAGACATCATTTAACGAATCACTTCATGCGAGCCTTGAAACGGGGATTGCTTTTGCAAATCACGAACAATTTGCCCCGGCGGCGCACCAACTGACAATCGGGATGACGTGCCCGTGCGGATTTGAGTGAACAGACGACCTGCATTCAGGACTCCTTCTTGCTTGAAAATGCGCCAAAGCGCTTGTTGAAACGGGCCACACTCCCCTCGCTCGATACCTGCTTCTGCTTGCCGGTATAGAACGAGTGCGACTGGCTGGAAACATCGAGCGACACATAGGGATACTCCTTCCCGTCTTGCCACGTATAGCGGCGATCGCTCTTGATGGTTGAACCGACCAGGAAAAAGGCATCTGCCGCCGTGTCATGGAACAGCACCAAACGATAATCCGGGTGAATATGAGGCTTCATGGCAACTCCATTTTGTTATGTTATAACAAAATGTAAGTGAGAATAGCTCTCGTTTCAAGCATAAAATGTCGTATGAAGAAAATCGCTTCAGTGAGTGATGTGTTGATGCTGAGGTGAAGGCACTACACAAGCAGAACGAAACAAGAATGAGACACCATGCTTGCAGCACGGAAGACCAAGATACTGCGTGGGTCAGAACACAAGGTGCAAGTGGATGTAACAAGCCTCAAGAGAGGCTGGATCACAACCATGAAGATCAATGAGAATGGGCAAGATGTTCGCGGATCAATGAAGTATCAGAAACGAGGCGCGATTGAGGTGACAACAGTAAAAACAGGCAGCGGTGTAATCACAGAGATAAAACGATTGATGAAAATATATCAACTGACCTGACGATATTGCTCGGTCACGGTAATACGCGGTTTCATCCGGTTATTCATCACCTTGATCACCCCGAAACGCGGCAAGGTTTTGCTGGTGGTCAATACCAGATCGGCAGTGAGGTTCAAACAGACGCTAGCCTGATCCCCTGCCTCAATGACCATAAATTCGCCGTTGCCATGGGGTGTATTCATCAAGACCAGATCACCGTTTTGCGGGATCACTTGCGGATGCTGTTCACTAAAAAACCAGCTTTGCGGCATCAGGGGTTTATAAAAGCGACTGACCGCGATGGCATTAAGCACCAACTGAACCTGATGGGGAATACTCCACTCAAGTTCGGCTGCTTTATCCATCAACTGATAATAGAGGGCGGCATCATCGACACAAAAAGGCTGGGTCGCAAACGAGCTGGGCACCAATTGTCGCCCTTTATACTCGGTCGCAAATAACATGTTATCAGACAGGTCCAACATCAGACGGTCACTCTGGGCATCATAGTGCCATTGCCAGCTATCGGTCGGTTGGATAAACATGTTGGAGCCCTTACTTGATAATTACCAGTTGACTTTATTCCATATGCAGGAAATCAGCAACGTCAAATAAAGGGCTCCGCCATCTATTTCTTAAATATTGGTCACAATCTCTTTGACCAACCCCGGCCCTTTATAAATAAAGCCGCTATAAATTTGTACCAGACTGGCACCGGCGGCCAATTTTTCACGGGCGGCCATGGCACTATCAATACCACCTACACCGATAATTGGCAGGGCACCATTTAGCGCCTTGGCCAGATGACGGATCACCTCGGTACTCTTGTGTTGCAGCGGACGACCACTCAGGCCACCCGCTTCACCGGCGTGGGGCATGTCATAAATCATCTCGCGCTCGAGGGTGGTATTGGTGGCGATAACCCCATCAATGCCATTACGCACCAGCGAAGCAGCCACCTGATCTATTTCTTCAAGGCTTAAATCCGGGGCAATTTTAACCGCCAGCGGCACATATTTTTTATATTGGGCGGCCAGCTCTTGCTGACGCACCTTGAGGGCTGCCAGCAATTCATCCAGCGCCTCGCCATATTGCAGCGAACGCAAACCCGGGGTGTTGGGGGAAGAGATATTGACGGCAATATAACCGGCGTGATCATAAACCTTGTCCATGCAGATCAGGTAATCATCCTTGCCCTGTTCGATGGGAGTGTCTTTGTTCTTGCCGATATTAATGCCGATGACTCCCTGATATTTGGCCTCTTTTACCTTGGCCACCAGATGATCAACCCCCTTGTTGTTGAATCCCATCCGGTTGATGATCCCCTCTGCCGGAATAACCCGGAACAGGCGCGGCTTGTCATTGCCGCTTTGGGGTCTGGGGGTGACGGTACCGACCTCGATAAAGCCAAATCCCATGGCGCCCAGCGCGTCAATGCACTCACCATCTTTATCCAGACCGGCCGCCAATCCCACCGGATTGGCAAAAGAAAGCCCCATGACAGTGACGGGGCGTTTCGGCAAATTCTGGCGGAAGAAACAATCGAGTGGCGTACCGAGAAGGCGGGGCAAATATTTCATGGAGAGATCGTGCGCCTGTTCCGGATTGAGCTTGAACAGGAAATGCCTGGCGATGGGGTACAACATCTTTGCTCCTTAAAGAAAGCCCCGGCAACTGGCCGGGGCTTTGGGTGTAATGTCGGTGTCATGCCTTAATCTGGCAATTAAAGTGCCCGACAATTCAACTGGAGCAGGTTCAACTCTCGCAAGGCCACCGAGAACTTGGCGAACTCGTGAGTGCTGGTGGTCTTGAAGTCGGCCAACATGTGGGTCCAACGGGACAAGAGTTGCTCATGCTCCGAAATCCAGTCGGCCAGTATGGTAGCGCATTCTCCCTCTCCTTTGCACCCTTCCAGTACCACAGAAGTGAGACTGCGTTGCTGCCAGTCCAGATCTTCGCGGAAGGAGGCTCGCGCCATCGCCTGCCAGTGGTTGCCGACCGGCTGATGGTTGATCTGGTCGAGGAACCAGTGCAGATCCAGTTTGGCTCCGAGGCGATAGTAGACATTGGCGGCGCGCAGGATATCGGTCTTGTGCTCCGCGGCAATCTGCGCCAGATCCAGGCTGGAGAAGAGGCTGCTCATATGGGCGACCTGACGGGCAATGGCCTCCGGCACCTGTTTCTCCATCCACTTGGCAACAGCCTGACGATGCTCGGCCACTTCGCTCTCATCCATCACCTCGTAGAGGTGAGTGCCCAGGGTTTCAAACGCCGGACGGAAGAAGGCGATGTTCTCGCTGATACTCCAGCTACGATTACGGGCGCGCAGGAACCAGCGGGTGGCACGGCGCACAATGCGGCGGCTGTAGAACATCAGCTCGAGCTGAGTCTGGGCATCAACCAGGTTGTCGCACCCTTCGATATCGCGCCACAGCTGGTTCATGCCAAACACTTCGCGGGCCATGGCAAAGCAGCAGGCCACTTCTGCCACCGAGGCACCGGTCTCGTCCTTCATCCGGCTGGCGAAGTTGAGCCCCATGTCGTTGACCAGCATGTTGGCCACCCGGGTAGCGATGATCTCGCCGCGTAGCGGGTGATCGGCCAGCTGGGCACCAAACTGCTGCTGCACCTTGGCCGGGAAGCTGGTGACCAGCATGTTGGCGAGGAAGGGCTCGTCGGTCACTTCCGGGCAGTTGAGCTGCTCTTTCAGCACCATCTTGCCGTAGGCCACCAGCACCGCCAGTTCGGGGCGGGTCAGCCCCTGCCCTGCCGCCATCCGCTCGGAGAGCTCCTCGTCAGAGGGCAGGAACTCCAGCGTACGGTCCAGCTTGCCTTCCCGCTCCAGCCCCTGAATAAAGCGCTGCTGCTCTTTGAGTTGTTCAGCACCGCGGAAGCTGGTGACCGAGATGGACTGGGACTGGCGATAGGCGTTGGTGATCACGATCTGCGCCACGTCGTCGGTCATCTCGTAGAGCATCTGGTTGCGCTGCTTGAGGGTCAGATCCCCTGCGGCCACCAACTGGTTCAGCAGGATCTTGATGTTCACCTCGTTGTCGGAGCAATCCACCCCGCCCACGTTGTCGGTAAAATCGGTGTTGATGCGACCGCCCTGACTGGCGTACTCCACCCGACCGAGCTGGGTAAAGCCGAGGTTGCCCCCCTCGCCCACGATACGGGCCCGCAGATCGCGACCATTGACCCGCAATGCGTCATTGCTGCGATCGCCCACTTCCCCATCGCTCTCGCGAGCGCTCTTCACATAGGTGCCGATGCCGCCGTTCCACAGCAGATCGACATTGAGGCAGAGCAGCGCCTTGATCAGCTCGTTCGGCGCCATGCTGGCCTTGTCGGTGCCGAGCAGGGTCTGCATCTCGGGGCTGAGCTTGATGGACTTGGCCGAGCGCAGGAAGATGCCGCCCCCTTGTGATATCAGCTCGCGGTTGTAGTCATCCCAGCTGGAACCCGGCAGATCGAACAGGCGCTGGCGTTCGACAAAGCTCTTGGCCGCATCCGGGGTCGGGTCAACGAAGATGTGCATGTGGTTGAACGCGCCCACCAGCCGGGTGTGCTCGGAGAGCAGCATGCCGTTGCCGAACACGTCGCCGGCCATGTCCCCAATCCCCACGCAAGTGAAGTCGGTGGTCTGGCAGTTGACGCCAATTTCACGAAAATGCCGTTTGACCGACTCCCAAGCCCCGCGGGCGGTGATGCCCATCTTCTTGTGGTCGTAACCGACCGAGCCACCGGAGGCGAACGCATCGCCGAGCCAGTGACCGTATTCGAGGCTGATCTCGTTGGCGATGTCGGAGAAGGTGGCCGTACCCTTGTCGGCGGCGACCACCAGGTAGTAGTCATCCTCGTCGTGACGCACCACGGATGTCGGCGGGATCACCTCGCCGCCGATGATGTTGTCGGTCACATCGAGCAGGCCGCGGATAAACAGGCGATAGCAGGCCTTGCCCTCCTCCTGAATGACGGCACGGGGCGCCCCCACCGGCATTTGTTTGCAGTAGAAACCGCCCTTGGCCCCCACCGGCACGATGACGGTGTTCTTGACCTGCTGGGCTTTCACCAGACCCAGCACTTCGGTGCGGAAGTCCTCTTTGCGATCGGACCAGCGCAGGCCGCCACGGGCCACCTTGCCCCAGCGCAGATGCACCCCTTCTACTCGCGGCGAGTAGACGAAGATCTCGAATTTCGGCAGCGGCAGCGGCATGTCGGTGATGCTGGACGGGGCCAGCTTGAAGGAGATGTAGGGCTTGATGTTGCCCGCCTTGTCCAGCTGGTAGTAGTTGGTGCGCAGGGTGGCGTCGATCATCTCCACATAGCGGCGAATGATGCGATCGTCATCCAGGTTGGCCACCTGATCCAGCTTGGCGGCAAGCGCCTCGTGCAGCTTGGCTTCTGCCTTGGCGTCCTGTTTGCCAGCCGGATCCAGGCGCTGCTCGAACAGGGTAAACAGCAGTTGGGCGATATCGGGGTAACGGGTCAGAGTCTCTTCGATATAGGACTGACTAAAGGAGACGCCGGTCTGGCGCATGTATTTGGCATAGGCGCGCAGCACCGAGACCTGACGGCCGGTGAGGCCCGCCCCCAGCACCAGACGGTTGAAGCCGTCATCTTCCAGCTGCTTGTTCCAGATGGCGGCAAACGCCTGCTGGAAGCGCTGCTGGCTCTGGGCCAGATCAAAGGGCTGCTCGCCGTGCAGCAGCATGGAGAAGTCGAGGATCCAGAACAGATCGCCGCTCGGGGTGCGTACCTGATACGGGGTCTCGCCAATCACCCGCAGTCCCATGTTCTCCAGCATCGGCAACACATCGGAGAGGTGAATGGGTTCGGTGCGATGGAACAGCTTGAGCCGTACCCGACGGTCGTTCTCCTCCTCCTGCGCGCGGTAGAACAGCATGCCCAGCGGCTCGGCTTCGCTCAGGTTATCGAGCGCCATGATGTCGGCCACGGCCGAGCCCGGCAGCACATCTTCCTTGTAAGCGCGGGGGAATGCGGTGCTGAAACGGCGGCGCAGCTCGTTGCCACGGGCCTCGCCATAGTGGGAAAGCAGCACGGAGTCGAGTCTGTCGTCCCAGCTGCGGGCCGCTTCAATCAGGTTGTTCTGTACTTCGTTCACATCCACATCCACGTTGTTGTTGTTGACCCGCACTATGTAGTGGGTCCGCGCCAGCACGCCTTCGGTGAAGTAGACGTTGAACTCCACCTCTTCGTTGCTGCCAAAATATTTCTGCAAAATTTGCTGGGTCTTGATCCGCAGCGCCGTGTTGTAGCGCTCCTTGGTGACATAGACCATGCAGGAGAAGAAACGACCATAGACATCGCGGCGCACGAACAGCCGCAGCATGTCCCGCTCCTGCATCTCCAGCACCCCAAGACCGGTGGCCAACAGCTCCTCTTCGCGGGCCTGGATCAGCTCATCGCGCGGGTAGGTTTCCAATACGTTCAGCAGCGCCTTGTAGGCGTGGGAGCCCTTCTCGTGACCGGAGGCGGCCATGATGCGCTCGAGACGATGGCTGATGAGCGGGATCTGGGTCGCGCTGGTGTTGTAGATGGAAGAGGCGTAGAGGCCGATGAAGCGATCTTCCCCCACCACCTTGCCGTGCTCGTCAAAGCGCTTGATGCCGATGTAATCCACATAAGCCGGACGGTGCACCCGGGACTTGCTGTTGGATTTGGTGAGGATCAGCAGGTCAGAACTCAGAGCGGCGTGACGGGCGCTGGCTGGCATGTTGCCAAGGCGCTGACCCACCTCCTTGATGGAGTTTTTCATCAGCCCAAGGCTGGAGCTCGCCTGCGGCAGGATCTCGTGATCCCCCTCCACCGCCTTGACGTCGTAACGGCGATACCCCATCAGGGTAAAGTTGTGGGCAGCCACCCATTTGAGGAAGGCGACGCAGGAGGCTACCTCCTCCTTGCTGGCCGGACTCTTGCGCTTGGGCAGCTCGTCGATGATCTCATTGAGCTTGGCCAGCATCGGCTGCCAGTCGCCGACCGCCAGCGCCACTTCACCGGCCACCGAGTTGAGCTCGGCAGCCAGCGCGGCCATCTGCTCCTCGCTGGTGAGGTGATCGATCTCGATAAGGAATGCCGTTTCAACCGAGGTCTGCCCGTCGGTGTTGTCGAGCTCCAGAATGGCGTCAATCTTGCCATCCGCGCCACGAATGAGGTGCAGCGGTTGGTGCAGCATCATGTGGGCGGTGATATTGAGCCGCTTGAGCGCCATCCGGATGGAGTCCACCAGGAAGGGCGAGTCCTGCAGGATCACCTCGACGATGGTATGGGGCGATTGCCAGCCGTGACGGGTCAGCTCGGGATTGTAGACCCGGATGTAGGGATCGGTACCGCTGCGCTGATTGAGGGCATTCCACAGGCTCAGGGCCGCGCCGTAGAGATCGCTGTCATTGCGATCGTGCAGGTCGGAGCTCGCCATGTTGCCGTAGAACTTGGCAACGAAGCGCTCGACCAGAGAGGCACTGTTTTTGGGCAACTTCTGATGGATCAGGCTGAGAACGTTTTCGAGCAGAACTGAGGTAGGGGCGTCTTTCAATGCCATTTTTATATTCCTTATCGGACGACATTAACCACCGACGCAGAGGCAACCACCCTGGTTACCCGCTGGTGCAGAGTTGTTGCGAAGTGTAATGGCTTGGATAAGGGAAGGCGAGGAAAGGTGCTAACGAGATGTTAAAAACAAGGTGCAGATCACGGCTTAAACTGTGAGAAATTTTGCAAATAACCAAAAATACAGAAATTCCCACTACCTTTGTGCCAGTTTACCGGATAGATAGTGACTCAAAGCAGATAAACAGTCGGTAATCTGTTCACTTTTTGTTAATTTATGCGTTCGAGACTGATAAAGCGGTAATCGTCCTGGGTTTTCAGCCGAAAGTAGCCATGCACACCATTGATGGCGACAAAGGGCCGTATTTTTTCTATGCCAAGCTCCAGGGTCAGCCCCTGTTCGCTGCGCACCACCAGCCGTCTGGCATGGCCCTGATACATCAGCATCACCTCATCGCTATTCAATGAGAGCCGAAAAGTAAACTGCTTCACGCTTGCTCCTGATCACACGACAAATCACACAATAGGGGCAGGCGCATTCACGCCCCTGCCCCGTCGACACTTACTGCTGCAGCGCCTTGCTTACCTTCTCGAACAGATCCCGTGCCAGCCCCTCAAGGTTGGCAAGACGGGTCAGCTCGGCGCGGATCAGGGCCTTGCGCGCCTCATCCAGTCGCTTGAACTGGATAAGCGGCGTGATGAGGCGGGAGGCCACCTGCGGATTGACCTCGTTGAGCTCGATCAGCAGATCGGTCAGGAAGCGGTAACCGCTGCCATCCACCGCATGGAACTGCACCTGATTGCTCATGGCGAAGCTGCCGATCAGCGCCCGCAGCCGGTTCGGATTGCGAATGCTGAAAGTGGGGTGATTCATCGCCTGTTTCACTTCGCTAAGCACATCGGCAGCCGGTTTGCTGCCAATCAGCCGCAGCCAGTTGTCCAGCACCAGTCCATCCTTGGCCCACTTGCCTTCAAAATCGGCCAGCAGCGCAGCGCGGCATGGCAACAGATAGCCGTTGGCCACCTGCAGCGCCGCCAGGGTGTCGGTCATGTTGTCGGCAGTTGCATACTGCTCGCGCACCAGCGCATCGGCATGCTCCGCATCCAGCGCCGCCAGATAGCCGAGCACCACCCCTTTGAGGGCCCGCTTGGCCATGTCGGCGTGCACCACCTGATAGCCGCTCAGACGCAGGCTCTGATAGGTAGCCGCCAAGCGCGCGCCAAAGGCCTCGGCAAGACGGGTGTGGATCGCGTCGCGCACCTGATGGATGGCATCGATATCGGCCACCTCGAACAGCTCGGCCAGGGTCGCTTCACCGGGCAGCGCCAGGATCTCCGCCTTGAGGGCCAAATCCAGCTCGCTGTCGTCCAGAATGGCGACGAAGGCGGCCAGCAGGGTTTGGGAGAGCTCAACCCCCTGCCCGTGCTGGACCCGCGCCACCCCGTCGATGACCGCCTTGTTGATCAGCATCTGGGCCGCATCCCAGCGGGCAAACTCGTTGCGGGCAAAGCGCATCAGGAAGGCGAGCGCTTCATCGCTGTAGTCATAGTGCAGCTTGACCGGGGCGGAGAAGTCCCGCAGCAGGGAGGGAACCGGCTTGACCGGCACCCGATCGAATTCGAAGGTCTGCTCCGCTTCCAGCACATCGAGCACGTTGCCGATGGCCTTGCCCTGATATTGCAGCGCAATGACGGCACCTTGCTCGTCATAGAGCTCGATGTCGAGGGGGATATGCAGCGGCAGCTTTTGTGGCTGATCCTGGGTCGGCGGGGTGTGCTGGCTCACATGCAGACGGTAAACACCGCTCGCAACATCGTACT
>OEQO01000157.1_pt1 | contig 17411 bp, 13 predicted proteins | sample 1539751 | NCBI WGS metagenome assembly OEQO01 (sample SAMEA3891237, study PRJEB23780) | metagenome | biome: terrestrial biome; feature: animal house; material: water of meat washing | place: Italy | collected 2015-05-12 | reverse complement strand
CCCCAGGCCCGGGAGCAGATCATCCAGATGCGCGGCCATCAGCTCGATGCGGATGTGGTGGATGCCTGTCTGCGGATCCTCGACCGGGGAGACTTTATCCCCCAACCGCTCGGCAAGCCGTAACGACACGGATAAAAAAACCGGCCAATTGGCCGGTTTCTGTTTTTATGCGCTGGCGCTCTCTCTATTAACCCAGACGAACCCGGGCGTTGCGGAACATCCGCATCCAGGCGCCGTCCTCGCCCCAGTTGTCCGGGTGCCAGGAGTTGGCCACGGTGCGGAACACCCGCTCCGGGTGCGGCATCATGATGGTGGCGCGGCCATCGATGGTGGTCACGGCGGTGATACCATCCGGCGAGCCGTTCGGGTTGGCCGGGTACTGCTCGGTCACGCTGCCGCGGTTGTCGACAAAGCGCAGCCCTACCAGACCGCTCTGCTGCAGTGCGCTCAGGTGAGCGGCATCGCGCACCTCGACACGCCCTTCCCCGTGGGAGACGGCAATGGGCATCACGGAGCCTGCCATGCCAGCGAAGAAGGCGGACGGAGAGTCTTGCACCTCTACCAGACTGAAGCGTGCCTCGAAGCGCTCGGAGCGGTTGCGCACGAAGCGCGGCCACAGATCGGCCCCCGGGATGAGATCCCGCAGGTTGGACATCATCTGGCAACCGTTGCAGACACCCAGAGAGAGCGTATCGCCACGCTCGAAGAAGCGCTGGAACTGCTCGCGGGCGTTGTCGTTGAACAGGATGGACTTGGCCCAGCCTTCACCGGCACCCAGCACGTCACCGTAGGAGAAGCCGCCACAGGCCACCAGGGTCTGGAACTCCTCCAGCTTGATGCGACCGGAGAGAATGTCGCTCATATGGACATCGACCGCCGCGAAACCGGCACGATCGAACGCCGCCGCCATCTCCACATGGGAGTTGACCCCCTGCTCGCGCAGCACCGCCAGACGGGGGGAGACCCCGCGGGCAATGTAAGGTGCAGCCACATCCTCGGACGGGTTGTAAGTCAGCTTGGCATGCAGACCCGGATCGGTGGCGTCCTGACGGGCCGCGTGCTCACTGTCGGCGCACTCGGGGTTGTCGCGCAGGCGCTGCATCTGCCAGCTGGTCTCGCCCCAGATGGTGCGAAGGGCAGTGCGGCTGGCGCGATAGACCTCCTGACCGCCCCGCTGCAAGGTGATGAGATCCCCTTCGCGCACGGTACCGAGCACATGGGAGCAGGCCGCCAGACCGTGACCGGCCAGCAGGGTCATCACCGCTTCTTTATCTTCACGGCGCACCTGAATGACGGCGCCCAGCTCTTCGTTGAACAGCGCCGGCAGCAGCTCGCCGCCGATGCGATCGAGCTGGATGTCGAGGCCGCAGTGACCGGCAAACGCCATCTCGGTCAGGGTGACGAACAGGCCGCCGTCGGAGCGGTCGTGATAGGCGATCAGCTTGCGATCGGCCACCAGCGCCTGAATGGCGTTGAAGAAGCCCTTGAGCTGGACCGGATTGTCGAGATCCGGCGCCTTGTCACCCAGCTGGCGATAGACCTGCGCCAGCGCCGAGGCGCCGAGGCGCTGCTTGCCGTTGCCAAGGTCGATGAGGATAAGGTCGGTTTCACCGAGATCGGTACGCAGCTGCGGAGTAACCGTGTTGCGCACATCCTCGACCCGGGCAAAGGCGGAGATGAGCAGGGAGAGCGGCGAGGTGACGCTTTGCTCCTTGCCATCCTGCTGCCAGCGGGTCTTCATGGACATGGAGTCCTTGCCCACCGGAATGGTGATGCCCAAGGCCGGGCAGAGCTCCTCGCCTACCGCTTTGACCGCCTCATAGAGACCGGCATCTTCCCCCGGGTGACCGGCAGCGGCCATCCAGTTGGCGGAGAGCTTGACCCGCTTCAGCGACCCGATATGAGCCGGCGCCAGGTTGGTGAGCGCTTCCGCTACCGCCATACGGGCAGAGGCGGCGTGGGAGAGCAGCGCCACCGGGGTACGCTCGCCCATGGACATGGCTTCGCCGTGATAGCTGTCGTAGGTGGCGGCGGTGACGGCGCAATCGGCCACCGGGATCTGCCAGGGGCCAACCATCTGGTCGCGGTTAACGAGACCCGTCACGCTGCGATCGCCGATGGTGATCAGGAAGGACTTCTCCGCCACGGTCGGCAGACGCAGAACCCGCTCGGCCGCGTCACTCAAAGTGATGCCATCGAGCTGGAGCGCTTTGCCTTGCGCAGGCAGGGTCACCACATCGCGGTGCATCTTGGGCGCCTTGCCGAGCAGCACATCCAGCGGCAGATCGATGGGCTGGTTGTCAAAGTGGCTGTCAGAGAGGGTCAGATGCTTCTCTTCGGTCGCGGTACCGATCACGGCATAGGGGGCGCGCTCACGCTCGCACAGGGCCTTGAACAGCGGCAGCTTGTCCTGCGCTACCGCCAGCACGTAACGCTCCTGGGATTCGTTGCACCAGATCTCCAGCGGGCTCATGCCCGGCTCGTCGCTCTGGATGGCGCGCAAATCGAAACGACCGCCACGCTCACCGTCGTTGACCAGCTCCGGCATGGCGTTGGAGAGACCACCCGCCCCCACATCATGGATAAAGACGATGGGGTTGTCGTCACCCAGCTGCCAGCAGCGGTCGATCACCTCCTGGCAACGGCGCTCCATCTCGGGGTTGTCACGCTGCACCGAGGCAAAGTCGAGATCTTCTGCCGACTGGCCGGAGGCCATGGAGGACGCAGCACCGCCGCCCAGACCGATGTTCATCGCCGGGCCGCCCAGCACGATCAGCGCCGCGCCGACCGGGATCTCCCCTTTCTGGACATGTTCGGTGCGGATGTTGCCGATGCCGCCTGCCAGCATGATGGGCTTGTGGTAGCCACGCACCTCGACGCCGTTGTGGCTCGGCACCTCCTCTTCGAAGGTACGGAAGTAACCGAGAATGGCCGGACGGCCGAACTCGTTGTTAAACGCGGCGCCGCCGAGCGGCCCCTCCTGCATGATGTCAAAGGCGCTGACGATGCGGCTCGGCTTGCCGAAATCCTGCTCCCAGGGCTGCTCGAAGCCGGGGATGCGCAGGTTGGAGACGGAGAAACCGACCAGACCCGCCTTGGGCTTGGCACCGCGACCGGTGGCACCCTCGTCGCGGATTTCGCCGCCGGAGCCGGTGGCTGCCCCCGGGAACGGGGAGATGGCGGTCGGGTGGTTGTGGGTCTCCACCTTCATCAGGATGTCGACCTGTTCCTGGTGATACTGGTATTCGCCGTTGGCCGGGCTCGGGAAGAAGCGGCCACCCTGGCTCCCTTCCATCACGGCGGCGTTGTCTTTATAGGCAGAGAGGACATAATCCGGCGTCTGCTCGAAGGTGTTCTTGATCATCTTGAACAGCGACTTGGGCTGCTGCTCGCCATCGATGGTCCAGTCGGCATTGAAGATCTTGTGACGGCAGTGCTCGGAGTTCGCCTGGGCGAACATGTAGAGCTCGATGTCGTTGGGGTTGCGACCCAACTTGGTGAAGTTCTCCACCAGATAGTCGATTTCGTCGTCGGCCAGCGCCAGACCGAGCGCCACGTTGGCTTCGGCCAGGGCTGCGCGACCACCGCCCAGCACATCCACCTGGGTGAAGGGGCGCGGCTCGTGGTGAGCAAACAGGGCGGCAGCTTCGCTCATCTCGGCAAACACCACTTCCATCATCCGATCATGGAGCACGGCGGCAATGGCGCTGCGCTGGGCGGCACTCAGCTCACCCTGCCCCTTGATGGTCAGGTAATAGGCAATACCACGCTCCAGCCGCTTGACCTGTTTCAGGCCGCAGTTGTGGGCGATGTCGGTTGCTTTGGAAGACCAGGGGGAGATAGTGCCGGGGCGGGGGGTAACAAGAAACAGCTGACCGCTGGGGGTGTGTTCGGGGATGGTCGGGCCGTAGCGCAAGAGCTGGCCCAAGGTCGCTCGCTCGGGGGGAGAGAGGGGGCTTGTCAGCTCGGCAAAGTGCACATACTCGGCATAGACATCCTCTATCTCTACTCCGCTCTCTACTCCACTCTCGTTTCTCATCTGTGCGAAGCGTTGCAGCAGTTTTTGGACACGAAAATCAGACAGTGCTGGGGCACCACGCAAGATATCCATATGACCTTTCTCACCAAGTTTTAAAGTGGGGGGGAATTGAGACGCGCGTATTATAGGGATCTGGCTCACAGCGGACAAACGTTTTTCTCACTTCGTGCAGTGTGACTCTGCGCACACTCTCTGGTATAAAGGTGCCTCTTTTTTGACAAATGCCGATTTTTTCAACAAAGGTACTCACCTACTTGCGCTGCATTTTTCGACTGTTTATCGGGCTGTTGTTGACGCTGACACTGGTTGGCTGCGACTTCTATAGCCCCTCCAGCCAGCTGGAGCAGATCCGCCAGCGAGGCGAGATCCGGGTTGGCACCATCTATGGTCCCACCTCTTATTACCAGCGTGACGACCTCGCCCAGGGGTTCGATTACGAGCTGGCGCAAAATTATGCCGACTGGTTGGGGGTGAAACTCACCATCATTCCGGTCGACACCACTGACGAACTGGTCGCCCTGCTGAAAAAGGGCAAACTCGATCTGGCCGCCGCCGCCATCATGGTCACCCCCGAGCGACGCGAGCTGTTTCGCTTCGGCCCGGGCTTCTATCAGGTCTCCCCCAAGCTGGTCTACCGCAACGGCAAACCCAAGCCGGCTTCGTTGAACGACATCAAGGGCAAACTGGTCGTCGCCGCAGGCTCCACCGGGGAAGATCTGCTCAAAGAGATGAGCAAAGAGAATCCGAAACTAGCCTGGAGCACCAGCGACAACGCCGATGTGGAGGAGCTGCTCAAGCAGGTGGTGGATGGCAAGATTGACTACACGGTGGTGCAGGATACCGTGCTGGCCCGTACCCAGCGCTACTACCCGGAGCTCACCGAGGGGCTGACCCTGGCCCAGAAGCAGACCGTTGCCTGGGCCATGAGCAAGCTGCCCGATGACAGCCTCTATGCCAGCGTGATCGACTTCTTCGGTCAGCGCTTCATGGATGGGGCCATCGCCAAGCTGGACGAGAAGTACTTCGGCCACGTGCAGAACTTCGACTTTGTCGATACCCGCACCTTCCTCAAGCGCGCCAAGAGCCTGCTGCCCAAGTACCAGCCGCTGTTCCAGACTCACGCCAAGAATATCGACTGGCGTCTGCTCGCCGCCATCAGCTATCAGGAGTCCCACTGGGACCCGCAGGCCCGCTCCTACACCGGCGTGCGCGGCATGATGATGCTGACCGAGCCCACCGCCAAGGCGATGGGAGTCAACGACCGGCTTCATCCGGAAGAGAGCATCAAGGGTGGCTCCCTCTATCTGCAACAGATGATGGAGAAGGTGCCGGATTCGGTGCCCGATGACGAGAAGGTGTGGTTTGCCCTCACCGCCTACAACATCGGTTACGGCCACATGATGGATGCCCGCCGCCTGACCAAAGAGCTCGGCAAGAATCCCGACGCCTGGAGCGACGTGAAAGAGGTGCTGCCGCTGCTGCAACAGGCGCGCTGGCATCGCAAGGTGCGTTACGGCTATGCCCGTGGCAGCGAGGCGCGCAACTATGTCAACAACGTGCGCCAGTATTACCAGAGTCTGCTCTGGCTCGACAACGAGCAGCAGAAGGCACATCAGCGGGAGAGTCTCGACAACGACAGCGAGCCCGAGCTGGCCGAGCGCCCCACCGCCATCGCCGAAGTGGTCAATCAGATCACCATGCGCTAACCAGCCATTATTCGGCTGTTTTCACGCAAACTTCTCTGTTACCATCGATTCACATCGGAGCCTATCCGAAATCGCATTGTTTTCATTATGTTGAGAGATTAAATAACAGCAATTTCGGATGGGCTCCATCAATGACCCAAGGCCGGGACGGCCACCCAGTTGGGAGGAGACCAAGATGCAAAAACGTAGAAAAATCAGTCTGGTCAGAAAAGCGAAGTGCAGCTGGAGCCCCAGACGCAAACTCAAGCTTAATGACATCAAGCGCAACCTGTGGCGCAGAAATCGATCCTATACCCTGCTTATTGCAGAGCACACAGCATAAACCCGGCATTCGCCGGGTTTTTTTATCTTCTTTCTCACCTGACTACCGTCTTACACCAGCGCCGCCTTGAACTGTACCGTCCGCTTGGAGATCAGCGAGTTGCAGTGGTTGCAGAAGTAATCCACCGCACCGCACGCCTTGAGACGCTCCAGCTCCTGCTGGCAGGTGGGGCAGATGGCCGTGACGCGAACAGGGGCCTGGCACTGACCACAGGTCTGTTCCTTGCTGCGGGTATCCAGTTCAGCCTGGCATGATGGACAAAGCAGGGCTTCCATAATCAACTCCTCGAAAAGTGGATCTGCCATGGTCTTGTTCCATGGCAGATCCCCCTCCCCTTATTCCTCACCTTAACATGGCGAGGATAACAAAGCGGCTGCCGGTGAGGGCAGCCGCAAGGACTTATTTCTTCTTCATTTTCAGCAGGCGTTTGCGCTGACGTTCCTGACTCAGGGTCATGGTGTTCTTCTTGCCTTCAAACGGGTTGACCGACTCCTGGAACTCGACCCGGATCGGCGAGCCCATGATCTTGAGGGACTTGCGGAAGTAGTTCATCAGGTAACGCTTGTAGGAATCCGGCAAATCGTTCAGCTGGTTGCCGTGGATCACGATGCGCGGCGGGTTGTAGCCACCGGCGTGGGCATACTTGAGCTTGACGCGGCGACCGTTGACCATCGGCGGCTGGTGATCTTCCTGCGCCATCTGCATGATGCGGGTCAGCATGGCCGTGCTGGTACGACGGGTGGCGGACTGGTAAGCCTCCTGAATGGATTCAAACAGGTGGCCAACACCGCTGCCGTGCAGGGCGGAGATGAAGTGGACGCGAGCGAAGTCGATGAAGCCCAAGCGACGATCCAGCTCGTTCTTCACATCCTCTTTCACCTTCTGATCCAGACCATCCCACTTGTTCACCACCAGCACCACGGAGCGACCGGCGTGGAGCACATAGCCAAGGATGCTCAAGTCCTGATCGGTGATGGTCTCCTGGGCGTCGATCACCAGCAGGCAGACGTTGGCATCTTCGATAGCTTTCAGGGTCTTGATAACGGAGAACTTCTCCACCGTCTCGTGCACCTTGCCACGACGACGCACACCGGCGGTGTCGATGACCACATACTTCTGCTCGTCACGCTCCATCGGAATGTAAACGGAGTCACGGGTGGTGCCGGGCATGTCATAGACGATGACCCGATCTTCACCCAGCATGCGGTTGGTCAGGGTAGATTTACCGACGTTGGGACGACCAACGATGGCGAACTTGATGGGCAGGTCGGCGAACGGGGTCTCCTTGGTGTCCTCTTTGGTATCGAGTTCACCGGCAGCCACCATGCGCAGCAGGGCTTCTTCGTCGAAGTCCTCCTCTTCCTCATCCTGCGCATCTTCATCGGTAGCGGAGTCGACCAGGGTCTCCAGATGGGGAGCCAGGGCCAGTTCCAGCAGGCTCAGCACGCCACGACCGTGGGCGGCCGCGATCTGGTAGACCTCGCCCAGCGCCAGACCGTAGAACTCGGAAACCGCGGAATCACCGTCGATGCCATCGGTCTTGTTGGCCACCAGAAATACCTTCTTGTGGGCCTTGCGCAGGTGTTCGGCGATGGCTTGATCCGCCGCGGTCAGACCGGCACGGGCATCCACCATGAACAGCACGACGTCCGCTTCTTCGATGGCCAGCAGGGATTGCTCGGCCATCTTCAGCTCGATCCCCTCTTCGGTGCCATCGATACCGCCGGTATCGACCACGATAAATTCCAGCTCGCCCAACTTCGCCTGACCGTATTTACGGTCCCGGGTCAGACCGGGAAAATCGGCAACCAGGGCATCCCGAGTACGGGTCAAGCGGTTAAACAGGGTGGATTTCCCCACGTTGGGGCGGCCCACCAGGGCTACTACAGGAGTCATAAAAGCCTCATTCTCAAGACGACAAAGGCTCCGGGTCCGAAGACCAGGAGCCGGATATTCACATTATCGGACGATCAAGGACGCTTGAGGGCGTACAACTTGCCGTCACGGCTCTGCACATACAGGGTCTCGCCATCCACCAGCGGGGCGGCGTAGAGGCCACTGCTATCGAGCTGCTGCATCGCCTTGATGGTACCGTCGGTACGATCAAGCCAATACAGGTATCCTTCCACATCACCCACCACCACATAGTCACCGAAGATGACAGGTGCAGTGACGGTACGATTCTCCAGCTGGGTGTTGGACCACAGCTCCAGACCATTGCGACGATCGACCGCAAACAGATGGCTGCGGCTGTCGGTCAGCACGATGGCATTGCCGGTCATCGCCAGGTCGCGATAGCCGGAATACTTGCGCTTCCACACTTCGTCGCCGGTCATCAGCTTGCGTGCCATCAGCTGACCGTTGTAGGCGATGGCATAGAGCTCATCACCGGCGATCAGCGGGCTGGCATCGACGTCGACCATACGGTCCAGTTCGGTAGCACCGCGGGCATCAGCCACCTTGGACTGACGCACCGGCTGGCCATTGCTCAGCAGGGCAATGCCCACCTTGCCATCGGCACGGCCGTAAATCACGGCGCCGTTGGTGATCACCGGCGCACCGGCACTGCGCAGGGTCAGCGGCGGCTGCTCTTCGGAGAGCGACCACTGCAGCTTGCCTTCGTCAGTATCGAGCGCGATCAGGCGACCGGAGGTGGTCAGCACCACCACGCGGCCATCTTCCACCGCGGGGCTCGCCACCACTTCGCCGGGCACATTGGTCTGCCACAGCACTTCACCGTTCTCTTCGTTCAGGGCGTAGACCACCCCGTTCTCGGAGCCGAGGAACAGCTTGCCGTAACGGGAGACCAGACCACCGGAGAGGCGGGCGCTGCGCTTGTCGGCATTGACCGGCAGGTCAGCCAGATCGACGGTCCAGAGGCGATCGCCACTGGCCCGATCGAACGCGGTGACATCACCATCACGGGCGGCCGCATAGATGCGATCCTCTTCCACCACCGGCTTGAGCTGGGAGTAGAAGTCACCGATGCCATCACCCACAGTAGATGACCATGCGGTGTCGGCAGTGAAGGCAGATTCAACCTTGGGCAGCGGCGCCATCGGGTTGAGATCCTCTTCCGAACTGAACAGGGAGCAACCCTGCAGAGCGAAGGAGACCGCAGCCCCCAGCGCTACCATCTTGAATAGATTACGCATCCGGTGCCTCACCAGTCGCAACGGCCGGCAGGGCCAGATCGTCCATTTTCAGCTTGAGCTCGGCGCTACCCTGCAGGCCGCCGGCATCCGCCGCCGCCTGATAGGCGTCACGAGCCTCTTCGGTCTTGCCCTGCTTTTGCAGCACATCGCCACGGGCTTCGGCTACCTGCGCCTTGAAGGCGTCATTCTGGATGGTCGCCAGCTTGGCCAGCGCTTCGTCCGCCTTGCCCTGATCATTCAGCACACGGGCCAGACGCAGCGCCGCGATGGGACGAATGCTCTCGTCACCCGTGGTCGCCACCAGCTCCAGCTGCTCGGCAGCCAGATCCAGCTTGCCCGCCTTGACGGCAGCGGCAGCCAGTTGCAACGCGGCCAGTTCACCGTAGGAGTCACCCTTGTTGGCGGTGACAAACTGCTGTGCCTGCTCGAAACCGGCGGCATCGCCCTTGGCCAGCTGCTCAATCACCTGGTTGTAAGAGTGGGAGGAGGCCTCCATGGTCTCTTGCTGGTGCTGGTTGTAATAGCGCCAGCCGAACAGACCGACCAGACCGATCACGGTCCCGGCAATCACCGAGGTTCCGTTCTCTTTCCACCACTCCTTGATAACCTCAACCTGTTGTTCTTCGGTGGTATAGACTTCCACAGCTTACTCTCCTTTGGCTGCCAGCAGGGCAATGGCGGCGTCAACCTTGACGGTCTGTTGCTCGGCCTGACCACGCAGATATTTGATAGTGATCTCCCCGTTTTGCACCTCGGTTTCACCAAGGATCAGGGCGATTGCCGCGCCGCTCTTGTCGGCACGTTTGAGTTGTTTCTTGAAGTTGCCACCACCGCAGTGGCTCATCAGGCGCAAGTCCGGCAGGGCATCGCGCAGACGCTCGGCCAACTGGAAGCCAGCCTGCTCGGTCCCCTCGCCCACCATCGCCAGATAGACATCCACCGCCGGGCGGATATCGGCGTTGAGCTCGAGGGTCTCCAGCATCAGCACCAGACGCTCCATGCCCATGGCAAAGCCCACGGCCGGGGTCGGTTGACCGCCCAGCTGCTCCACCAGACCATCGTAGCGGCCACCGGCACAGACGGTGCCCTGGGCACCCAGACTGCTGGTGACCCACTCGAACACGGTCAGGTTGTAGTAGTCAAGACCACGCACCAGACGCTCGTTCACTTCGTATTTGATACCGGCAGACTCGAGCAGGCGCTTGAGCCCCTCGAAGTGGGCCAGGCTCTCTTCGCCCAGATGGTCGAACAGACGCGGGGCACCCGCCAAAATGGCCTGCACCTTTTCATCCTTGGAGTCGAGCACCCGCAGCGGGTTGCTGTACATGCGGCGCTGGCTCTCTTCGTCCAGCTGATCCTTGTACTGCTCCAGATAGGCCACCAGCGCATCGCGGTAAGCGGCGCGCTCGGCGCTCTGACCCAGGGTGTTGAGCTGCAGGGTGACATGCTCGCTGATGCCAAACAGACGCCACAGGCGGTGGGTCAGCATGATCAGTTCTGCGTCAATATCCGGCCCGTTGATGCCAAACAGCTCGACACCGAACTGGTGGAACTGGCGATAACGGCCCTTCTGGGGACGCTCGTGACGGAACATGGGGCCCATGTACCACATCCGGCGTTCCTGGTTGTAGAGCAGACCGTGCTCGATACCGGCACGGACGCAGCTGGCGGTCCCTTCCGGACGCAGGCTCAGGCTGTCGCCGTTGCGGTCTTCAAAGGTGTACATCTCTTTTTCGACCACGTCGGTCACTTCACCGATGGCGCGCTTGAACAGATGAGTCTGCTCGACAATCGGCATGCGCACTTCGCTGTAGCCATAGCTGGCAACGACCTGGCGCAGGATCTGTTCAACCTTCTGCCATACCGGGCTCTGCTCCGGCAGGCAATCATTCATACCGCGAATAGCTTGGATCTGTTTTGCCACGTTGATACTCGAGAAAAAGAGGTAAAATTTGGCCGCATTATAGGGATTTTCCCCCCCAAGGTAAAATCAGGGAATCCGGATGCGGGATTTAAAATCAGTCACCTGGAAAAAGGGCCACCCGACGTGGCCCCAATTTGCTCAATCCTTGTCCACCAGGATCCGGTTGGCGGGATCCATCATGGCGGCCCGGGCGCGAATGCGTCGCTCCAGCACCGGAATGAGATCCTTGTTGTCGAGCCGATCGACCCGCTGGCCCCCTTCATAGAAGGCACTCTTGTTGGCGGCACCGGCCAGACCAAGGTCGGAGACCAGCGCTTCGCCCGGGCCATTCACCACACAGCCGATGATGGAAACATCCATCGGGGTGATGATGTCTTCGAGCCGCTCTTCCAGCGCATTGACGGTGGCGATCACATCGAACTCCTGGCGTGAGCAGGATGGGCAAGCGATAAAGTTGATGCCACGGGAGCGAATACGCAGGGATTTGAGGATATCGAAACCGACCTTCACCTCCTCCACCGGATCCGCCGCCAGCGAGATACGCAGGGTATCGCCGATGCCGTCGGTAAGCAGCATGCCCAGACCGATGGCAGACTTCACCGCGCCGGCACGGAAACCGCCCGCTTCGGTGATGCCCAGATGGAGCGGCTGCTCGATTTGCTTGGCCAGCAGGCGATAGGCACCGACCGCGAGGAACACATCGGAGGCCTTGACGCTCACCTTGAAATCCTGGAAATCGAGACGATCGAGATAGTCCACGTGACGCATGGCGGACTCCACCAGCGCCTCTGGGGTCGGCTCGCCGTACTTCTCCTGGATATCTTTCTCCAGCGACCCGCCATTGACCCCGATACGGATCGGGATATTGAGGTCGCGCGCGCAATCGACCACCGAACGCACCCGCTGCTCGTTGCCGATGTTGCCCGGGTTGATACGCAGGCAGTCGGCACCGTACTCGGCCACTTTCAGGGCGATGCGATAGTCGAAGTGGATATCGGCGACGATGGGAATGCGGGTCTGCTGTTTGATGAGCCGGAACGCTTCCGCCGCTTCCATGGTGGGCACGGAGACACGGACGATATCGGCACCGACCCGCTCGATCCGCTGGATCTGCTCGACGGTGGCGGCGACATCTGTGGTCTTGGTGTTGGTCATGGTCTGCACGGTAATGGGGGCATCGCCCCCAACCGGTACATTACCAACCATGATCTGTCTGGATTTACGACGAATGATGGGAGATTCGTGAGAAGACATGGGAAACAGATTACTCCTGCGGCAGTGAGAAGCGGGCTGTACGACCGTTGTTGTAACGGCTCATATCAAACGACTGACCCTTGTAGTCAAGCTTGACGGCCATCGGCGCGCCAATGATGAACTTCAGGGGCTCGGCGCCTTCCAGCACCAGCTCGTCGTTGGCCTTCTTCAGACCACTGAACAGGGTCTTGCCGTTGGCATCCTTCACATCCAGCCAGCAATCGGCGGTGAAGCTCATCTTCAGTTGCGGCGCCGTCGCCGGATCAACGACAGCCTCATTAGATTCGGTGCCATTGGCGCCGGATACCGCTGCATCGGTCGCGGTGCCGACAGCCGCGCTGACATCGCTCGGGGCAACAGCCGCAGAAGCAGGCGCCAGGGTAGCCGTCGCATCGGAGACCACTGCAGGGGCAGCCACGTCCGTGGCGGCCGGTGCGATGGCAGCGCCTTCCACCGGAGCGGTGTTGATCGCATCGGGCGGCGTGATAGCAGGCGCAGCAGGGGTCGAGCTGGTCGCACTCATCTCGGTGGCAGCCAGGGCTTCATCACCGGCGGAGCGACGGGAAGTACTCTGCCACCACCAGGCGACCGAGAGCGCAATCAACACCAGGATCACCAGCCAGGTCACCACCTTGAGCCGACTGTCGTTGGCTTGCTGGCGGGAGCGACGGGAGAAGCTCTGCATGTCGATATTGTCGGGAGGGGTCAGACCCAGCTTGTCATAAGCGGCCAGAATGGTCTCTTCGGGGATCCCGACCAGCTTGGCATAGGTACGCAGATAGCCCCGGATAAAGGTATGGGACGTGTGCTTGTCGTAGGTATCCGATTCGATAGCGGCGATCAGGGTCAGACGAAGGTGAATGCGGGACGCAACCTGTTCTCGTGTCCAGCCAAGCTGTTCACGGGCGTTGCGCAGCAATTGGCCTGGGCCTGCTGCCTGGGAGTCGTCTTGGATATCGTGTGGCTGTTCAATAGTCATTGGCTAAATAACGCTTGGCTTGTTGCGAAGTGGGATATTGCCTTACCAGCTCAGTCCCGAATTGGTGAAGTAATGCCGGCTTGTCCATCGCCTGTGCCAGTCGCAGTCTCAACCAGAGACTCTCCTCATTCTCGTCTGACACATCGGCAAAACGGGCGAGGTAGGACTGCACATCAGGCAGCTTGCCATCTTTCATGGAAAGCTCGGCCAAGTCCAGCAATAACCCTGGATTGCGGGGATTATACCCCAAGGCCAGGCGATAGTACTCGCCTGCTTTATCATTTCTGCGATTTTGCAGCGCACAAAGTGCCGCATTTTCATAGGTATCGGCAATTTTTACATAGCCTGGCTGAATAACCGCCTGGTTGAACGCCTGATCTGCCTCGTCATAACGGCCGCGATCACAGAGGAAGGCACCATAGTTGTTCATTGCGTCAGCATTGGACGGATCCATGGCAAGGGCGTTCTTGTAATGGGTCTCGGCTGCCTTGAAATCCCCTACCTTCTGGTAAAAGTAGGCAAAACCGATCTGCACCTGAGGATTGGAGGGGTCATATTGGAGGGCGCGGTCAAGATTGAACTTGGCCTGCTCGGCATTGCCCTGACGCAGGTACTGAATACCCAGGTCGAGACGGGTCTGGGCTGCCGCCTTGAGGTCGGGGCCCACTTCACGCTGGGTCGAATTCTGGCCAGCGTAAGTGGTCTCGGTCACACAGCCAGGCAGCGCGCAGAGCGCTGCCACTACGATCAATGTACGTGTATCCATTCCCTGTCTATACAATGGCTTAGCATTTAAACCATTTTGACGGAAATCCCATCCTGTTGCATCCGATTTTTGATAGTTCGCTTGGTACGGTCAATTACGTCACCCACCAGCTGACCACAGGCGGCGTCGATGTCATCACCACGGGTCTTGCGGACAATCACGGTGAAACCGTACTCCATCAGCACCTTGGAGAAGCGATCGATACGGCTGTTGCTCGGCTTGCCGTAAGGGTTGCCCGGGAAGGGGTTGAACGGGATCAGGTTGATCTTGCTCGGGGTGTCCTTGAGTACCTTGGCCAGCTCGTGAGCATGCTGCATATCGTCATTGATATGATCGAGCAGCACATACTCGACGGTCACCCGACCACCGTTGGCATTGGATTTGGCCAGGTAACGACGGACACCGGCGAGGAACTCCTCGATGTTGTACTTGTCGTTGATCGGCATGATCTCGGAACGCAGCTTGTCGTTCGGGGCGTGCAGGGAGATAGCCAGCGCCACGTCGATCTGGTCGCCCAGCTTGTCCAGCGCAGGTACCACGCCAGAGGTGGAGATGGTCACCCGGCGCTTGGAGATGCCAAAGCCGTAGTCATCCATCATCAGACGCATGGCGGGCACCACGTTGGCGAGGTTGAGCAGCGGCTCGCCCATCCCCATCATCACCACGTTGGTGATGGGACGCTTGCCACCGACCACGCGGGCCGCACGCCACACCTGACCGATGATCTCGGAGACTTTCAGGTTGCGGTTGAAGCCTTGTTGAGCCGTGGAGCAGAACTTGCACTCCAGCGCACAGCCAACTTGAGAGGAGACGCAGAGGGTCGCGCGGTCATCTTCCGGGATGTAGACGGTCTCGACTTCCTGATCACCCACCTGCAGGGCCCACTTGATGGTGCCATCGGCAGAGCGCTGCTCGCGGCTGATCTCGGGCGCCTTGATCTCGGCGATCGCCTTGAGGCGCTCTTTGAGCACCTTGTTGACGTTGGTCATCTGATCGAAATCATCACACCCAAAGTGATAGATCCACTTCATTACCTGATCTGCCCGGAATGGCTTCTCGCCCAGTTCGACGAAAAAGGCACGCATGGCATCCCGATCAAGATCCAGCAGGTTGATTTTTGTTTCGCTCATCAATGGCCTCAGTTCAAACACTTCATCAATTATTGGCTGACGACGTCAGGGGGCGGCATTGTACAAATAATGGGTCTGGCTTTCCACCTGGAGAATAGAGGGATATTGCGTAAACGGCGAAAACAACAAAGGGAGCCGAAGCTCCCTTGCAGGTATCCGTCGCGAGATTAGTCGCGGGAGCAGAGCTCGTTTTCGCTGAAGAAGTAAGCGATTTCACGCTGGGCAGAGGCAAAGCTGTCGGCACCGTGTACCGCGTTGCGGTCGATGCTCTCGCCGAAGCAGGCACGCAGGGTACCGGCCAGGGCTTGCTCGGGATTGGTCAGCCCCATGAGATCGCGGTAACGCTGAACGGCATTTTCCCCTTCCAGCACCTGCACCATGACCGGACCGGAGGTCATAAAGGTCACCAGCGCATCATAGAAAGGACGGCCTTGATGTTCGGCGTAGAAGCCGGCGGCCTGTTCGCTGGTCAGACGCAGCATTTTGGCGGCAACGATGGTCAGGCCAGCGCTTTCCATGCGGTGGTAGATCTCGCCGATCAGATTCTTGCTGACAGCATCCGGTTTGACGATAGAGAAGGTACGTTCGATGGCCATTGATATCTTTCCTTAACTACAGAGATTTATTGTTAGAATCCATGTTCGCTGGCGATTATACGTAAACAAAAACCGGAAAAACACACAAACAAGCAACTTTTTATTAAACATCACTCCCTTGCAATCAACATCCACGCTCATCTTGACCGAGCAGAGCCGGAAAATATGTGCGCTTGCGCACGATAGTTACCTTAAGCCGCCAAAACCCCATCTTTTGTTCACAATTCGAACAGCATGAAAAAGGCACCCGAAGGTGCCTTGTCTCGCCTATTTGGCTTCCGCCAGCAGGGCCCGCGCTATGGTGCGCATCCCCAGGGTATTGGCCCCCGGCGCCCAGAGAGCATCGCCGTTGTCACTGAAGCAGGCGGCCAGATCGATATGCAGCCAGCCCATCCCTTCGTTGGCAACGAAACGGGAGAGGAAGCCCGCCGCGTTGGAGGCGCCACCCGGCCCACCACCCTTCACCGGACGGCTGTTGGCCGTGTCGGCGTAATGGGAGGGGCACTGCTGGCGGTGCCAGGGCTCCAGCGGCAGCGGCCAGGCAGGCTCATGCTCGGCATCGGCATAGGTCATGGCCCGGCTCACCAACCCCTTGTCGAGGCCAAACAGGGCATTGTAGCGCCCACCCAGCGCCATCACGGCGGCGCCGGTCAGCGTGGCGGCATCAATGATCAATTCTGGTTTTTGCGCGCTGGCGTCAATCAGTCCATCGGCCAGTACCAGACGCCCTTCGGCATCGGTATTCATCACTTCAACTTTTTTACCGTTGCGATAGTGAATAATATCGCCGAGCTTAAAGGCGTTGCCGCTGATCAGGTTATCCGCGCAGCACAGATACAGCTTCACGCGCTTGTTCAGTCCGCGCGTAATGGCAAATGCCAGCGCCCCGGTAACCGTTGCCGCGCCGCCCATGTCCGACTTCATCGAGTCCATAAACGCGGTCTGTTTGATGCTGTAGCCGCCGGAATCAAAGGTGATGCCTTTACCAACCAGGCACGCGTACACTGGCGCTTCTTTATCGCCAGTTGGGTTGTAATCCAGCGCCAGCAATACCGGAGAACGTTCTGAACCGCGCCCGACGGTGTGCAGCCCCATATAACCTTGCTCACGCAGATCTTCGCCTTTGGTGATCCGATAAGTCACACGATCGCCCGCGACGTTGCTGATCAGATCAACAGCACGCTGTGCCAGTTGCGATGGTCCCAATTCTTCTGCCGGTGCGTTGATGGTGTCACGCACCCAGTCGATGATCATCAGGCGGTTATCCAGTTCCTGGCGCTGGGCATCGTCCAGATCCGGCCACTCCACTTTACGCGTGCCTTTCGGGGCTTTGTAACCTTGCCAGAATGCCCAGCAGCGATCCGCATCCCAGCCTTCACCGCTTAACTGAACATGCTTGATGCCCAGACCGTCAATCTTGCGCGCCGCACGCTGGATCAGCCCCAGATCGTCTGCCCCGTTCAAATGCAGGGTAATGCCGTCATTATTAATGCTGTAAGTTGCTTTTTCTCCCCAGCGCGCGTCGGCAGGTTGGGTAGAG
>OEQO01000153.1_pt1 | contig 17596 bp, 14 predicted proteins | sample 1539751 | NCBI WGS metagenome assembly OEQO01 (sample SAMEA3891237, study PRJEB23780) | metagenome | biome: terrestrial biome; feature: animal house; material: water of meat washing | place: Italy | collected 2015-05-12 | reverse complement strand
ACACGCCTGGCCGGAACTGCATCCCGGTTGAATCGTCAGCTCTTTTGAGACCGGATCGTAAGTGACTTTATCGCCCGGTAAACCCACCGCGCGCTTGATGTAATCAAGCTTTGGATCTTCCGGATATTTAAAGACCACGATATCGCCGCGTTTCGGATGACCGGTTTCGATCAGCGTTTTCTGGTAGATAGGATCTTTAATGCCATAAGCAAACTTCTCTACCAGAATAAAATCACCGATTAACAGAGTCGGCATCATCGAACCTGACGGGATCTGGAACGGTTCATAAATAAACGAACGCACAATCAATACGATAGCCAGTACCGGAAAAACAGAAGCACCGGTTTCCAGCCAGCCAGGCTTCGGCGCAACCTTTTTCAACGTTGCTTTATCCAGTGAGTCACCGGCAGCCGCCTGCGCCGCTGCCTGACGTTCCCGCCGTTTAGGTGCGAAAAAGAATTTATCCACGCACCATAAAATGCCCGTCACCAGTGTGGCAATCACCAGAATCAGGGCAAACATGTTCGCCATGCCAACTCCTTAAGGATTATTTTCCGTCTTTACCCACATGCAGAATGGCGAGGAACGCTTCCTGCGGCAGCTCGACGTTACCGATCTGCTTCATGCGTTTCTTACCTTCTTTCTGCTTCTGCAGCAGCTTTTTCTTACGGCTGATATCGCCGCCATAACATTTAGCCAGTACGTTTTTACGCAGCTGTTTCACGGTGGATCGCGCAATAATGTGCGTACCAATCGCTGCCTGAATGGCGATATCAAACTGCTGGCGTGGGATCAGATCTTTCATCTTCTCCACCAGCTCACCCTCTTTCACCTTGATCAGCATGCCATCGCGCAAAATGCCGGCGCAGTTGATAAGACCGTGCAGCACGCCAAAACGCCCTTTGATGGCGGCAAACGCGGCTTCAACCTCGGCTTCGCTCGCCACATTGCAGACAAACAGCTCGCACTGGCTATCTTGATCGCACTGATCATTCTGACTGCGCACCATGGCGGCGGTCGCCTCCAGATCGGCGCGATTGATGTCGAGCAGCGCCAGCGTCGCCCCCTGTGCGCCCAGGGCCAGCGCAATGGCCCGTCCCAAGCCACGTCCGGCGCCGGTAATAACGATGACCTTATCTTTGATATCCATCAATGCTCCTTGTAGCTGGTCGAGGGGAGATGCCTTGAAGAGAGGTGGCCCGTCAGGCGGGATCCTGTTTATCGAGATAAAGTTCGACAATGCTGGAGAAATCCCGACTCCCCTGCCCCTGGGCGGCATGCAGGTTGAACAGGTTGCGCGCCAGCGCCCCCATGGGCACCGCGCTGTGGCCATGCTCGGCCAGCGCCATGGCCAGCCCCAAATCTTTCACCATCAGACGGGTCATAAAGCCCCCCTGATAGTTGCGGGCGGCAGGGACATTCTCCATCACCCCGGGCCAGGGGTTGTAGCGCTCCAGACTCCAGTTGTTGCCGGAGCTCTTGCCCATGATGGTGGAGAGCACGGCGGGATCCAGCCCCTCCTTCACCCCGAGGGCCAGCGCCTCGGCAGTGCCCGCCATATGGATCGCAAGCAGCATGTTGTTGCACATCTTGGCGATCTGCCCGGCGCCCAGCGTCCCGGCGTGAAACAGGTTCTGCCCCATGCAGGCGAGCAGAGGTTTCGCCGCCTCGAAATCCGCCGCGTCGCCGCCAACGATAAAGGTGAGCGTCCCGGCGGCCGCACCGGCGACACCGCCCGAGACAGGGGCATCGATAAAGCGCAAACCACGCGCGCGGGCCGCCTCCCCGACCTGACGGGCAGAGTCGACATCGATAGTGGAGCAGTCGATCACCAGTGCACCAACCGGCAGGGCCGCCAGCAGATCCTGCCCCTCAGACAACCAAAGATCGCGCACATGCTCCCCCGCAGGTAGCATGCTGATCACCACCTCGCAGCCGGTCACCGCCTCACGGGCATCCCCCGCGGCGATGCAGCCAGCGGCGATAGCGCGCTCAATGTTTTGGGCAACCAGATCAAACACCTGCACCGTGTGCCCGGCCCTGGCCAGATTGGCCGCCATGGGGCCCCCCATGTTGCCGAGCCCGATAAACCCTATCCTTGTCATCCCGCTTGCTCCTTGCGTTGCTGATGGCGGCGTCCGCCGGTTGCCAAGATGTTATTCCTTGCAGGCCAACGGATTGCGCCCCTGCGGCCAGCGATAGAACTCGTCCAGCCACTTCCCCTCCGGTGGCCACTGTTGCCAGCGGGGATCTTTATCCTTGTCGATCAGCAGTGCCCGTACCCCTTCCACAAAATCCCCCTTGAGCACACAGTTGACCGAGAGGGTCAGCTCCTCGGCAAATACCTCTGCCAGTGAGTTGCGGCGAGCCTGCCAATATTGGCGCCACAAAATGGCGCGGCTGATGGGGCTGCCGGTGCGGCAGATCTGCTGCGCCTGCTGGAGTACCGCCTCCTGTTCATCGAACTGGGCCTCGAACAGCCGATCCAATACCCCTTGCAACGTGCGCCCCGCCAGCAGGACATCGATTTTCTGTTGATGGGGTAGCAGCACAGGCGCAGGCAAGCGGGCCGCCACCTCACCATGCAACCCCGTGAGCAGCAGATCGATCTGCTCACGGGGATCACCACTGCCAGCCCAGTCGAGCACGGCGAGGCGTGACAACAGCGCACTGCGCTCGCCACTGGCGATGGCGTGATCCGCCAGCCCAAGACCGATGGCATCACTCCCGTTGAAGCGGGCGCCAGTCAAACCAAGCCAGAGCCCGAGTCGCCCCGGCATCCGGCTTAAAAACCAGCTCGCCCCCACGTCGGGGTAGAGGCCGATGGTCACCTCCGGCATGGCGAACAGGCTTCTTTCGGTCACCACCCGAAAATCGGCACCGGCAAACAGGCCAATGCCGCCCCCCATGCAGATACCGTCCGCCACGCAGATCAGGGGCTTGCGGTAAGAGTGGATGTGGTGGTCGAGCCGGTACTCCTGCTCGAAAAAGTCGCGGGCATATTCGAACTGTTCCGCCTCGCTCGCCTCCTGCTTGCGGTAATAGAAGGAGCGGATATCGCCACCGGCACAAAATGCCTTCTCACCCGCCCCCTGCAGCAGCACACAGACGATGGCGGGATCCTGCTCCCAACGGGTCAGCGTCTGTTGCAGGATCTGGATCATCGGCAGGCTCAATGCGTTGAGAGACGCAGGGCTGTCGAGGGTCAACACCCCGATCTGATGGCCATCTTCGGTGGGATAACAGCTAACCTTGACCGGCTCACTCATAAACGGCTCCGTATGGATTTATTCTGTTGGGCCATATTGCCAGCGCGGTAAGCGTTTCTCCAGGAAGGCGGCCACCCCTTCACGCTGATTGGCATCGCTAAAGAGATCGAGAAACAGCGACCGCTCAAGGGGCAAGGCGGCATCCCGCGGGCCACTGCGGCCCTGATTGATCAGGGTTTTGCAGGCGCGCAGGGCGCTCGGGCTCTGGCGCTCCACCAGATGGGCCATCTGGTGCGCCGCCTCCCACGCCTGACCGGTTTTCACCACCTCCTCCACCAGCCCCATCTCGTAGGCCAGCGAGGCACTCACCTTCTCACCGCAGAGGATCATCCGCTTGGCCCAGCCCGGCCCCACCAGCTCGGTCAGGCGCTGGGTGCCACCGGCACAGGGGAGCAAGCCGACCGATGCCTCCGGCAGTCCCAGCAGCGCCTGCTGCTCGGCGATGCGGATATCACAGGCCAGCGCCACTTCCAGGCCACCACCCATGGCATAACCATTGATGGCGGCGATACTGACGCCGTGAAAACGGGCCAGCGCCTCGAAGGCCTTGCCAAAGGCCTCGGCTACTTCGCGGGCCAGCTCGACATTCCCCTCGACAAACATATTGAGGTCGGCACCGGCGCAGAAAAATTTGTCGCCCGCACCACGGATCACCAGCGCCACCACATCGGGACGACTGTCGAGCTCCACCATCATCTGCAAGAAGGCCTGCAGGCTGGCGAGGGTCCAGGTGTTGGCAGGGGGATGGTCGAGGGTGATATAGGCCACGTGGCCATGATATTCGAGTCTGATCCTTGTCATAACATTGTCCTTGTCGATGAAGCTGCCGCCATGATGACAGGCTTGAATGACACCAACCTGTGGCTGGCTCACAAAGCCGAAACCGGCATGGCATGGTGCAAATCGGGTGGCAGGCAACACACCCTTGATGCGACCACCGGTTAGCCCAGCGACAAACCGGGATCGGCCAGCAGGCGGCGCGCGATGATGAGTCGCATCACCTCGTTGGTGCCCTCCAGAATGCGGTGTACCCGGGTATCGCGCAGATAGCGCTCGAGCGGATACTCGCGGATATAACCATAGCCGCCAAAGAGTTGCAGAGCCTCATCACAGATTCGATAACCCACATCGGTGGCAAACCGTTTGGCCATGGCACACCAGGCACTCTTGTCGGGTGCCCCGCGATCCAGCTTGTCGGCGGCCTGACGCACCAGCAAACGGGCGGCAGCCAGCTCGGTCGCCATATCGGCCAGGCGAAACTGCACGCTCTGGAATTCGCTGATCGGGTGACCAAATTGCTGGCGCTGCTGCACATAAGCCAGCGCATCGTCCAGCGCCTGCTGGGCGGTGCCCACCGAACAGGTGGCAATATTGATGCGCCCACCATCGAGGGCCTGCATGGCGAACTTGAATCCTTCCCCCTCTTCGCCCAACCGATAACAGGCAGGAATGCACACCCCGTTGAAAACAACCTCCCGGGTCGGCTGGCTGTTCCAGCCCATCTTCTCTTCGGGCTTGCCATAGACGATGCCCGCTCTATCTGCCGGCACCATAAAGGCAGAGATCCCCTTCGCACCTTCACCACCGGTGCGCGCCATCACCACCAGCACATCGCTGCTGCCCGCTCCCGAGATAAAGACCTTGGTCCCCTCGATGAGGTAGCTGTCACCCTCGCGCACAGCCCGGGTCTTGAGGGCCGCCGCATCGGAACCCGCCCCCGGCTCGGTGAGGCAATAGGAGCCCAGCAATTCGCCGCTGGCCAGTTTGGGCACCCACTCCTTGGCAACCTCGGTGGGCAGCCAGCTGCCCAGCATCCAGCTCACCATGTTGTGGATGGTCAGATACGCCGTGGTCGAGGTACAGCCCATGGCGAGGCGCTCGAAGATGAGGCTCGCATCGAGGCGAGGCAGCCCCAATCCGCCAAACTGCTCCGGGGTATAGAGACCACAAAAACCTAGCCCGGCCGCCTGCTTGATGGTCGGGATCGGAAACTCATGCTCCTTGTCCCAGCGCGCGGCATGGGGTTTGAGCGCCTCATCGGCAAAGGCGGCGGCCGCCTCCACATACGCCTGTTGATCATCGGTCAGGGTAAAATCCATCTCGTCGTTCGCTCCCTTGTTGCCCCGCGCTTACTTTCCTGAGTTAGTGCTTTATGACGCGGCGCCCACACGCTGCGTCAGTCGGATCTGCCACTATGGCGCTGTTGTCGTGGTAGCTGATGACGCTCTCACTACCACCTCTCTATCGACACACAACAGATTAACAATTGATTTACGTTTACGCTAACGTAAACTTGTGGCAGAAGTGAAGTACAAAATGGACCGACCACTGCCAGCCGTAACGCCGAGTCAGCCGGTCGAACCAACCTTCCTACCCGACTGTCATATCCGCAAGGAGAGCATGGATGCAGATGGATGAGACCCTGAATGCCCTGACCGAACAGGTTGCGGCCTTCTGCCAGAAAGTGATCGCCCCGCGCGCCAGCGAGATCGATCAGAGCAACGCCTTCCCCCGTGATCTCTGGCCCCGGATGGGTGAGCTGGGGCTGCACGGCATCACGGTGGCGGAGGAGTATGACGGGGTGAACCTCGGCTATCTGGCCCACGTGCTGGTGATGGAGCAGGTGAGCCGCGCCAGCGCCTCGGTCGGCCTCTCCTACGGCGCCCACTCCAATCTCTGCATCAATCAGATCCACCGCCACGGCACGGCGGAGCAAAAAGCACGCTACCTCCCCCCGCTGGTGAGCGGCGAGCATGTGGGGGCGCTGGCCATGAGCGAGCCGGGCGCCGGGTCCGATGTGGTCAGCATGCGCCTCACCGCGGAGCGCGAGGGCGATCACTTCGTGCTGAACGGCAACAAGATGTGGATCACCAACGGCCCGGATGCCGACACCTTCGTCATCTATGCCAAGACAGATGCCAGTGCAGGCCCCAAAGGGATTTCCGCCTTTATCGTCGAGGCAGGCACTCCCGGTTTCACTACCGCCCAGAAGCTCGACAAGCTGGGGATGCGCGGCTCCAGCACCTGCGAGCTGGTGTTCGACAACTGCCGGGTGCCGCAGGAGAACCTGCTGGGCACCTTGCACGGCGGGGTCAAGGTGCTGATGAGCGGGCTCGATTACGAGCGGGTGGTGCTGGCTGCGGGCCCCCTTGGCATCATGCAGGCCTGCATGGACGTGGTGCTGCCCTATGTGCGCGAGCGCAAGCAGTTCGGCCAGGCCATCGGCGAGTTCCAGCTGGTGCAGGGCAAGCTCGCCGACATGTATACCCGCCTCGCCAGCAGCCGGGCACTGGTCTACTCGGTGGCGAGCGCCTGCGATCAGGGTCGCACCAGCCGCAAGGATTGCGCCGCCGCCATCCTGTTTGCCGCCGAAAACGCCACCCAGATGGCGCTCGATGCCATCCAGCTGCTCGGCGGCAACGGCTACATCAACGAATACCCCACCGGCCGCCTGCTGCGGGACGCCAAACTCTACGAGATCGGCGCCGGCACCTCGGAGATCCGCCGCTGGCTCATCGGCCGCGAGCTGATGGGAGAAAATGCATGAGTCGTATCCACTCCCGTCTCGACACGGCGAGCCCGGAATATGCGGCCAATCGGGCCGCCATGCAGGGGCTGGTCGACGATCTCCATGCCCGCATTGCCGAGATCGCGCAAGGGGGCGGCGCGGCCAACAACGCCCGCCATCAGGCCCGTGGCAAGCTGCTGCCCCGCGAGCGCATCAATCAGCTGCTGGACCCGGGCTCCCCGTTTCTCGAACTGTCGGCGCTGGCTGGCTGGCAGGTCTATGACGAGCCGGTGCCCGCCGCCGGTATCATCACCGGCATCGGCCGGGTCTCGGGCAGGCTCTGCATGCTGGTGGTGAACGATGCCACCGTGAAGGGCGGCACCTACTACCCGCTCACGGTGAAAAAGCACCTGCGCGCCCAGGCCATCGCCGAGCGGCTGCGCCTCCCCTGCCTCTATCTGGTGGATTCCGGCGGCGCCTTTCTGCCGATGCAGGATGAGGTGTTCCCCGACCGGGATCACTTTGGCCGCATCTTCTACAACCAGGCCCGCATGTCGGCCCAGAACATCCCCCAGCTGGCGGTGGTGATGGGGCTCTGCACCGCAGGCGGCGCCTACGTGCCCGCCATGGCGGACGAGTCGATCATGGTCAGGGAGCAAGCCACCATCTTTCTGGCGGGCCCGCCGCTGGTCAAGGCCGCCACCGGCGAGGAGATCAGCGCCGAGGCCCTGGGCGGCGCCGAGGTGCACTGCGCCCACTCGGGGGTGGCGGATCACATGGCCCGTGACGATGCCCATGCGCTGGCCATCGCCCGCACGCTGGTTACTCATCTGGGTAACGAGCCGTTAGAGAGTAGCCCCGGCTACGAGCCCCCCTGCTACCCGATCGAGGAGCTCTACGGTCTGGTGGGCACCAGTCTCAAACGCCCTTACGACGCCCGCGAACTGATTGCCCGACTGGTGGATGGCTCTGACTTTGACGAATTCAAGGCGCTGTTCGGCACCACACTGGTGACCGGCTTTGCCCGTATTTGCGGCATGGAAGTGGGGATCCTCGCCAACAACGGCGTGCTGCACAGCGACAGCGCCCAGAAGGGGGCCCACTTTATCCAGCTCTGTAACCGGCGTGCCATCCCGCTGCTCTTTTTGCAGAACATCACCGGTTTTATGGTGGGGAGTAGCGCAGAAAAGGAGGGGATCGCCAAGCACGGCGCCAAGCTGGTCACCGCCGTGGCCTGCAGCCGGGTGCCCAAGGTAACGATCATCGTCGGCGGCAGCTTTGGTGCCGGCAACTACGGCATGTGCGGCCGCGCTTATGAACCCGATTTTCTCTTTAGCTGGCCCAACAGCCGCATCTCTGTCATGGGGGGCGAGCAAGCTGCCGGAGTGCTGGTGCAGGTACGTCGGGACAAGCTGGCAGCCGAGGGCAAGAGCCTGAGCGAGCAGGAGGCGGCCGCCATCCGCGCCCCGGTGATCGAGCAGTATGAGCGCCAGGGTCACCCCTACTACGCCAGCGCCCGCCTCTGGGATGACGGCGTCATCGACCCGGCCCAGAGCCGCACCGTGCTGGCATTGGCGCTGGCTGCCTGTCAGGGTGCCCGCATTGAACCCGAGCAGTACGGCATCTTCCGGATGTAAGGAGAAAAACTATGTCAGATCCACTCACTTCCTCCCAGAAACCGTTTCGGCTGGAACGGCATGGCCCGCTGGCCGAGCTGGTGCTGTCGCGCCCGGCCCGCCACAACGCCTTTGATGCCGAGCTGATGCTGGGGCTGCTCGACTGCCTCGATGATCTGGCCCATCTCCATGGTCATGATCTCGCCGAACGCCCTCACGCCCTGCTGCTGCGGGCCGAGGGCAAGCACTTTTGCGCGGGCGCCGATCTCAACTGGATGCGCAATCTGGCCCACGCCGATTTCGAACATAACCGGGAGGATGCCCGGGTACTGGCGCGGCTGATGCAGACCCTCGACGAGCTCCCCTTCCCCACGGTGGCGCTGGTGCAAGGGGCTGCCTATGGTGGGGCGCTTGGGCTGATCTGTGCCTGCGATCTGGTGCTGGCCAGCGATGATGCCCGCTTCTGCCTCTCCGAGGTGAGCCTGGGCCTGGTGCCTGCGGTGATCAGCCCCTACGTGGTACGCACCATGGGGATGCGTCAGGCGCGCCGCTACATGCTCAGTGCCGAGCCGTTCGATGCCATCACCGCCTGTCGGCTCAATGTGGCACATCAACTCTGCAAACCGGATCAACTGCTGGCGGAGGGACGGGCGCAAGCCCTGCGTCTGTGCCGCAACGGGCCGGAGGCGATGAAAGAGACCAAACGGCTGCTGGCGGCGATAGAGGCCCATCCTTCCCGCCTGCACGAAGAGAAAACTGTCGAGACCATCGCCCGGGTGCGGGTCGGTCTCGAAGCTCAGGAGGGGATGCAAGCCTTCTTCGACAAACGCCCTCCCGCCTGGCGTCCCCGTTTCAAGGATGAGACATGACCCATCACACTCAGATTAAGCGCCTGCTGATCGCCAATCGCGGCGAAATCGCCGTGCGCATCATCAAGACGGCGAAACGCCTCGGCATCCACACCATTGCTCTCTACTCCGATGCCGACGCCCATGCCATGCACACCCGTCTGGCCGATGAGGCCTGGCATCTGGGGCCCGCACCGGCCAGAGAGAGCTATCTGGACACCGGCAAGGTGCTGAAGATTGCCAAAGAGGCGCGCGCCGATGCCATCCATCCCGGTTACGGCTTTCTGTCGGAAAACAGCGATTTTGCCACCGCCTGCGAACAGCGCGGCCTGCGCTTTGTCGGCCCAAGCGGCGCCGCCATTCTCGCCATGGGCGACAAATCGGGCGCCAAGGCGCTGATGCAGGCTGCCGGCGTACCTGTGCTGCCCGGCTATCACGGCACGGATCAGCGGCCGGACTTCTTGCGCGATCAGGCGAGCCAGATTGGCTTCCCGCTACTTATCAAGGCCGCCAGTGGCGGCGGTGGCAAGGGGATGCGCCGGGTCGATCAGCTGGCTGACTTTGACGAGTCGCTGGCGGCAGTCAAACGGGAGGCCAAGGCCGCCTTTGGCGACGATCGGGTGCTGCTGGAGCGCTATCTGCCCCAAGCTCGCCATGTGGAAGTACAGGTCTTTGCCGATAGCCTCGGCAACGCCATCTATCTGGGGGACAGGGACTGCTCCTTGCAGCGACGCCATCAGAAGGTGATCGAAGAGGCGCCCGCCCCCGACATCCCTCCGGCTCTGCGGCGCGCCATGGGGGATGCAGCCGTGGCCGCTGCCAAGGCCATCCACTATCAGGGGGCGGGCACCATCGAGTTCCTGCTCTGCAAGGATGAGTTCTTCTTTATGGAGATGAACACCCGGCTGCAGGTAGAGCATCCGGTCACCGAAGCGGTGACCGGGCAGGATCTGGTGGCCTGGCAACTGGCCGTGGCAGAAGGCAAGCCGCTGCCACTCACCCAGGAGGAAGTGGTGCTGCGCGGCCATGCGGTGGAGGCGCGCCTCTACGCCGAGGATGTGGCGGCCGGTTTTCTGCCCGCCAGCGGCCCCATCCACTGGCTTAACTGGCCGGATGGCGTGCGTATCGACACCGGCGTCACCGCTGGCGATGAGGTCAGCCCCTATTACGATCCCATGATCGCCAAGCTGATCGCCCACGGCCAGAGTCGCGCCGAGGCGTTCGCCAAACTGGCCGATGCGCTGGCAGCGCTGGATCTCGGCCCGCTGGTGCACAACGGCCCGCTGCTGCTGCGCCTGTGTGAAGAGCCCGACGTCCTGGCCATGGGCCACCATACCCAGTGGCCCATACCCACCACAGCCCGGCCCATTCCTGAGCTCGCCTGGCCGCTGGCCGCCCTCTGGCTGGCGAGCCGCCCTGCGGGCACCTCCCCCTGGCAGCAAGCCTGCGGATTTCGGCTGGGGCCGGATCGCTGCTGGACAGCGGCGGTGCGCATCGGTGATGAGCACCGGGTATTGACCCTTCACGATCATGGCGGCCAGTTTGAGTGGCAAGGGGAGACTCATTGCTACCAGAGAGGTGACGATAATATCCGGCTGCAGCAGGGTGGCTGCTGGCAACAGATCCCCATTCAGACGGTCGCAGGCTCGGAGGCAACCTTCATCATGACCCTGGCGGGTCAGCGCATCCGCTTCACGGCCGATAATCAACAACACAGTCACCACCATGATCAGGCAAACGAGAAGGTGCAGGGCGCCATCGCCCCCATGCACGGCATCGTGGTAGCCGTGCTGATCGAACCCGGCCAAACGGTCAGCAAGGGGCAACCCCTGCTGGTGCTGGAGGCGATGAAGATGGAGCACCAGTTGCGCGCAGAGCGGGACGGGGTAATTGAAGCCCTGCAGTGCAAACAGGGCGAGCAGGTGAGCCAGGGGGCCGTGCTGGTACGCTTTGCCGAAGAGATAGCCATACAGGAGGATCACCCATGAACCGATCACAGGACGTCCGTGACGACAGGGTCAGTCTGGTGGAGATGGGGCCGCGCGATGGCCTGCAAAATGAAGCCAGCCCGCTGGCACTGATCCAGCGGCTGGAGCTGATCCAGCGCCTTACCGACAGCGGCCTGCAACGCATCGAGGTGGGTGCCTTTGTCTCTGCCAAAAAAGTGCCGCAGATGGCGGACTCCGCAGCGCTGTTCGAGGCACTGCCGCGCAAGGGCTCAACCCGTTACGGCGCTCTGGTGCCCAATCTGCAAGGCTTGCAGGCCGCCATCGCCGCCCGCGCCGATGAGATTGGCCTCTTCACCGCCTGCTCCGACGGTTTTACCCGCGCCAATATCGGCATCAGCGTGGAGGAGTCGCTGGTGCGCTTCGCCCCGCTGGTGCAGGAGGCGCGCCGCCTCGGCATCAAGGTGCGCGGCTACCTCTCCACCGTCATCGCCTGCCCGTTCGATGGCCCGACCCGCCCGAAACGGGTCGCCGCCATGGCCGAGCAGTTGCTGGATCTCGGCTGCCACGAAATTTCGCTGGGGGACACCATCGGCGTTGGCACCCCGGGCACGGTGGTGCCCATGCTGGATGCGGTGCTGCACGAGATCCCGGCGGGGCGGCTCGCGGTCCATTTTCACGACACCTACGGCCAGGGGTTGGCCAACCTGCTGCCCGCGCTGGAGCGCGGTATTCGCACCATCGACTGCTCGGTGGCGGGCCTTGGCGGCTGCCCCTATGCGCCGGGCGCCTCCGGCAATGTGGCGTCAGAAGAGGTGGTCTACCTGCTGCACGGCCTTGGCATGACGACGGGGGTGGATCTCGACAAACTGGCGGCCACCGGCCAGTGGGTGAGCGAGCAGCTCGCTCGCCCCAACGGCTCGCGGGTCGGTCAGGCCCTGCACGCCAATGCCGAGCGGCTGCGTGCCCGCCTCTGCCAGCCACACGCCCAGCAACAGGAGTCATGACCATGTCCCGTTCCCTGCCCGGCAAGGAGATCACCTACAGCATTTCGGATCTGGCCCACGAGTTCGATGTCACGCCGCGCACCATCCGCTACTACGAGGATGAGGGGCTGCTCACTCCCCAGCGGGAGGGGCAAACCCGCATCTACAGCCATCGGGACAAGATCCGGCTCAAGTTGACCCTGCGCGGCAAACGGCTGGGGTTTAGCCTGGCCGAGATCCGCGAGCTGTTCGAGATGTATGACACCGACCGCTCGAGCAAAACCCAGCTCCACTCCATGATCCAGCTCATCGAGGAAAAGCGCGGCGCCCTGCTCCAGCAACTGGAAGATATCCAGATGGTGATGACCGAACTGGAGGCGGCGGAACAGCGCTGTGTTAATTCCCTTAACAGCTTGAAAAGCGGCGCAGATTAACCGAATCTGGGAACAAGCTATTGCCCTGGGGATCCCATGAGATATTGGTGCTGGTTTTTGCTCTTGTTCAGCCTGTCTGGCTGGAGCCATCCCCTCATCAAGGTTGGCGGATACCCCTATGCCCCCTTCGTGGTCAAGCTCTCCGATTCCCACTATGAAGGGCTGACCCTGGATCTCATCGACCAGCTCAACGAGATCCAGCAGGAGGTGAAATTTATCTTTGTCCCCACCTCGGCCGCCAACCGTTACAAGGCGCTCGATCTGGGCCGTTTCTCGCTGATGCTGTTTGAAGACACCAAGTGGGGCTGGGACACCGATAAATTCAAGATGACAACCCCCTTCCTCGGTGGTGGCGAGGTCTATGTGGCCCTGAACAAAGCGGGCCGGGATCAGCGCTTTTTTGACGATCCTGCCAGCCATCACCTCATCGGGGTGACCGGCTATCACTACGGCGTCGGCCAGTTCAATGCCGATCCCGTCTACCTGCAGCGCAAGCTCAATATCACCCTGGTCAAAGACAACGTCAGCGCCCTGCAAGCGCTACTCAAAGGGCGCGGCGAGGTAGCCATTCTCAACGTTTCGTACCTTAACCAGTATCTGCAGGCCAATCCCGACACAGCCGACCAGCTGCTGATCTCGCAAAAATGGGATCAACAGTATCAACACCGCGCCATCCTTCACCCTGAGGCCCCCATTACCCCTGCCCAGCTGGAACAGTGGCTGGCAGCGCTGCAACAAAAGGGTGAACTGGATCGCCTTTGGACAAAGTACGGCGTACAACAGCACGCAACCCCATGATTACTATCCAGCTTTTCTGTACCATGGCGGGAACCAAATGGGAGTGCACCAAATGAACACCACCGAGCCCGCGTCCCCCAAGCCCCGCTTGCTGCGCTACCTTGCCTACGCTTTCCTGCTGTTTCTTATCCTGATCACCCTGCTGCTGTGGCAGACCCCTCGCCTGATCCAGCGCTATCTGCCCGGCTGGCTGGCCGAGCACTACGGCCTGCAGCTGACGCTGGGGGAGATTGACGTAGGACTGCGCAACCCATCTCTCACCCTCGGCGCGACTGCCCTGCTCGATGCCAAACAGCAGCCCATCATCCGTTTTGAGCAGCTCTTTATCACCCCAAACCTGCAAGCCAGCTGGCAGCAGAAAGGGGTCGTGCTTTCCGCCGTCACCCTGACCAAACCCGTGGTGCTGCTGCAACGGCTGGCCGACAAAAAAGGGGACGTTCGACTCAATCTGACCGATGCGCTGGCCACCGTGCTCGCCCCTGCGCCCTCCCCCGAGCCCGAGGCAACGAGCGCCCCGCTGCTGGTCGATATTGCCAGCCTCGCTGTCACTGACGGGCATGTGCGCTATCAGGATCAGCGCAAGGAGAGCGAACCCGGCTGGCTGCCGCCCCTCAATCTGGAAAAAGTGACCCTTAAGCTCGATAACCTGCGCACCGAGGCAAACCACCCGACCGCCTATCAGCTGAGCGCCGCCATCAATGGCAACAGCAGCCTCGCCGCTCACGGCAAACTCGATGTGATGAGCGGCATGGGTCAGGGCAAGGTGAGCCTCAAGCAGGTCGAGCTGAAACCCTTCGCCCCGCTCTGGGCCCCCTACCTCAAGCTGGATCTGGCCAAGGGCCACGCCAATGCAGAGGTGGAGTACCAGCTTAAAGAGGGCAAGCAAGGGGTACTGTGGCAATTGTCCAAAGGCAAGCTGACGCTGGACAACTGGCAGCTTAAAAAACACAAGGGCGACGAATTTGCCCGCTTCGGCCAGCTGGCCCTGAGCGATCTGGCTGTCGATGGCCAGAAACAGTCGCTCCAGATCGGCAAGGTGACCCTGCAACAACCCCTGCTCAAGGCCACCCTCAACGCACAGCAGCAGCTGGATCTGGCGGATCTGCTCATTAAACAGGCCCCCGCCAAACCCGTCAAAGGGGCCAACCCAGCAAACGAGGTAGCCAAAAGTGCGGATCCCAAGTCGGCACAACAAGCAAAGGCAGCCGGTAACGGCAAGAAACACGCGGCAGACAAACCCTGGCAGTGGCAAATCAAGCAGATCGCCATCGACAAGGGCGATCTCACCCTTACCGAATCGAGCAGCGGCAAACCGCTGGCACGCCAGCTCTCCGGCCTCAAGCTGGCGCTGGGGCCACTGGGCAGCAAGGGGGAGCAACCGAGCAAACTGACTCTGGCCACCCAGTTCAACCAGAGCAGCCCCCTGGCCTTTGATGGCCAACTGACCCTGACCCCTTTCGCCCTGAGCGGCGACATCAACCAGCAGGGGCTGCCCCTGACGCTGGCGCAACCCTATCTGGCCGATCTGGTGCGCATCAAGGTGCAAAACGGGCTGCTGAGCAGCAAGACCCGCCTCGATCTCGCCACCACAACCCAGGGGGACCTGAGCAAGCTGACCCTGCAAGGGGGGCTCGATGTCAACGGGCTCAAGGTGGTCGATCGGGCAGACAATCAGCGGCTGCTGGAGTTCAACACCCTGGCTCTCACCGGTCTGACGTACGACGGCATCAGCCAGCAGATGCGGATCAAGGAGATTGCCCTGAACAAACCCTTCGCCCGCATCGAAATCCACGAGGATGGCACCACCAACCTGCAACAGCTGCTGTTGCCGCAACCGGCGGCAGCAAAAAGTACTGAAGCAAAGGCAGGCAGCAAGGCTCCCGACTTTCGTTTCACCATCGACCAGCTGCGTACCGAGCAGGGCAACCTGCGCTTTGCCGATCGCAGCCTGAGTCAGGATTTCGTGGCCGATATCGCCTCGCTGGGCGGCCAGAGCCGTCATATCAGCAATATTCCGGGGCAACGCTCCGATCTCGCCTTCAACGGCAAGGTGGATCGCTATGCGCCGGTGACCATCCGCGGCGGCACCAACCTGCTGGTCGCCAACCCGCTCCTCGACATCGCGGTCGCCTTCCACAATCTGGAGCTCACCACCTTTACCCCCTACTCGGGCACCTATGCCGGTTATGCCATCGACAAGGGCCAGCTCTCCATGAAGCTGCACTACAAGCTGGAGGGCAACCGGCTGGAGGGGGATAACGACATCACCATCAAGAAGCTGCAACTGGGCGAGAAGATCAAGAGCGAGCAAGCCAAAGATCTGCCGCTGGGGCTGGCCATCGCCCTGCTGAGCGATGCCAACGGGGTAATACAGATGAACCTCAAGGTGAAGGGGGATCTCGATCAACCGGACTTCAGCATCGGCAATATCTTCTGGGATGTGCTGGGCAACACCCTGAGCAAGGCGATCACCTCCCCCTTCTCCCTGCTCGCCTCGCTGGCCGATGGCACCGAAGATCTCGACGAACTTCCCTTCCTGCCGGGGGATCCCGATCTCACCCCCACCCAGCAGGAGAAACTGGTCAAGCTGGCGCAGGCCCTCAAGGATAGACCCAAGCTCAGCATGAACATTCGCGGCAAGGTCAACTTCAACGAGGAGCGCCCCATCCTGCAACGGCAAAAGCTGGAGCGGGTACTGGCCAAGCTCACCGGCAATCAGGCGGATCTCGACCTGCTGGAACAGGACCCCGCCCTGCAAGAGGCGCTGGCCCAGGCCTATGAAGAGCGCTTTGGCGAAGATCTGGAAGATCTGGCCGATCGGCTCCATCTGGATGAAGAGAGCGCGGCACTGCGGGCCCAGGCGGTGATCCTGCTGCGGGATCAGCAGCTCATCACCGCCAAATCCCTGCGCAATCTCGCCATGCGCCGGGCGCAAAATACCAAGGAGTTTCTGGTCGACAGCCAGGGGATCACCCCGGAGCGGCTGTTCGTGCTCGACAGCCAGGTCAAGGAAGAGGACAAGGAAGCCAAAGTGATCCTGACACTGGATCAGTAAGGCCGCCGCACTGCGCAAAAGCGTAATAAAAATACAACCCCTCAACTATTTTGACACCTTTTGCTCACCAAACAGCCTGCTTTGGTGAGCATTTGGCCTCTGATGCAAATAATCACGTAGTTTTTTTACGATTTATCCCCCTTGCCCCCTTGCGGGCGCGCCACAGCCTGCCTAAAATCGCGCGTCTTTTGTTAACCCCCCACCTCTATTTTTGGAGAACGCCACGTGAGCGAAAAATTGGCCAACCCTGCCCCTCTGGGTCTGATGGGTTTCGGTATGACCACCATCCTGCTGAACATCCATAACGCAGGTTTCTTCCCCATCAGCGCCATGATCCTGGCCATGGGCCTGTGCTACGGCGGTATGGCCCAGATCGTCGCGGGTATCATGGAGTACAAGCGTGGCAACACCTTCGGTGTGACCGCCTTTATCTCCTACGGTTTCTTCTGGTTGAGCCTGGTGTTCCTGCTGGTCATGCCGACCATGGGTCTGGCCGAAGCCACCCCGCACGCCTACATGGGCTGGTACCTGCTGCTGTGGGGTGTTTTCACCCTGTTCATGCTGGTCGGTACTGTCAACTACCCGCGTGCCAAGCAGTTCGTGTTCGCCTCCCTGACCGTGCTGTTCTTCCTGCTGGCCGCCCGTGACTTCACCGGCAGCACCCTGATCGGCACCATCGCCGGTTTCGAAGGCATCATCTGTGGCGCCAGCGCCATCTACCTGGCCATGGCCACCGTGATCAACGAGCAGTTCGGCCGCACCGTGATGCCGATCGGCGATCACAAGAAAGCCGCCGCCGTACAGCTGAAAGCCGCTGCCTGATAGGCAAGCCACTCAGATTGTGAAAAAGGCACCCTCGGGTGCCTTTTTGCTATCTTGCAAAGCTGATTGTCCTGCGCACACTTTTTTCCTTTACTTCCTCACAGTCGAATATCCCAAGCCTTGGATATTGCCGCATCCCCTCGTTATCCCCTCCCCCTTATTGACCTCTTTTAGCCGCTTCAGAACAGCTATATCAGCGCATTAACCGCAAGCTCAGGGAACAGGTGATCCGGCTTGTGAGTCGTTTTGGACTTTGCTGCAGGCAAGATCGCGGTGATGGCGGGATTGCACCTCAAGGTGGCAGAGACCCCTGC
>OEQO01000152.1_pt1 | contig 17644 bp, 17 predicted proteins | sample 1539751 | NCBI WGS metagenome assembly OEQO01 (sample SAMEA3891237, study PRJEB23780) | metagenome | biome: terrestrial biome; feature: animal house; material: water of meat washing | place: Italy | collected 2015-05-12 | reverse complement strand
AAAACGTAATGTCACGATAGAAGAAGTGGGCAATGCTGCATTATTCCTATGTTCGCCGTGGGCTTCGGGTATTACAGGTGAAATTTTATATGTTGATGCAGGGTTTAATACCGTGGGTATGAGCCAGTCGATGTTGGATGATGAGTGATTAGATTTATCCAAATTTTTTGACAAAGCCGCTTTTATAGCGGCTTTGTTTTTCAAGATTGTGAGATCTTCAAATTATAAAGTTGGGGTTAAGGCGGCGCGAAGCGTCCGCCTTAAATGAGTTGTTAGATTACTTTGTTGTACCCACAGTGCGATAGTTGCAGCACACGCAGGAGTGGATAATTCTCAGATAGTGCGTTGCTCCTCATGACGCCACACCCAATAATTTTTGAGCGAATCTCTGCCATTAGCTCATCAAAGGATAAAATCTGAACGCCAGCAATAGTGTGCCTATCTTTCGGGTGTGATGGGAATACGGCAATTTGACGTAGTGGTGTTTCTGGCGGTAGCCAAGAAAAAACCTCCAAGAAGATGAGCTTTTTAGCGGCATCAAATTTCTTCTTGTATCTCATTTCTCTAGTTTCCCAAGTATGGGCATCTACAGATGGTTCATAGTGAACAAGATCACCGCTGTGGGGATTGAAGCCTATGACATCAAGTTCCATTTCCCAACCACCATGCTTCAATCGTCCGACTTTAGTATTTCTGCGAACGAGATAGCCTTGCCAATCAAGGTATTCAACGATAAGTGACTCTAGATGTGACATAAAAGTAATCTAACACCTGAGTTAAGCCGCGCCGCGAAGCGGCGTCGGCTTGAATGAATTGTTAGGTGCCACTGACGGCGGCATCAGGGTTTTTGTCAGAGATAAGCTGAAGATCAATTCCGTGCTCAAGCAATGCCTTGCAGGCAGAGATTACGAGATTGAATCCTTCAGTGGAATCCAGTGCCTGCGCAACCTTTTCATCATCGGTTCCTGTGAAGCCTGAGGCGACGATAGAAACAAATGTTGTGTCATTGCCTTTAGGCGTAAAAGTCCATTCAACAGGCGTGGGCCATTCAATGGCAATTCTTTGGTTCTTCTCCAGCGCCGTGACCGTAACTTCCCCCGAGACGCCGTATTGATCCCAGTACCAGGTTACTGTCTTACCGGGAGCTAGTTGCCCACTGGAACGACTAAACCAAAATCTGGTGGTCACGGTGGGATCGACGAAGGCATTGAACACCTCCTCGACGGGTCTGCGGATGAGCATTGTTGCTCGCGCAACAGGCGACTTTATGAGTGTCATTTCAGCTCCCGGAAATCTGTGTGTGTGGCACCTAATGTTGCGCGAGTTGAGCACCAGTGAATAAAATTTTCTGCACGAAGTGTAGCTTAAATTTGCGAGCAGTGCGCTCCGATGAGTTGTTAGGTGGCGCGCAGCGACGCTGACATTTCATCGGGAACAACTCGCGCAACATTAAATGGACGCGAAGCGTCTATTTAACGTTTGACATGAGGGGCGGCCGAGGGCGACAGCCCTTGGACGTCCCTCTCGATGGAAGTGTTGGGCGTCTTTGCACTGAGCATGGACTACCTGTATTCAGCGGCAGTAATGAACTGTGAGAAAGACTCACACCAGACGATGACGGCTTTGTACTGCGAGACGTCTATTGATTCAGGCACAGGAACCACGAAGTTCTCGAAGGTACGAACATCGCCTATGCGTTTCATCTGCGGCTTCAGACGTGCAAAGTCTTTTTCCGTTTCCACGAACTCAGGAGATAGGTAGAGCTTGTAGTCAGGGCCAGGCGCTAGCTTGCCGGTGAACGCAATGCTCTTTGAGCCCACGTTCACTGTGCCTTGCCCCCAATGGAGGGCGTCACTGTCTTTGAGGTCGCGCCGGAACTCCCCCTTGTAGATGCTTTGGCTCGCTGCTAGCGAGGTTTCGGCTAGCGTGGGTGCAGTAGGGGCGGTAAGGATAGGAAGCGCATAGACACCAAGCGCGAAGCCCGCCGCGAGAACGCACACATGAGACACAACGAGAAGGATTGCTTTCTTCATTGGATGAAAGCCTCACAGATTGGATGAAGACGCCCAACTACTCTTATGCGGCAGAGGTGACACATAAGATGAAAAAAAACTTGCTGCATAAGACACCTATTTGATTAAAAATACAACAAAAAGCATTGATTTATTTAAACTAAAATTATCATTAAACAAAAAAAATAACAAGGATAATATGATGACAACTCAGCACCCAAAACTATTCGATTTAGTTAGACAACGTATACGCTATAAGCATATGAGTTATCGAACTGAGCAAGCGTATTGTGGTTGGATAAAACGCTATGTAATTTTTCATCAAATGCGTCATCCACAAGAGATGGGTCGATTGGAAGTGGAATCTTATCTGTCACATTTGGTGAACGTGGGAAATGTTTCACAATCTACACATCATCAAGCACTTTCAGCATTACTTTTCTTATATAAGGAGGTACTTGGCGTAGGGCTACCTTGGTTACTAGAATTAAATCGACCCAATAAACCCAAAAGATTACCTGTAGCATTAACACACCTAGAGGTTCAGTCCGTTTTTAAACATTTATCAGGTATTCATCTGTTAATGGCTAAAATGCTCTATGGCACAGGCATGAGATTGACAGAGTTATTACAACTACGCATTAAAGATATAGATTTGAGCGTATGCCTTGCTCAATCAGCCGGTAACCCAATGCATTGGCTATGTGTGTTTTGCCGGTGCCACTGGGGCCAATCAGCAGGATATTATCGGCGTGATGTGCCCAGGACAGGTCTTGGTGCAACTTGGCGATGAGCGCTTGATTTGTCCGGCTGAGCACGCTGTTATCCAGAGTGCTTAAGGTTTTTCCCGGTGCCAGCCTCCCTTCGCGTACCCAGCTTTGTGTGCGCCGTGTAAAGCGCTCTGCGAGCTCGTATTCGCATAATGCCGCAAGGTAGTCACTGTGCGACCAGCCTTTTTCTACCGCGGTTTGCCAGAGTTTTTCATAGTGCCTGACGAACGCCGGCAGCCTTAATTCTTTGAGCAGTAATGCAACGGAGGAAGTCAAAATGGCACCTCCACATCGTGTTTCGCCTGTGCCTTTAATGACGTTAGCAGTGCATCATAACTTTGCAGGTTATGTTGCTTTGTCTTAATGTCTGGTGCGCTTTGCGGGGTGTAAAAGCGCTCCTGAATGGTTTTGGCACTTTCAAACAGACCGGCTCTGGCCTCTTGCAACAAGGTCTCTCCCAGCTCTTGTTCGCTATCGTATTCGCTCGCCAGCCATAACACCGTGACTATCCATTTACAGGCATCCTGTGCTGGTAACGCATCATCCACTAACTGCCACAACTGCCGGTAATTGTCGTCAGGTAAGATATCATCCCGCAGTTGCGAGTAACGAAACGCCTGCGGTTTAGCGGCCAGTGAGCGGATAATATGCCGGTAGTTGATACAACGTGCACGGCTTTGGCCGAGGGCCGGGTAAATTCGTGGCAAGGTCAGCGCCACTTGCTGGCCCACATAGAGCACCAGTTTGTTATGATACAGCCGTACTTGCAGGCGTTCGCCAATCAGTCGTGATGGCACGCTGTACACCACCCGGCGCACTTCAATGGTGGCACTACGGGTGACTTTAATGCTCAGCAAGGTGTAATCAACAGCATCATATTCCGGTAAGGCTTGCAGGGTTTGCTGTTCTTCTAAAAAGCGGCTGCGTGAGCGCTGGTTTAGCTTGCCGACGATTTGATCAATAAAGGCCTGGTAGGCTTCGATACTGTCAAAGTCACTGTGGCCGCGAAGTAGCAGGTGCTGCGCCAGACGGCGTTTAAATGAGCCATTAGCGCACTCCACTACGCCGTTCTCATGCGATTGCCCCAGGTTATTGCGCGTTGGCGTCATGTTGTAATGCTCGCACAAGTCCTGATAGGCATCTGTCCAGACATTTTGCGTATTGTTCCTGGCGGCACTGAGGCTATCGGTGCGATGCTCCACCGGACAGCCACCAGCCTGCGTCAGCGCACGCTGTAAACCGGTAGATAAGGCAGAATAGCTCTCACCACCCTGAACCACAGTGATGGAACGCCAGCCGCTATAAGCGAGGCGGAACTGATACAGCAAATGAGCAAAGGGTTGCTGCTTAATGGTGATCGGGCTATCAGGATGAGTAAAATCAGAGAAGCCCTGTAAACCGGGTTGAGCTTGCTGGCGGAAGATGACATCTTTCTCCGGGCCATGTAGTGCTTTCCATTTCTTAACCCGACGCTGCAATGTTCTCAGAATTCGCTGGTCATATTGGTTTGGATAGAGCGCCTGCAAATGCTCCAGCAAAGTAATAGGCGTAAGCTCTGGTTTAGCGTTTAAAAGAACAACTAGATCGGTTTCCCATACGGCTTCCAGTGGATCTTAGCGGGTGCGCCAATCTCTATCAGCTTTAGCGCGGGGTAAGGTGTTGGACTGCTCAATACGTCGGGCAGTGCGGGGGGAAATGGCAGACTTCGCAGCAGCGATTTCTTGAGTCATGCCTTGTTGGCGATGCTGCATATACAGCTCCTCTTGTCGGTGGGTGATATGTTGTCCAGGCACCTTGAACTCCGAACAGAAAACAAGGTACCTATTGTGACACCCAACCGGCCAAGATAATTGTCGTCAACCGGTCATCCTAATTGTCGCCGAACAGCTTGTCTTGATCCATATTGGGGTACGCATCCTGTTGCAGCAGCACTCAATCCCTATTTTATTAATGACTTAGATATAAAAGGCTTTAAATTATGGATTGCAGGACATACGCATACATCAGTGGATACTGTAGTCGATGGATGTAGATTAGTGATCAATCCATTGGGTTATCCGCCAGAGCAAGGTAAAAATGGGTTTAGAGAAAATTTGATCATCGAAGTTTAAGTAGTCATACTCGTATTGAAGCAATTTAAACCAACTCTAATATCATACATCCTATAGAACTGTTGATTTAGCTTCTACACCATGAACTAGGAGAAACTCATGTCGAATCCTTTAGACCCAGAAAATGATTGGAAAAATAAAATTGCAGATCAAATACTTGACGATTTAATCGAGATTGCCAAGCTTGAAGGTATGACTATTAAAAAAATGAAAGCAGATCAAAATGGTATTTTCTATGTGGAAGAGGAAATATCAATTGACGACGTACTCAAGCAATTTTGAACTCTGCTCATTGAAACGATATAAAGCGCTTGAATTTTATATTTAAAAGCTTAACCAAATTGTATCACCTGTAGATGCGTACATAGCTTCAGCAGTTTCTTTCAACACATCACTCTCATCCGTTTCCATTGATAGTTCATCACATGCAGGATACCTACTATCGCTTGTGGAAGAAAAGCTGGATTGAACAATAGACCCATCTTGCATAAATCTAGTTCTATCTTGCCTTAAAAGCTGTACACCACGGTAGCTAGCACGCATTTGATTTAATGCTTGAAGATGTCTTTCATTTGTAGTCATTATTACCTTTCTCGACATTAATTTTTTCCTTGATTTTTATCTGAAATTAAGATTAATAAATTATGACATAAATTAAAATTGAGTAATGATCCCGCAATACTTCATTAAAATCACAGCGATCAAATAAAAATAAAACAATGTCTTAAAAATCAATCCTCTAAAAACTCCATGACATTTTTACCAGTTCTGACGATTTTCATAGGAGGTTGATTAGTTGCGTTTAGTATAGACCTGAGATCGTCACACTTTATTATTTCATCTTACTAATTTTTTGCTGCGGATTCAGCGAATATTTTCGCATTATCTTTAGAAATAATTTGATCTACCATAATATGTACCTCACTTTACAAATTTTTCAAGATCTTGCTCTTTAGCACTCTGATACGAAGACGAACTATTAATTAAAAAATGTGCTCTTCTGAATGCCAATTCTTGCTTAATTTCTTGATCAGCCATACTGGTCTCACCGTGATTTTTTATGTATTCAGCTCGTTTTTGCATAAATGCTCGCTCTCGCTCTTGAACGCTAGAATTCACCACCGTATGTTCTATTTGACGAGTAGCCACATAATTATAGGCAATTACTCCGCAAAGTACGATTAAAAAGAAACTGAGTTGCCTCTTTACACTTCGACTCACAAATAATCCTTTAATATTCAGTCAATACTGAAGTTATCATGTACTCATGAAGATGAATTTAAAAACTATAAGGGCTGACACTATAAAGTTTCATTACTCGCCCCTAGGGTTAAACTCTTTAAATTCATCAGCATTGCTAGCAAATTTAACAAAAAAGTTATGCCATGCAAATAATGACTCTAATTCCTGTTTATTTTGAATCGGTTTAGGCAACTCATATCCAATGATCCAGTATGGTGCTGTACAGCAAACATGCTCAGGTATAAGGACTTGCTGTAAGGCTGTTTCAGCACTTAAAAAATATAAATTATCGTTTAAGTGGACAATATTCCCTTGTAAAGCTTCTTGAATACAATGATCTACATCTATATACGTATGCTTCATTTAGTCCGCCTCCATTTTTTGAAATCGCACTCTTAAACCTGTTAAATTATTTAACGCACGTATAAATATTTTTATTTAAAGTACAACATATAAAAATACTTGCTCAATATGCAGCTTAAGTAACTGTATCTAAATGTTTATTTACAATCTTCAAAGACAAACTATAAAAAAGAATAGAAATCAATATCTGCATATACTTAGCTTTAGGATTAATATTCTTTAAAACTAGTACTTCATATTTTTTATTTTTCCGAATCTTCATCACTTTACTAAATTCTTCCCATTCATGCTCTCTATAATAGATATTGCGAAAAAAATCATTACCTACAATTGCCTTTAGATTTACTAAAAACTCCAAATAATTTGCATAACTTATTTCATCTCTAATATAAAATTTAATTTTAGCATCTACAATCAAAACATGATCGAGAAAAAGATTTGATAACCGAGTCAGTTGATCCTGAAATCTTATTTGATCTTGAGCTTTACCATAAGCCTGTTTTATCAAACGCATTGCTTGATAATTATCATGCTGAGCATATTCTGCAAGAAACTCCAATAATTCTTCAGAGGATCTTTTATGATTCCCACGTTTTTGGGTGTAATACCGATTGCTATATATCAATTCTATATATTCTAAAAAAAATTTTCTTAGTTCGGAGTCTGAACTAAAAACTATAGGATTTTGTATTGTATTTAGCTCTTCTAAAAAAACATCTTGGTCTAAGCTCAATGTATGATCCCCTCCCAAAAAGTGTGACTGGTGACCATTCATTTTATAATCAGGGGTCAATTCATTTTTATAACCTACCCTATTTCTCAAATAATCACATAATATTTTTCTGTAATTCAAAATATTAATATCAATAATAAACTTTTTACTACGACCTACTCCCGCTTTAGTATGCTTAGGTAGCAAATGCTGTAACAACTTTCTAGGTATGTAATTTTCTTGTCGATTACATGCATCGGCATACAAAATCATTCCAACATGCAAATAGTGGTTTGCTGTCATTTCTATCGATGAATGACCTAACATATAAGCCAAATGTTTCCAAACATCGGCTCTATCTTCCAAAGAAGTCGATTCAGCTAAAATATAGTTTCGAATATTTTTAACATGATTATCTGAATAATCTGTCCAAGCTATTCTGAGTTGATCACTACCCTTCAACACAATAGCAAGATTATTCGCTGCACTGTGTCTCAATGTATGAAAAGAGAAATTATATTGTTCATCACCAAAAATTAAATCCAAACAACATTTGAATACTTGTCTAACTGAACTTGCTTTAATAAGTCCAGCACCATTTTTTTCAAAGATGAACCGGTTAGCACCTAAACAAATACGATTTTCTTTTTTATTTATAACTATCATTTTGAGCAGATGACAAAATTCTAGCAATTCTTCTTCAGTCAGTAATTCACTTAAACACAAAGCACGTTGTGCATTTCTAGTTTTAAGCTGTCGATCATAATTATTTCTAATTTGTATTTTCAAAAACTCTATTTTTTCATCAAATAACCAATATTCAATTTTATTAGAATTATTTTCATGTTTTTCTAAGCTTAACGTCGTTAAGTCACTTAGTTTAAGCCCTAAAATTTCACTTATTCTCAGACCACAACGATATCCCAAAATACATATCATTCTTACCATTCGTAAGTCATGACAATCCATCTTTAGGTTAAAAAGTCTTTTTGAGTTAGGCAATAATTTATCAATAATGTATTTAAACATATCTTTTGATATATATCCGCTACGACAAACTTGAGTATTCTCTGTTTTATAATATGAAAACCAATCATCCAAATTTGGAGCATTGAACACACTAGAAATATGTTTATGAAATGCCTTAAGCTGCTTTAAAGCAGCTGAATATGTATCATGCTTTTTTTCATAACTCTCTAAGTTAGTTTCCTCAAGTGTGGTATTTTTATCATTTTTTATCTTCACGCTTAATATGTACTCATACATATCTTCAAAATCACTTTGATCTGCATCTAATAAATTAATTGAATGTTCAACAGCATAGCAATAAAGCTCTACTGAAAACACCGACTTGTAGGTTTGAAGAGAAGATAATTTAATACCATTTGTCAAATTCATTTCAAACCAACTTAGCAAACAAATTTGAACACTTAATGATGCTATATCTGGATCACTTTCGCCCTTAATAAACTCTAAATCATATTCATTTCTTACCTTTGCCAAATTAAATTTTAAAGATCTTTTGAACCGTTTTTGATCATTGCTTTTAGATCCTATCCTTAAAATTCTCTTTACTTCTTTGGGCATAGTATTAGAAAAATTATCCGTACACTTAATGGCTTGAAAAGATAACTGATTTACTTTTTCACTCTTAATTAGTTTGTTTTGGACATATTGAATCCTTAACTCCTCTAAAGGAATTTTTAATCTTTGCTCTAGCTGATTTAAGTAATTTATTGAAATTGCTGACGTAGCATACTTCCCTACATTTAATGCGGATAAAAACCCATCTATTGATACCTTTCTCTTATTCCATGCAATATAATCAATATGGTTAAATGCCATAAACCCTTTAGCTTTAAATTTTTTAACAACTTCATTATTCTGAGAAATTTTTCTTAACTCATTTAACATCCAATTTTTAAATTTATTAGTATCATTTATATCAAATCCTAAAATTTGATCTAAACTCAAATAATGTGTTTTAGGTATCTCGGCAACTAATCTATTCAAAATAATCAATGTAATAGGTTCAAGACTGACCTGACAACTCTGGTACGTATTCCCATCCAAAAACAAATTTGCATATCTTTTATTTGGAATTAGATAACTCAATAAAAAACCATTTGCTTGTAATTTTGATGCGTCCTTAACATCATAAATATATTCTAATCCATCAATAGGGCTGAGATCACATACACCATATTCAGTAAAGTTTTTAAAGACTGTTTTAACTATACTAACTAGATGATTTTCAAATGGACAATTTGAGTGAAAAATTAAACTTAATGTCAACTGAGCAAATAGAATCCTCAACAGACAATGATTAGTAGATAAATTTTCTTTACTTTCTATATCTTTAAAATATTCTGAATCACAGTTAAAAACTTCTTTTTCTATCCAAAATTTCTCTAATTGATTCTTAAAATTATTTAATTGCGAACCCTCTATTAATTTGTGTGGAGTAGCATTAATTTCCTTTTTTGCACTATTAGATATAAAATAATCAGGTATCGATAAATCTACCACTTTCGTAATATCATAATATTTATCAATAATTTTTGTTTTTTCTACAAACCACAATTCGCGCCAATACGTTAAATATTCATTTTTTAACTGTATTTCACTCATTAACTTAAGTTGAGCGTTAAGTTCATGTTGCATAACTCCAATTAATTTTTGAGTATTAACATTAAGATTACGCCATGACTTATCAGTTTTTCGCTTTTTAGAATTAAATTCATCAAATAACTTAGTGATATCACAACATAAATTTATTGCTTTATTTTTTAAGTCAGTCTGAAGTTCTAATGATAATTTACTCATACTTTTATCACCAAGCCAAGCTCAATCAACATTCCGTCAACAGCATTGAGAATTTTCGTTTTATATGCATAAAAACTAAGTGAAGACCCATAACTAAATCCAAGATCTAGACTATCGTGTGCATACAATGTCTTTTGAATATCTATCGGTAACTTCACAGAATTGATTAAAAAATGTCTAGCCCAATTTTTATACAAATAAAAATTCATTGACTCTAAATTACATTGGACGAAATCTGCCGTGATTTCCTGCAATTTTTTCCTTTTATCCATGATATAAATGAGGGATAAATCTGTATCTTTTTCAACCTTATTAGCTAAACCCTGTTCCATTAAGAAATTTTGGTATTTCGATATTTCTTCTTTCAAAAAACTGGTTATCGGTATATAACGACCAAAAGGACGACTTTCGCTTTTTTTATCATGAACGTAATAAAAGCCATTTGTTGCATCGTAATACTTCAATGGTCCTGGAGCACCTGAATTAGGGCGGATACCAAGAGTTAATAAACAAATTGTCCACATCCATATGGCATAACTATTCACCTTTTCATAAAGCGATTTTTTTTCATTATTGAGAGTTGACTCCAAATCACTTTTTAATCTATGAATAAAATTCCGAGCATCTTTTGTATTCCATAGTTTCCTACTCCCAATTTTTCTTTCGTTTCGCTCCCAAATGACAGGATAATCTATTGCTTTATCGGAGCTAGAATCATCACTAGACTGGAATTGTACGTCAGTGACGTTCTCAAGATATTTTTGATAATATTTATTCATTTCAATGGCATTGAAAACAGCATAGGCTAATTCAGGTTCATGATGAATTTTTTTATTTTTAATAAATTCTTTCAAAAGGCCTTTAGGATCAATGCGTGCCATATGGAAATGTAGTTGCTGCGCTATAGAACCAATATTTATTACACCTAAACAATATCTGGAGAACCAGTCTTTAATTTTCAAATTCAAATCCACTATTAACAAATTTTGATGATTTAAAATAGTGTCTACCCACGAAGCTGGAACATGAATATCCCAATTCTGTGCTGTAGTAAGACAAAGTTGGTTGATTAGCGTTCTATTCTTACTTTTTTCAGTATTATCTAAACCAACGTAATATCTAAAAAGATAACCATCTGCATCCTTAGCTTTAGAAATTCGCTGATCTTCTAAGAGAAGGTCTATATTAAGAAAATGTGTCGCTGACACCCCAGTAAATAACGACATTAAGAACATTGCAGCAATAGCACTTTCTTGTGAGTCTGGCTGAGCTTGAAATTTATCTATCAGTACCTGAAATACTTTTCGTAATAGAATTTGTTCTAAAAACGAAGGATTTGATACTGTAGGATAATTTCTCCTGATTATAATTTCAGCTATTTTTTTATCTGATTGTACATACCCACTTACTCTACCAGCAACACTATCAGCTTTAACATTAAGGATTGTTTGAGTATCGTCTTCAGATATTTCATCCTCAATAGAATCATAAGATCCTTCTGGAACACAAATACTTATAGCCTCTTGTGGACTAGGGTCACTAACTTTAATTCTTTTGAATTTTGATTTAGCCTTTGTGCTTTTCTTATTGTTTTTTAAATTTTCGATATTTTTTATTTTTACAATGAATATTTTTAAATATTCAAAAATCTTTTTTACTATAGTTATTTTATCAATATTAGTAACCGAGAAAAATAATTTATTAAATTTTTTATTATAATCTGAAACAAATTTTTCATCTAAATCATCAACTATTGATTCACATGATTTTATTAAAAATATATTAATCGATTCCAAAATCTCACTAAAACCATCTTCATCACGATATTCACAATTTTTCGGTGAAATCAATTTTAGTAACAAATAAAAGTAATAGTAAAGTGTTGAAATATGGCTTTCACTATAACCTTTTTTTTGTAAATTATGAGCAATATATGAAATAACAACATTCAACTCAAATACAATTTTGCTTTCAATGATTAAATTTGAAAAATAGGATTTACCATATTCAGCTTTATATAGATCAATTAATTTATTATTTTTTATTAAAAATGATTGTTCTGAACATGATTTTATCGCACTAGTATAAGAACCACTTTCATAATTTAACATTATACTGTCTATTGATTCTTTAAGGCTATACTCCTCAAAAAATCCTGCAAAATCGATATGCATAAGAGCAATACTTTCAGAAAGACTTCTTAATCTAGATTCTATTTTATTTTCATCTACTGGCATTTTTAACACTATTGATCCTTTAACGTAGGACAATTATTTATAAGTATATTTGTGATTAACTTTTTTACCTGCAGGATGATAGCTTTGAAGTTTGTGCTCATACAGTCTGAAAGCATTGAATTTTTTCAAAAGTGAAAATTATTCAGAGTTAAGCTTTAAAGCCTTCTAACCCCACCCAATCAATCACAAATTAAAAGCTTCAAGTAATTGTTCTCTTTAAATAAAATTTATACAACCCAAATAAACTTTCTGCTGGCTTGTAGATAATTCGTTATTACATTACCTAACTCGCCTAGCAGTCTAATGAATAGATATGAGCAACTAGCTCATATCATCTTCAAATTTAGTCTTCTTGTGAGCAAGCAAATTTGTAGACTTCCGCCTTACTCCAACGAAGAGTACGTCCATGTCTAATAGGATTAATTGGGCCATTTTCATATAAAGCCCACTTACGTAAAGTCTGTTCTGCATACCCTAAAAGCCTAGCTGTCTCTCTAGTGGTCAATAAAAGCCGATCATCTGTAATCGGCTTATGTTTATGCTTTAGTGCCATATTTCTCTCTTTAAAATGCTTTAAAACTATAAAAGCACGTTTAAAGGGGTAAAGAAAAGAGGTATAATTACTAAATAACTTTACCCCAACTTTAGTATGGAATGGAAAAATGGGACGCAATGCTCGTGGCATTTTGGAATATGCAAAAACAATTACTTGGTTTGACTATTTATTCAATGAAGCTAAAAAATTAAAGCACTTAAACATAACAAATGATTACAAGTTTTATAAATTCATGTATTCAAATTCTAAACATTCACCTGAAGATAAATTATTTAAAAAATATAAATTTGGTTTATCTACACCTCAAAAATCATGGAAAGAAAGCACTGAGAAAAATATACCCGGTGCAACCTGTATTATTCAACACCCTATTTGGGATATTGAAAACACAAAATTTACATCAAATAAAATTATAAATGACATGCATAACTTATCTTCAGATATTCGCAGCTATGTAATATCCGATGGATTAGGTTGTCCACAACCCATATGTTATCCAACACTTGAAAAAATTATTTCTTTTGAAAATCTTGATGCTATCTATTCTATATATCTTCTATATCAATGGGGATTAATTATTAATAACTATGAATTATGTAACTATTGTGCTATAGCTCTTGAAAAAAACTTAGAAACTCTCTTATTAAATATTAGCTATTTGCATAGATCTCACATATTTTTATTCGACATAATTTTCGATAAAATTAGAAAAATATCTTATCGAGGCCTGACTATAGCTGACGTCACAAATATAAATTGGCGCCTGCTAAGAGCTAAAAATTGGATCAGTGATATTCGAATGAACTCATATGTATCCGAATATGAGTTGTTCAAAAAATCTGTTATATCAGAAAAATTTAAAAATAAAGAAATTTACATTTCCAATTCTGATTCTTTAATATTGCATGCGAAAATTGCTACTGATCCAAATGATCTAATCACCCTTAACCTTAATAAATTTTTTCCTTCCCACATCATATTGTATTCCAACTAAAGCGGACACCCACAATTAACACCCAGGTATGGCAGCCTGCCCTTTTATCGTTTGTAAACCTTTTTCCATGTGCTCATGCTGCCTGCCCCTGCACCAAATGCTGTATTGGCAATAATACCTTGAACATCGTCACCTGAAGCAGGTGAGATCCCAGCTGAAATTGTCCCGGCTAATTCAACATTGCTCTCTTAAATGTATTTCTTAATGCGGCACTGCCAGCCAATTTTTACCGTGTAAAAAACCCATTTACTGCCTTGGTAAATTCTATCACCAGATCCCCAAAGTGGCGAGCCAAGCTGTATAGAGTGTGGCTAAAACAAAGTCATCCCTGCTGCGCCTGTCTTAAACCAGTCACCAAAGATACACCATGGCACAGCCGTCATATTGTGAAGCTAAGTCATGGTAGGATGGATGCGGTCGCTCATCTTGAGATTTACCATCTATCTGTATTGTCCGAGGAGTGTTCAGTTTGCCAATGTCAACGAGGTATAACCGGGTGCCGAATGGCGCCTTAGAAGAGGCTTGAGCCGTGTGCTGGGAAACTCGCATGCACGGTTCTTAGGGGGTTGACGTAGGCAACTGCGTCTGACTACCCGACAACCAAATGCGCCCTTAGGCCTTGGGAAGTAAGAACTGGCTGTTTGTTGGCTCGCTGCGCAGTGGTCAACGAGCGGCGAATATCAAGACTTAAATCCAGTCAGCAAAGCTGAATGGCTTGGATCTGTATGCCTATGTTACCGACACATAAAGTGACCTAAATAGAAGAATTACTGCCACACCGGTGGCAACCCGACCAAAATTAAAAAATAGGTGTGGGGTTCAGCCCACGCTTACGAAACTTGTAATAAACTGATCTAAAATTCGATCATATACTTCATATCTCAAAGTATTGACTTAAATTATGATTAAGCCATGCCAGAATTAGATCGCCCCATACCCAAGTCGTCACTTGAATTTGAGTAACTATAGGAAATTCTATCTTTAAAGTCTTTATCCAACAAAACCAATTAAGAATAATGTTGATTTAAGCTGCTTACCATTTGCTTACCAGAATCTAAAAACAAAAAAACCACTTACGATTAGTACACGTAAGTGGTTGTTTTATATGGTGGGCCCAGACAGACTTGAACTGTCGACCAACGGATTATGAGTCCGCTGCTCTAACCAACTGAGCTATAGGCCCTAATATGCTGAATTTGTTATATATCAACAAGTTCAGGCGAAATGAATACTATCGAAGATTTTTTCAAAAGACAAGCTTTTTCATACATGGTTGTACACTATCCAAACAATCAGGGAAATTTACATCATCAAACTGACATATCAGGTCTTTCACGATGTTTGAGTTACATACTAAGACTCAAAAGCACTTATAAACACTACAATAATAAAATTTAATTAAATTGGATAAAAACTAAATACCGGCTTTTTCTTTTTTTCGTGACTCAATGAAAAACTCAACAATTGACCAAATAACCACCAAAGAAAAGAGAACGATTGCACATAAAAAAGTCGAAAGATAAGCCATTTTAACAATCCTGAACTTTGTTAAACCAAAGTTAAAGTGTGAAAATGCACACTTTAATCTTAGACCAAAGTCTAATCTTTCATTTCGATTATGAATAGTGGTATTTTCATTTTCACCATATTTATTTTCTATTTGATTAGATTTAAAACATCTTAGTGTTCAATTCTTGCCCTCTCCTTATTCAACTACTTAGGATTCAAGCCGATTCATAAAAGTGGTAAGTGCAATCAAGTAGGACTTGACTCAAACCGTAAACAAGCAGACATTAGCCTCTTTAAAAAACACTTGTATTTTTATGGTCATGTTAAAAAAATTCATTGGTGAGTCTGCGTTTAAACTCGCAGGCTGGAAATATCATGTAGAACCAAACGTTTTGGAAGACAAGCAAGTCATTATTGGATTTGAACATACTTCTATGTTGGATGCTGTCTTGTCACTGGCGATTTTTCAAATCTACGATATGAAAATCCATACCCTGATTAAAAAAGAATTATTCAAAGGGCCAATGAAGCCCATACTCGAAGCCATTGGTGGCATCGCGGTCGATCGTAAGTCAAATAAAGACATTGTGTCTCAAATGGTTGAATACTTTAGCCAAAATGAAAAATTCAATTTAGTCATTGCACCTGAAGCGACACGCGCCAAAACAGGTGAAGTACGTAAACCTATTCGTACTGGGTTTTGGCATATTGCTAAAGCAGCAAATGTCCCTATTGTACTGATGTACGCGAACTCAAAAACCAAGCAAGGCGGTATTTTTGGAAAAATCTACCCAACAGACCTAGATCATGACTTAACGCTTATTAAAGCACTTTATAAAGAGCATGTTGGTTTAGATATTGAGATTCCAGAACCTAAAACTGCTGCACAATAAGGTCGTTTAATTAACCTAAAAGAATGTGAAGACGCTATTCTTTTAGGTCTCTGTGGGTGTTTCCCAACAGTTAATTTTTAAAGTGAACTGCCTCACAAGGTAAATTTTAAATAACTGGCTTTATTTCAAACAATTTTAATTCTTTTTTTGTTTGTTCAGGCGATTTTCAGAAAAACACCTACTTTCGCATAAAAAAGTGCTTATGGTAGAATTTGCACAATTTGATAGGCACAAAGCCAATCTACAAGGAGCATATTTCGCATGGCGGGTCATTCCAAGTGGGCCAATATTAAGCATCGTAAAGCAAAACAAGATGCTAGCCGTGGTAAACTTTTTACCAAATTTATTCGTGAATTAACAACTGCTGCAAAGCTTGGCGGTGGTGATGCTGCAAGCAACCCACGTCTTCGTGCAGTTGTAGAAAAAGCACTTTCTGTAAATATGACACGTGACGTCATCAACCGTGCAATCCAACGTGGTGCTGGTGGCGAAGATAACGATGATTTAAAAGAAATTACTTACGAAGGTTATGGTGTTGGTGGTGTTGCAGTTATTGTAGAAACCATGACTGACAACTTAAACCGTACTGTACCGGATGTCCGTCACTGTTTCTCAAAAACAGATGGTAACTTAGGCACAAACGGTTCAGTTGCTTTCTTGTTCACAAAACGTGGTGAGATCACTTTTGAAGATGTGTCTTTAGAAGATCAAATCATGGACGTGGCACTTGAAGCAGGTGCTGAAGATATCGAAGTCGATGAAGATGAAATCTTAGTCATTACTACACCTGAATCTTTTGGTGATGTACAAGATGCTTTAACTGCTGCAGGTTTAAAATCGGACAATGCTGAAGTGGTCATGAGCCCTTCAACTAAAGCCGAAATCACCGATATCGATCAAGCCAAAAAGATTATGAAAATGATTGATATGCTTGAAGATTTAGATGATGTACAAAACGTATATACCAACGTTGAATTCTCTGACGCGGTATTGGCAGAATTAGACGTCTAATTCTACTGCTTTAAAAAAATGCGTTCTCAAATATAGCTTTGGGAGCGCATTTTTTATGGCTGATTGAATACACTTTTAATAAATTTTTCTTTTTTGCAACGATATTTATCCATACTTAAATGTTGGCTGTCTTGTTTTAATTGATTATAAGCCATGACTAAATTCTGACTTTTCAACAAGCGATCACGAACTATCAGAAAACTTTACCACCGAGCGTTTTTCACGACCAATTGAATAGTAACATCATCCTGCTGTAGCACCTCTAACATACACTGAACCGTACCGGGTTTGTCGGAGACTCAATATTCTGAGAGACTATTCCGATGAAAAAACCAAACTATACCCCCGAAATTAGAGAAAGAGCGGTTCAATTACTAATTGAATCTGAAAAAGATTATCCTTCTACTT
>OEQO01000146.1_pt1 | contig 18198 bp, 15 predicted proteins | sample 1539751 | NCBI WGS metagenome assembly OEQO01 (sample SAMEA3891237, study PRJEB23780) | metagenome | biome: terrestrial biome; feature: animal house; material: water of meat washing | place: Italy | collected 2015-05-12 | reverse complement strand
ATGCACAAAAATAAAGTATTATACTTTCAAACATAAAACCCTTTTAAAGTTATACAGAGAATACTGAATGAAACTATTAAAAACTGCGATGGTGGGTATCCTTGGTACTGTAATAGCACATACTGCTTTTGCTTATGATGATGTACCAACCCCAAATCCAAACTTTAAAGAAGCTTACGTGGGGCTTTTAACGCCATCTAAAAACTTTAATGTTGTTGCTGGTGGCCTTACACCTGAAATCAGCGAATATAAACTGTCTGATAGCTATTTTGAGAACAATTCAAATCAACGATACAAAGCGACAGCTCACCTTTATCAACAGATGAATACTCGACAACGAGCGATGTATTTATTAGTTCAGCACACAGCTTACTTAAACGATATTTTCTACCCTCAACGTAACCCTTTAGTTAATCCAAACGTATCAGACGAACAATTGAATGTTGAACCAGCACTTAATAAACTGCAGTCCTTACGTACTGACAAAGATATTGTCGAAAATGTTGTAGATCGTGAAACTATGCTTCAGGTATTAAAAGCACATTACGATTATTATATGCGCGATCAATTTACAGTACGTTTTTACGGTAAAAACCAAAACACATTTACTTATGGAATTGATAACTATTCTGGTTTAAAAATACGTTCGGTGGAAGGAAACTTACGCATTGTTGATCGCAAAAGAGGTACATTGTTAGGTGACTCAATGGTTAAGTTAAACCACTGGATACCAGCTACCCGTACCAAAGAGCGCCGCACTATTGATATACCGTCTTCCATGCCAGAATGGAAAGACGTTGAAATTAAAGATCTTGCAATTAAATTCCAACCAACTGCAATAACAACCATGCAAGGTAAACGCATTGATATTAATAAAATCTATGCGTACAACACTGAAAAATTCAATTTCTAATGTATATAGCGGTCACTATCGACCGCTTTATTTTGTTCCTGGATAAATATTAACCGTAGCCTAAGCAAAAGTTACTTGTAACTTAGAAAGGATATCTAATTAAGGTTAGAACTATGAAGAAATTACTTCTTTCAATTGCATCTGTAATCATGATCGGGGGATGCACAGAAGTTCCGAAGGATATGTCACATGTTGATGTTTTTACAAACGATCGCTACCTATCGACAGCATATGAGTTTAATAAGCTGGTTGATGATACATTCAAATACCCGTATTCAAACATCCCATTTTTAATGGTTACGGGAGGGTGGAGTGTTAGTGGTCCAAAAGAACCAATATCGCAAATTGTATACAGTTGCTTAGCTTCTAATGAGGTGCAATTGGTTACAAAATACAAACTATTTATGCCCGAAGTTACTTACATCAAAACACCTGAAAACCAGGTGAAAAATTGCATCATTAAACATTCAAATGACTCAATTAATGCTGATGCGCTGAATGACCTTAAAGCGTTCCCTTTATTCCAAAAATATGCAGACAATCCATTTTTACGTAAGACCGTGGATGCTGCGAAAGCAGATGGCAAAATATCAGTAAAAGAATATATGGATATTGTGCAAAATGTCATAAAATTAAGTAAGGCTGACGAACAGGTTCAGCTAGAAAAAACCATCCAAGAGCTTTAAGCATTATTATGTCGGAAAACCTTTCCATGCATAGCATGACGAATGAGGAATTGATTCAAGAATGGCTGGATAGCCTGAAGCTTGAAAATAAGTCCGACATGACAATTAATGAATACAAAAAGAGCTTACTTTTGATGTTAGAAATGCCTTTTTTTAAAGGTAAACATCTATTGGAACTAGACCGCGATTACATCACATCATTTCGGTTGCATCGAATCGATGTTGATATTGTTTCTGCAAGAACACTCAACAAAAATTTATCAGCTTTAAAAAACTTCCTGAACTATTGTCTGCGTAAGGAATATATACCTGAAAACTTCTTTTCTGACATTCGGGTTAAGTTCAAAAATCAAAGCTTACCGCGCCCGATCGCCGTGAATACGTTGAATGAGATACTTGATAACAAGACGCCATTAAATCCGAAATACAATAATCAAAAGTTAAGAGATCTAGCAGCTGCAGAAATTGCTTATTCTGGCGGTTTACGTATCTCTGAATTACATGCCATCAAACTAAGTGATATCAACCTCAGTGCTATGCAACTAAAGGTATTGGGTAAAGGAAATAATGAACGGATTGTTTTTTTAGGAAAAAAATCACTAGAGGCTATTTCTACTTGGCTTTTAGTTCGTAATCGTTGGATTTCAAAAGCTGGAGTAGAAGACTGCGGATATTTATTCATTGCACCATCTGGCAAACATATTGCGAAAAACCATTTAGGTGCATGCATTACAGCTCTGTTAAAGGCGCATGGTTCTGGACATATTGGTAGTACTCATGCTTTGAGACATAGTTTTGCATCGCACTTGTATAACAAAACAAAAAATATTCGCGCCGTTCAGGAAATGCTAGGTCATAAATCACTATCTTCGACACAAGTATATATTCTTGTAGATCACGAAACGTTGATTAGTTCTTATAAAGATGCACATCCACGCGCTAGAGCGAACCAAGATTAATAATTGATTCGCTTCTTGTACTTATAAAGATATATCGTAAACTATCGAAATAATTAACTTTTGATGGTACCGGTAATGGCTAAGACTACAGATGTTAAAAAACAGAAACTTTCATATGTTGGCTTATCTGTAATTGAGTGTTTTGAAGAAGCTGGTTTAGATGATGTCTATATCAATGAAAAAATTGAAGAGTTTTCAGAGCTAAAAAACTATACTTCATTACATAAGGCATTAAGAATACTTGATGACGGCCACATGGCCCGTTGTGTTCGTATAATTAAGTTTGTATCAAATAATTAAGTTTAGATTTAATTATTTTAGTTTGTACATTAATGAAATGAACAAACAAAACCCTACCCTGTAGACCTAGTGGTTCTACACCAAGTCTACAGGGTTTTTAATATAATTAAACTCAAATTAGCATCACACCAGAAATATAAAATTATTACCAATATATTCAATAATATAAATATGTAAAAATCCCACCCTAGATTCAAAAAGCATTCCTTTTTGACCTCACCTTGAAAACATTTCATTTTTATTTAAAGTATGCTTCGCCTTTCTTCACAAGAATTCGCATTTTAAAGCGGAAGAATCCCATACAAACTTAATTTCATATAAAATCAAAGATAATAAATCTCAATACAAACTTAATTTTAAAACCAAAAAAAACAATAAATAATATATATCAACAACTTAAGATAAAAAATAAAACAAACTTAATTAAATTACCATAATTAGACGCAGTATTTGGTCATAAAGCAAAATAAGGGATAAGGAACTATGTGCAAACTCTGAATAAGTCTATTAGCTATTCCTGTTACTAGCTAGCAGCCCACCTTATTTAAAATGAGGTATTTCATTCACTGGATATATTAATGTTAATGGATTTGATGTTAATGAGATAAAGCCAAACCGCTGATAAAACTCCATAGCTTTTTGATCCTTAGCATGTATTACAACAAAATTAACACCAATAATTTGAGCAACTTTTGAAACTTGTTTAAGAGCATGTGCTAAAAGTACTTTTCCAACTCCTTGCCCCTGTGCTGCTTGATCAACGGCAAAGCGACCCACAACCACACAAGGTAAGGGATAACGAGGTAATCGTTTAGTGAGAACAGCATCAACCCCATCAAATCCTATAGAGGTACTTGATAGACAATAAAACCCCCTCACCTGTGCATCATCATCAATAGCAACATAGGTTTTACTTGTTCCTGATTTCTGATGTTGGGATGCGTATTGTTTTATGAACTTATTTAAATCATCTTGCCCACAATTAAATGATTTTTTCTGATGATGGGCTTGTAAAACCTCAATTTTCATCCAATAAACTCATTAAATTTTTCATCTCATCATTTGCAGGGCGCGGATTTTCAAGCAAATTCATTAACATATCACGATCAGCATTATTTACTTTTAACTCGTGATTAGATTTAAGTAATTCTTTTGCTCGTTCAAATGAGGATTGGATCATAAAGGAACTCACACTAAGACCCAATAAATTCGCAGCTTGCTCAATTACAATCTTTGCATCTACGGTTGAACGAACATTGATTCGTTCTGTTGCTAAGTTAGCCATATTTTCCACCAATTTGTACATCATAATGATGTACAAATTATAGCAGATTAAGGTAGTACTTTAAGATCCAAATTTACATATTTTGTTCTAAAATATTTGGAATAGAAAATAAACATTTTACTATGAACCAGAATGAATGGTCGGGTTTGAGTATGAATATGCAGTTGGTTTACATAAGAATATGCAACGATGTTTACTAAGATGTAATTTGAATACTTTTGCCTATCATTAACGTTTTTTAAACTCATTAATTGAGTACTAAAATACCAGATTAATTATTAAGTTAATGAATTAAAAGAATAATTAAATAATAAATTATAAAATTTTGTTTGTATATAAATATATTTAAGTTTGTATGTTTTTGCCAAATACAAAATTACCCCCATTCAGATATGATTAATTATCCACCAAAATCCACAGGTCTTCTGTATGGCAAAAATTATAAAAAACTATGAAGAACTAGTAACAGAAGGGTATGGCCAGGGCCATGGACGCGATTATAAACCTTGTAAAACTGTTCAAAACTTCAGTTCAATTGGTCGCTCTCACAGAGTACAAGGCCGTGTCAGTAAACGTCTTCATCACTTATTTTCTGATCTAGAGCTATCTACCTTTTTACTGCTTGACTGGAATCAGAACGTTACAGATATTCGCGAACATTATCCTTTGGATATCTATGATCTTAACTCCATCTGTTCTCGTTTCCGAATGAAAAAAGTATCGGTTGACTATATACCTTTTACCCTATCTTCAGATTTTTTAGTTGATTTTGGTAAGTTTTCTATAGCCCTTGACACTCTTTACAGCAAGGATCTGAATAAAGCTCATGTTATTGAGTCATTAGAAATTAAACGTCGTTACTGGGAAGAAGAGCACAATACGCCGTTCAAACTGATCACTGAAAAAGACATTCCTGCTACGGTACTAGAGAACATTAAATGGCTGTATGTAGAAAAAAATGACCTTGAAATAACAAATCACATGATTGATCAAGCAGTTTATTTTATGGAAGAAATTAGCCAGTACCCTCAAAGCTCATTAATCCAATTTTGTAAGCATTCTGACCAAACTCAAAAAATGGGTATCGGAGCGACGCTCGCATTGTTTAGAAAATTATTTGCACTGCGAATACTTCAATTTAATCTAGAAATTTCGTACTTGGAGCTTAAACTCTCTGATATTCATGCAAGTAATTTGCTCCAGAATGAGAATACAGTCCATGCAACTAATTAATTCAGTTTACATCTTGAATTCAACACAATACCGAATACTCAAATTCTTACCGCAGTATACGGTATGGATTGCGATTGATAATAAAAATGCTTTTCCTGAACTCATTTTGTCTAAGGAACTTCAAACTCTCTCAGATGATCAAAGCCTGATACCAGCGCAAGATCCTTATGAATACTTAAAACGATTAAACTTGAGTGAAGATTCTATTCAACTCAAAAAAAGAGATGAAAACTTTTTAATTATTCAAGATTTAATTAATGATGAACAAGTTCTTATCAATACAAAAATCAGGACTGCAAAAATTAAAACTATACATCTAGAGAAAGAAGTATCAATTAATAAAATTCTACGACTCCTAAGACGCTACTGGCAGCGTGGTCAAACTATAAATGCTTTGGTACCGGACTATGAAAACTCAGGTGGAAAAGGTCAAAAAAGAGCTATAGGTGATAAAAAAATTGGCAGACCACGCATCTATGAATCAAATGAAGGTAAGAATGTCACTGAACAGGTTGAATTATATTTTAAGAAAGCCATCGAAGAGTATTTAGTTCCTGTCAAAAAACAATCCATTAACGAAACTTATCTTCGGTTTAAAAGTGTATTTTCTAAGCACTTTCATCAAGTGCAAACCTCAGATATTCCAACCTATGCTCAATTCTATTATTTTTATAATACGCGATATAGAAATAAGAACAATTCCAAGGAAATTCTGACGAATCAGAAAACTCTGAAAGATCACAAACCTCTAACTTCAACAGCAACCAAGCAAGCAAATGGCCCTGGCGCACGTTATGAGATAGATTCAACAATCGCTGACATCTACCTTGTATCATCACGGGATCCATCACAGATTATTGGCCGACCTACCGTCTATCTTGCTATCGATGTATTCAGCCGGATGATTACTGGGCTTTATGTCGGTATGGAAAACAGTTCATTTAATACAGCCATACAATGCCTCAGCGTTGCAATCCAAGATAAAGTGACATTCTGTCAGAGTTACGGCTTACAAATACAACCAGAGGACTGGCCGATTTATGGTTTACCTAGTGCCATACTTGCAGACCGTGGTGAACTCATTGGCTATCAAATTGAACTTCTTGAAAAAAACTTTTCTGTTCGTATTGAAAATGCGCCACCGTATCGAAGCGATGCCAAAGGTATAGTGGAGAGGGCTTTTGGAATCATTCAGTCACGCTTTAAATCCTACGAGAATATTGGTGTTGTTTCTGGATTCAAGGAAAAAAAGAAAGGCGGACATGATTATCGACTAGAAGCTTGTCTAACTTTGGAAGAGTTCAGAAAAATCATATTAAGCTGCGTCTTGTTACGCAATAATTTTGATATTTTGACGAAATATGATCGTAGTGCCGATATGCCGACTGACCTGCCTTCTATCCCCCTTAAGCTCTGGCAGTGGGGTCTACAGCACCGTACTGGGATGTTAAGACAAGTGGATAACAAATCACTATATGTTGGCTTGTTACCTAGGACCGACGCCTCCTTAAGTGACAAGGGACTTAAAGTCAAAGGCTTACTCTATCAATGTCTGGAAATGCATCAACAAGGCTGGTTTATTCGTAACACGACCAAATCCCGCCCGAAAAAGTTGCGGATTGGTTTTGACCCATACTCAGTAAATACCATTTATGTTTTCTTTGATGAAAATAAGTTGGAATACTGGGAAGCCCACTTAAGTGATGCCTCACGTCAATATCAGCATCTGACCTGGTGGGAAGCTGAACAAATTCAAAAAGCAATCAAAACTGTTGAAAAACAGCATTCACAACTAAAGTCCGTAGCCATCAGTGAATTGCAGGATTTTACTGACAAAATCATCCACACAGCACAGAGCCGGCAGGCTCAAGCAGGAGTTCACCAACTTTCTAAAGCACAACGTACTCGGGATATTCGTCAGAACAAACAAGAAGCAATTCAGGTGGAACGTGAGGAACATCTCCAAAATAGGTCCGTCAATTCTATCCGGACTATCCATTCCAACCAAGACAATACTCCAACACCCCCATCTCACAGCAGCAATCTGGATTTGACCAGTCAACCAGACTTAATGAGACAATTATTTGAAGAGGACGATGAAGAATGAATAATAATGAACTCGCGGTCAACACATCGATAGAAGATATCTATGGGGATAATCCTCTCATTACTCAATTACCGCCTATCCTTGACACAAAATCGGTCATTAAACACCTACGAGGGAAACTGAAATTTATTCCAGAACAGCGTTTCTTACCCCAACCAGAAAGAATCCATCTGATTGCTCAGTTGCCTCATGATTTTTTTCAACCACTGACTAAACATCTATCCCTTGAACAAAAAATTTCTATCATGATCCGGCAAGGTTACGTGAGCAGAAACATCACTAATGGGGATAGACATCGACATTTACACGCTGCTTTTCAGCAACTAGAACCATCAAATGAAAGCTCTTACCGCTATGCACCTCCAGAGTCGACTGCAACTAGCATGTCAATTATAGGATGTTCGGGAAGTGGTAAAACAACGACAATGAACAAAATTTTGCGTTATTACCCGCAAGTGATTGAACATAGAGAGCTGGGATTAAAACAAATTGTTTACCTTAAAATTGATTGTCCGCATGACAGCTCTTTAAAAAACTTATGCTCAAACTTTTTTAGAGCAGTAGATTTAGCATTAGGAGATACAAACTTCGAGCATCGTTTCACCAGAAGTCGCTTAAATGTGAATGCTATGCTGCAGCAGATGAAAATTATCGCAAATAATTATTCTATTGGACTTTTAATCATTGATGAAATCCAGCATTTGAATACAAAAAAATCTGGCGGGGCTGAAATCATTCTTAATTTCTTTGTCACCCTTGTGAATGTGGCATCCATTCCAATTGTGATGATTGGGACACCCAAAGCCAATGAAATTCTGCAAGAAGATTTAAGATCAGCTAGACGCAGTGCAGGATTAGGCTCTTTAATCTGGGAACCTATGCGCAATGAAGCACCCACTCCCGATCCTAGCACCCCTGATCAAATGATCATTTCTGAATGGTATGCTTTCACCAACAAGCTGTGGCAATATCAATGGGTTCAACAACCAGCTGAACTGACCGATGAATTAAGAAACACTTGGTATTATTATACGCAGGGCATTCCAGATTTAGTGGTTAAACTGTTCTGCTTGGTGCAGATTCATGCAATCACCATTGGTCTGGAAAAAATTACATCTGAACTTTTTAAAAAAGTCTACGAAGAACAATTACAGCCAGTCCACGATATTTTGGATGCACTCCGCTCAGGCAACCCCACACGTATTGCACGATATTCTGACTTAACGATCCCTCAAGTTCAAATTGAGGAATATGTTGAACAACACCGTTTCAAAGCTGCATTAAAAACGGAAATACAGCGTAAAGATCTAGGACCACATTATTCCACACTGATAGGTATGCTAACGGCCTTAGGTCACCCCGCTGCTACAATTGATCTGCATGTCACTTCTGCATTAAAAAAATATCCAAACGAGAACTTACAGGTACTACTCCAACATATTCTGGAAGTATTAGACGGCTCTGTAGCAAAAGATAAATTGGACCAGCCTCAGACCACAACTTCGGTAAGAAAACCAAGAACATCACGCAAAGTCATGAAAGCAGAAGAATGGAAGAGCACTGAAGCCAATGACTTACGGAATTTTTTCAGTCAAGCACAAGAACAGGACGTAGATGTTTATGAGCTATTAAAATCATCTCACTATTTGTTTGATCCTACCCGTCCCATTTTGCATTAAGCAGAAAAAATGGAGGGTAAGGTACCATGATTTCAAATTTTCCAGCACCATATCCAAATGAATTGATTTACAGTGTGATTGCTCGTTATGCTGTTCACAATGGGATTCTGAGTCCAAAATATCTCACTGAAGAATTATTCAATAATAGGAACTTGACACCAACTTACGATTTACCTTCTCATCTAGACAGGGTGGCCAGTTACTTACCAGATCACTATGATACGCTTATTTTAATCAACCAACACACCCTGTTACCAATTTACCAACCATTTCAACCTGATACAGTAATGCATTATGCTGTGCAGGCATTGCGAGGTGAGCAGTATCAATCCCTGCATACCAAATTAGGAAAAAATGCATCGCGGATCAAAGCTGTGAGTTTTTTCCGGTTCTGCCCGCATTGCTGGCAAGAACAGATGCAGCAATATGGTGAAGTTTATTGGAAACGCAGCTGGCAGATTACTGGATACGAGTACTGTACCCAACATGAGCAACCTCTCTTTGTGAGTGCTATCCCTTGCAACGGGGTAGACAGAAAATTTTACTGTGCTCACTTAAATACCCTGAAAAGTTCTTCACAGCTTGTATTTAATCCTCAGGACTTAAATCACCATATCGAGCTTGTGGGACTGATTGAAGAGCTACTCGCTCATTCAACACCCTTCAATGTGCAGGATTTTTCTACTGTATCAGATGCTTATTTTCTTATCTTAAAAGATAGGGAATTACTATCAGGCCGTAAAAATATCAATTACGAAAAAGTCCGCCAATTAGTCATTGAATATTGGGGCGAAAGTTTTCTTCAATATTATCATTTAGGTGATCTGCTGTCTGAGAACTGCTGGCTCAAAAATATCTGTAGGAAACACCGCAAGGCGTTTTCTTATCTTGAGCACCTCATCGTATTAAAAGCTCTTGTTCCAGAGAAAAATCCGATTGAAACATATAAGCAATATATTCACCTAGCATCCATGGATCTAGAGGAAGCCATCACAACAGTAACAATATGTATGGATAATAAAGTAGATCGAACATTATCTGAGGACCAAAAACAATGGACAAAATTAATCCTAGAAAGGCCTGTCAAACAGGCTCGCCAACAAAATAGCTCACTGTATGCTCGCTTATATCGCAATCATAAAGATTGGCTATTAGTTATCAATAAATCAGCTTTAACTCCCCCGCCTTCTATCCCTAAACCACGTATTGACTGGAGAGCTCGAGATCGACAGTTTGTTAAACAACTCGTCAAAATACGGGATGAATTATTAGAAGATCTAGACTCCCCACAATGGACAAAAAAGTTTTTTATTAGACAACTGGGTTCAGTGAGTATGATTGAAAAAAACTGGAATTTTTTCCCATTGACTTCAGTCTTTTTAGATCGTTATGCTGAGTCTGTGGATTGTTACCAAATACGTCGTCTGACTCGAACCTATATTCGTCAACAAACTGAAAATAAAGACAATCCACCAAGTGTTTTTTTACGTGAATCTGGATTAAGTGAGCAGCGATTGACACCAGAAGCACGTCGATTCTTTAAGAATATTATGGGGAAATAAAAGTGGCTAACCTTCCATTCGTATGTTTACCTGAAGCAACACAATACTACAGTGCAACACAGATAACTCATCGTGGTAAAACTCGTTTCAATATTAAAACTACAATGCGCAATTCCGAAGAAAAGCATTTTTTTCATTCAAAAAGACCAATTGAAAGTATCCTTTTATACCACTACAAAACACCACTGAGCCGTGTTTTCCCTGTACGTTTAGTCAACCATAAGCTCACTCAAATCAATTTGGGATTTTTGAACGAGACCAATGCAGAAAATTCAACTGTAAATACCCATCCGACATATCGCAATCGTCCCTGCTTCAGTTTCCAATATCACAACCCAGGAGATGCTTTGGAGGGGTGGACCATCCAATTACCTAAACTGGTACTCGCACGAGATCTTTTTTTCTCTCATCCATATTTACTACGCGCTGCATTATTTTCTGAAAGATATACAACAGATGTCTTGGTTGATCGTGACGATACCGAAGCCTTTCATATTTTTGTTGCACCAAACAGAAAAATAACAGCCAAGGATCTGAAGGACCCTGTTTTTCTAAAAAAACTAGCATTAATTTTATTACACCCTGAATTAAATCAATCTTTTTTAAGTATTTATGAAAAAACCATTAAAAACCAAGCTCAATCTAAAGCCTATGATTTTGATATGGATGCTCCTATCCTCAAAAACATTGAACTTGATGCTGATGGATGTATTTATTCAGACAGCAAAATATTTCGGATCGAACGTATCAATTCATTCGGAAATTTAGAAACAGGAATACATAAACCTGTTAAATTTCATTTTTTATCCCAAAAAAGTTTTGGACAGGCTAAAGATATACTAGATAAAAACCAGCATACTAAAAAACAGACAAGTCAGGATAAATCTAAATTTGATGATGAAGCTAACGCTGATATTGATCAGGAAATTACACAACTCAAAAATATTGTGGGGGAAATTTATACCATAGAAGACCTACAAATCTCACTAAATACTTCATGCTCAGAAATTAATATAACAAGACGAAATACAAGTAGGGAGGCTCTTCATGAGGACCAACCATTTGCTGGTGGAGAAGGAGAAGACGAAGGCATCCTTCCAGGATTTAGCATAGGGGCAGAAAATAATTTTACAAGTTCAACTTATCAAGACCTTAGCAAAATGCTGAAAAAAATAGAAGGCAAAGGCTATAAAGTCAAACAAATTCATAATAAGTCTTTCATAAAATATGGCCGATTCAGAGGGCATAAATTGACTAATGGTCAAAATCGCCGATTTTATGTAAATCTAATACTCGACAGAGAAGATAATGAGCTTTTTTATTTATGTGAAATTGATACCTCTGATGGAAAAAAGAATATTTCCACATTACTGATACCATACGATGTTAATGCAAATAAAATCTTCCTGAACAAAACCTTAGAATCTTTCAAAATTGCAATTTTGTCACAGTCTTTAAGTTGGCCAAAAGACTTTATTAACAAAGTTTGTAATATCCAGTCATATATAATGATTAACCATATTTCAAAAAAAGATCACGTTGTATCAAATACTTATCATGCAGACTGGGCACAGCGCATTCTAGAAAAATGGAAATCTATATATGACTCACCATAAATCTCCAAAGTTATTCTCTATCAAAAGTACTGATCGTGAGATCTTACAATTACTGGCTGAATATTCTGGAATGCTGGCTCACAAAATTACGAATGAAGGAAGCTGAATTAAATAATTTTGGCTCTATACTACCAGCATATATTATATCTTTTTCTTATTTTCAGGGATTTTAATGACTTACATGACCAAACTGACCTGCTTTAAAGCCTATGATATTCGTGGCAAACTCGATACTGAACTCAATGAAGATATTGCCTATCGGATTGGCCGTGCCTATGGACAGATTTACCAACCGGAAACGGTGGTCATTGGCTGTGACATCCGCCTTAGCAGTGAAGGCTTAAAACAGGCGACTATTCGCGGTTTAAATGATGCTGGTGTAAATGTTCTCGATTTAGGCATGACCGGAACTGAAGAAGTTTATTTTGGTGCCTTCCATTTAGATGTGCAAGGTGGGATTGAAGTCACAGCCAGCCATAATCCGATGGACTATAATGGCATGAAGCTGGTAAGAGAAAATGCCCGTCCTATCAGTGCGGATACCGGTCTCAAAGAGATTCAGGCTTTGGCAGAATCAGGGGAATTTATTGAAGTCAGCAATAAATGCCGTACCGAAAAATACAATATCCTGCCCGAGTTTATCGAGCACCTGATGACCTATATTGATCCAGCAAAAATTCGCCCGATGAAACTGGTGGTGAATGCGGGTAATGGTGCAGCAGGTCATGTCATTGATGCAATCGAAGTAAAATTTAAAGAGCTCAATATTCCGGTCGAATTTATCAAGATTCATCATGAAGCCGATGGCACTTTCCCGAACGGGATTCCCAACCCGATTTTAATTGAAAACCGTGACAGTACCCGTGATGCGGTCATTCAGCATGGCGCAGATATGGGCATTGCCTGGGATGGTGACTTCGACCGCTGCTTCCTGTTCGATGAAAAAGGCCAGTTTATTGAAGGTTATTATATTGTCGGTCTGTTAGCACAGGCTTTCTTATTGAAACAGGCTGGTGAGAAAATTGTCCATGACCCGCGTCTGGTCTGGAACACTTTTGATATTGTTGAGCAATTTAAAGGTGAAGCCATCCAGTCTAAATCTGGTCACTCTTTTATTAAAGAAAAAATGCATGAGCACAATGCTGTATATGGCGGTGAAATGAGTGCGCATCATTACTTCCGTGACTTCGCCTACTGTGACAGTGGCATGATTCCATGGTTGCTGGCTATGGCTGTACTATCTGAAACAGGAAAATCCTTATCTTCTCTAGTGGAAGAAATGATTGCCAAGTTTCCATGTTCAGGTGAAATTAATTTTAAAGTAGCCGATACCCAGGTAACCATCCAAAAAATCTTTGAGCATTATGCCAGCCAAAACCCAACGATTGATCAAACCGATGGCGTGAGTCTTGACTTTGGGGCATGGCGTTTTAATGTGCGTGCGTCAAATACTGAGCCATTATTACGCTTAAATATTGAAAGCCGTCGTGATCAAAACCCACGCCCGATGCAAAACTATGTGGATGAGTTGACGCAATTGATTCAAGCTTAATCTGAAAAATCAAAGCAATATAAACAATGGGAGTCAAAACTGACTCCCGTTTTTATGCCCTAAACTTTGTGGCTGAGTGTATAGCTGGAATCATTCATCTTAACGATAACCATTCGGATTCTGCTTTTGCCAGTTCCAACTATCGGCCAACATATCTTCCAAGCCATATTGAGGTGTCCAACCGAGTTCTTGTACAGCACGACTGTTGTCTGCAAAAGAGGTTGCCACATCACCTTCACGACGTGGTGCAAACTCAAATGGAATCTGCACACCATTGACCTGCTCAAAAGTATTCTTCACTTGCAGCACCGAAATTCCATTGCCCGTACCAATATTCCAAGCACGGCAACCCTGTGCAGTCAAACGGTTATTCAAGGCACATAAATGCGCATTGGCCAAATCGACCACATGAATATAATCGCGCACCCCTGTACCATCTGGCGTGGCATAATCCTGCCCAAAAATCGACAATTTTTCACGACGTCCCACCGCCACTTGGGTGACATAAGGCATTAAATTATTTGGAATACCTTGTGGGTCTTCGCCAATGCAGCCACTTTTATGTGCCCCCACAGGGTTAAAATAACGCAATAGCGCAATCGACCAACGTGCATCGGCAAGGGCTGTTTTTTGTAAAAGCTGTTCCACAATCAGTTTGGTATAGCCATAGTTATTACTTGGCATGCCCGTTGGCATCTCTTCATATAACGGCGAAATATTGGCTTCGTCATATACTGTAGCCGATGAACTAAACACCAGTTTAAACACATGCGCGCGTTGCATCGCCTGCATCAAGCTAATTGAACCCGCAATATTGTTATCAAAATAGCTCAGTGGAATTTGTTGGCTTTCTCCCACTGCTTTGAGTCCTGCAAAATGAATCACCGCATCAATTTGATGTTGCGCAAACACAGCATCCAAAGCAGCAGCATCACGAATATCACATTGAATAAACTGCAAGGTTTTGCCCGTCAATTGCTGCACCCGCGCCAATGACTCTGCCGAGCTATTGGATAAATTATCTAGCACCACCACGCTGTGCCCTGCATTCAGCAACTCGACACAGGTATGTGAACCGATATAGCCCGCACCGCCTGTGACTAAAATATTAGCCATCTATTTTTCCTAATAAAATTTTTAATAAACCTTGGGTCGATGCATCGAGTGCCGATAAATCCTGTTGCTGCCCATTTAAAATCGGCAAGAGCTGATTGGCAATTTCCTTGCCTTTTTCTACGCCCCATTGGTCAAAGGGATTGATATTCCACAGCACCGATTGCACAAAGACTTTGTGTTCATACAAAGCAATCAACATGCCCAAGCTATACGGATTGAGTTCTTGCAATAAAATACTGCTACTTGGCTGATTACCACTGTACTGCTTATACGCCGCTAAGCCATCTAACTCCTGCTGATCTAAAGCCTGATTGCCAAAGGCCAAAAGCCGCGACTGCGCCAAACAGTTGGACAAGGCCAAATGGTGCTGCTCCACCAAAGCCTCGGCATTTTCGGCATAGGTAAATTGATTGGCATTATAACGCTGCACAGGGGCAATAAAATCACAACTGACCGCATGCGTCCCTTGATGCAACAATTGATAGAACGCATGCTGTGCATTCGGCCCAACCTCACCCCAAACAATTGGGCAGGTATCCAAATTGACAGCCTCACCATTACGCTGAATCGACTTGCCATTGGATTCCATTTCTAATTGCTGTAAATACGAAGCGAAGTATTTTAAGCGTCCATCATAAGGCAAGACCGCATGAGTCTGAATATTCAGGAAATTATTATTCCACACCCCCAGCAAGCCCATCAGCACCGGGATGTTCTGATCAAATGTAGCCGTTTGAAAATGCTGATCGACCGCATGTGCACCTGCTAAAAACCGTTGAAAACCCGCAACGCCAATGGTCAGGGCAATCGGTAAGCCAATACACGACCATAACGAATAGCGACCACCCACCCAATCCCAAAGCAAGAGCTGATTTTCAGGACAAATGCCCCAAGCGGTCATTTTATCGGCTTTGGTGGATACCCCAATAAAGTGATGTTTCAGAATTTGCGCATGTTTACCCAAGGCTTTTTCCAGCCATTGTTTCACGGTCTGCGCATTGGATAAGGTATCAATGGTGCCAAAAGACTTGGACGAAATAATAAATAAGGTCGTTTCAGGACGCAGACGATGTAACAATTCGGACAGTTGGCTGCCGTCCATAGTTGACACAAAATGTACATTCAGTGGTTTTTCTGTCGCCACTTTAAAATCAGATAAGGCTTGGGTCACCATCAACGGGCCTAAATCTGAGCCACCCACACCAATATTGACCACATCCTGAATCACTTCACCCGTGGCACCACGGTATTGGCCTGCATGGATTTTTTCCACCAAGGCATACATACGCTCAAGCTGGGTATGCACTTGCTCAGTCAATGCAGCGTAGGCATCGGTCTGTTCGGAAGCACTTGATGCTGAGCTAGTCGCAGGCAAACGCAAGGCCCAATGCATCGCATCGCGCTGTTCGGTGTAATTGATTTTCTCTGAGCCGGTTGCCGTAGAAAATAAACGTTGAATCCATTCCGACAGCTGGCTCTGCTGTGCAAAATTGACCAATGCCTCAAGTACCTGCGCATCGACTCTGTGTTTACTGTAGTCAAACAGCAATTGTTCAAATGCCACCGAAAAACGCTGAAAACGTTGCGGGTCTTGGGCAAAGAGCTGATTTAAATGCAGTTGCTGAAACTGCTGTTGCAATTGTTGTAATTGCTGCAAGGCGGTTTGCTGTAGCTGCTCATTTGCCTGTGATGTTGTGGTACCAATCATTAGCGACCGACTCCCATATAAGCAAAACCTTGTGCCTTCACAAATTCAGGATCATAAATATTGCGACCATCCAAAATCAGTGGATGCTGCATCTGCTTTAACAGCATGGCATAATCCAGACTCCAGTACTGTTTCCATGCGGTCAGCAAGCACAATGCCGAAGCACCTTCTACCGCCTGATATTGATCATTGCATAAAATCAGATCATCACGCTGACCATACTGTGCCACAATTTCAGGCAAGGCTTGTGGGTCATGCAATTTGACTGTCACACCCTGCGCCCACAAAGCAGGCAACATCACATGAATGGGAGAATGTTGCACCCGTGCGGTATTTTCTTTAAAGGCTGCGCCCCAAATAGCCACAGTTTTGCCGTTTAAATCGCCCTGATAATAATTCCACAACTTTCTAAACAAGAGTTCTTTTTGTTGTTCGTTAATGTCCCAGACCTGCGCCAACAGCTGACTTTTCACCCCTGTGGTGGATACGGTACTGGCCAGAGTCTGAATATCATGGCTAAAGTTTTCACCACCAAACCCCGCACCAGGATACATATACGATGCACCAATACGGCTATCTGCCGCCATACCCTGTCGCACATGTTCAATATCAATCCCGAGTTTTTCTGCCACCACCGCCAAGTCATTGATATAACTGATACGGGTTGCCAGCATGCCTGAAATACTCAGTTTAGTAAATTCTGCATCCAACACGGGCATAAACAGGTATTGCTGCGCACGTGGAAATAAAGGGCGGAGTAATTCTTTGAGTTTGACTTGCGCACGTTTATTTTCACAACCCACCGTGAGTTGCTGTGCACGGGTCATACTTTGAATGGCATTACCCTCTTGAATCATGTCGGGCAAATACATCCAGTCATCTTGTGGCAAGATTTTTTGCAGGCGCTGTGTGCCATTTAAGCCCAAAGTCGAGGCATTGATCATCAATTTAGGGTGAATGATCAGACGTTGTTGTAACTGCCCCAAAACGGTTAAGGCGTGGATTTCTTCAGTCGGGTTCAAACTGAGTAGATACACATCCACATCTAAAGGCAATGCAGAAAAATCACAATAATGTAAAAAGCCTTTGCTGCATTGTTGTTGTAATAACAGGCTCAAGGCTTGGTCTTGAAAGCTGAGATGTTGCTGTTCTAGTGGATGGGCAGCATCCTGAAAGATATCGCACCAATAGACTTGATGCCCACATTCTGCCAAGAGTGCAGACATCACGCCTGCATAGAGGGTTTTTCCAAAGACTGCGACTTTCAAAATGTGTTCCTATTTTCTACCAACGTATTGACTTTGAACTATAAATACAACTTATATACTGCATTTAAATGGTATAACTGACCATCAATAAAAAATCTATGATCCATGAATATATGCTAGATTTATTGTTAGCACAGCCACGTTTAGCTTTAAAAATTAAATAACTTCTGCGTAGGCGATACCTTACTTTTGAAAGATCAAAAGTAACAAAAAT
>OEQO01000123.1_pt1 | contig 19650 bp, 20 predicted proteins | sample 1539751 | NCBI WGS metagenome assembly OEQO01 (sample SAMEA3891237, study PRJEB23780) | metagenome | biome: terrestrial biome; feature: animal house; material: water of meat washing | place: Italy | collected 2015-05-12 | reverse complement strand
GGCTGAAGGGAACTTCCGGACAATGCCGGTGCAGACCGTCACCGCGACCACTCCGTCCGGCAGCAGACCTGCGGTGACAGCACATCCGGAGCAGAAACTGCTGGCACCTCGCCCGCTGTTTACCGCTGCCCGGGAAGTGAAAACGGTTGTTCCGGTCAGTTCAGTTACGCCGGTAACACCTCCTCGTCCGCTAAGAACGGGTGAGCAGACGGCAGCATTATGGATAGCGCCTTATATTGATAACCAGGATGTTTATCATCAGCCATCCAGCGTGTTTTTTGTTATTAAACCGTCTGCGTGGGGAAAACCACGTATTAATTAACTGGCCCTGAAGTTGTATATCAGCCGGCAATGCCGGCGGGCTTTCTGTATTCAAAATCTGCCTGTAAAACGAGTGCCCTGTGCGTGAAAAGGGATGGGCGGTAGCGTGTCAGAACATGTCGGGAGGAATATTCCGTGAGTGATGAAGCCGATGAAGCATATTCAGTGACAGAACAACTGACCATGACAGGAATAAACCGGATACGCCAGAAAATAAATGCTCATGGTATTCCTGTTTATCTCTGTGAAGCATGCGGAAATCCTATTCCGGAAGCCCGGCGGAAAATATTTCCCGGTGTGACGTTGTGCGTTGAATGTCAGGCGTATCAGGAAAGGCAGAGGAAACACTATGCATAAATCAGAAACTGAAAAAATAGATTCTATCCTGGATGAACATCAACAGATATATCGCAGACATAACCGAATAGATAACATCCTGGCGTTTTTTGCGTGTATTGCATGGATTCCCTGTATTATTGCTGCGTTCGGCGTTGATGGTATATATCTGAAAATCCTGTTTGCGGTCCTTGCCTGCTGTGGTGCGGTATGCTTTTTTATTTTCTTCTTCACCCTCCTGCCGGAATCACTCATGGTCCTCAGCCGTCAGAGCCTGCTTCAGCTTATGCGTCTGACTGAAGACGTACCGGATGCGAGACAGGAACTGCTTAACCGTCTGCTGTCCGGTAAAAAACTGACTGGTCGGGATGAAAAGGATATCCGGCGTCTCTGGCAGGAGAAAGTGGATGCAATGCAGGAGTCTGCCACCCGTCAGCGTGAACAGGATACCATCCGGAAGTTTACTGAAGAGAAAAAATCCGAATGAGAATCTGCAGTGTTTTATGACCTCATAAGTTAACTGAAGGGATATTCAGTGATTAATATACAAGCGGAGATAATAAAGAATGCATACCTTTATTTTTCTTGTGCTGATAAAAAATATTAACGGTGGCGGAAGCTGGAATGTTACCCCCATGCCAAATACGGACGTATGCGTGCAGGTTCTTCGGACAATCGAAGCACACGGAGGCAGGGGCTTTGGAAATACAGGGGAGTGTATTGAAGTTAAAACAAATGAACCTTTGAACAACGTGATGGATACACTGAATGGGGGGCAATGAGTGCTTACTGCTTCAAAGGAAAATGAAATGAAGTCGATATATTTAAAATCTGTTCTGGCTTTTATATTTGTTGGCGTTATGGCTATGTTGATATGTGGTCTTTTTTACAATGATTACCTTGAGCAACAACCTGCAACACCAGAACAACTGACAGAGATTATACAGGATACCCCCTGTGCAGCAGAAGCATTTAAGGAAGCTATTAAGTCTGACACATCTGATTATCAGCCTGAACCTTTAAGTCTTGGTAAGGCAAAAGAGCTTGCATCAGCGTGTAGAGAAAGAAACGAAATGGCAGAGGTGAAACGGGTAAGAGAAAATGAGCGCAATAAGATTCGCGAAAAACAAATTCAGGCATTAAATGATGCTCATTCAGTAAAGGAACGTTAATCCTGGTTTCCTGTTAAAAGCCTCCATCTCTTATTTGTGCTGTGGTTTTAAGAATGGCACTGCCTGATATATCCACGGTCACAGACTGATATTTTCCTTTTTTAAACGCACTAAGGAATACTCATATGAGTAATAACCCACTTGAGGCCGTCACTCAGGCGGTTAACTCCCTCGTCACAGCACTGAAACTGCCTGACGAATCAGCAAAGGCCAATGAAGTTCTGGGCGAAATGAGCTTCCCGCAGTTCAGCCGTCTGCTGCCGTACCGTGATTACAACCAGGAATCCGGTCTGTTCATGAATGACACCACGATGGGCTTTATGCTGGAAGCCATTCCCATCAATGGGGCGAATGAGTCCATTGTGGAGGCCCTCGATCACATGCTGCGCACCAAACTGCCGCGCGGTATTCCGTTGTGTATCCATCTGATGTCCAGTCAGCTGGTTGGTGACAGGATTGAATACGGGCTGCGTGAGTTCTCCTGGTCAGGTGAACAGGCTGAACGGTTTAACGCCATTACCCGTGCCTATTATATGAACGCGGCAGCGACACAGTTTCCGCTGCCGGAGGGGATGAATCTGCCCCTGACCCTGCGCCATTACCGGGTGTTTATCTCGTACTGTTCTCCTTCGAAGAAAAAAAGCCGGGCCGACATTCTGGAAATGGAAAACCTGGTGAAAATCATCCGGGCGTCGTTACAGGGGGCCAGTATCACCACACAGACGGTGGATGCACAGGCCTTTATCGATATTGTCGGGGAGATGATTAACCATAACCCGGACTCCCTGTACCCGAAAAGACGTCAGCTGGACCCGTATTCTGATCTGAATTATCAGTGTGTGGAGGACAGTTTTGACCTGAAAGTCCGGGCGGATTACCTGACGCTGGGCCTGCGTGAGAACGGCAGGAACAGCACGGCCCGCATCCTGAATTTCCATCTGGCCCGTAACCCGGAAATCGCCTTCCTGTGGAACGTGGCCGACAACTACAGCAACCTGCTGAACCCGGAACTGTCCATCTCCTGTCCGTTCATCCTGACGCTGACTCTGGTGGTGGAAGACCAGGTGAAAACCCACAGCGAAGCCAACCTGAAGTACATGGACCTGGAGAAAAAGTCGAAGACCTCCTATGCCAAATGGTTTCCGTCCGTGGAGAAAGAGGCGAAGGAGTGGGGGGAACTGCGTCAGCGGCTGGGCTCCGGTCAGTCCTCCGTGGTGTCCTACTTCCTCAACATCACAGCATTCTGCAAGGACAATAATGAAACGGCGCTGGAAGTGGAGCAGGACATCCTGAACAGCTTTCGTAAAAACGGTTTTGAGCTGATTTCACCGCGCTTTAACCACATGCGCAATTTCCTGACCTGCCTGCCCTTTATGGCCGGGAAAGGGCTGTTTAAACAGCTGAAAGAGGCCGGAGTGGTTCAGCGCGCAGAGAGCTTTAATGTTGCCAACCTGATGCCGTTAGTGGCGGATAACCCCCTGACACCGGCAGGTCTGCTGGCACCCACCTACCGTAACCAGCTGGCGTTTATCGATATTTTCTTCCGGGGGATGAATAACACCAACTACAACATGGCGGTCTGTGGCACCTCCGGGGCCGGTAAAACCGGGCTGATACAGCCACTTATCCGCAGCGTGCTGGACTCCGGGGGCTTTGCCGTGGTGTTCGACATGGGGGATGGCTACAAGTCCCTGTGTGAGAACATGGGGGGCGTATATCTGGACGGTGAAACCCTGCGTTTTAACCCGTTTGCGAACATCACCGATATTGACCAGTCAGCGGAGCGTGTCCGTGACCAGTTGTCGGTGATGGCCAGCCCCAACGGTAACCTGGATGAAGTGCATGAAGGTCTGCTGCTGCAGGCGGTCAGGGCCTCCTGGCTGGCTAAAGAGAACAGGGCGCGCATTGATGATGTGGTGGATTTCCTGAAAAACGCCCGTGATAACGACCAGTATGTCGAGTCACCGACCATCCGCAGCCGTCTGGACGAAATGATTGTGCTGCTTGACCAGTACACTGCTAACGGCACTTATGGCCAGTATTTCAACTCCGATGAGCCGTCCCTGCGGGATGATGCGAAAATGGTGGTGCTGGAGCTGGGCGGACTGGAAGACCGTCCGTCACTGCTGGTTGCGGTGATGTTCTCCCTGATTATCTACATCGAGAACAGGATGTACCGCACGCCGCGTAACCTCAAGAAACTGAACGTTATTGATGAAGGCTGGCGTCTGCTGGACTTCAAAAATCACAAGGTCGGTGAATTTATTGAGAAAGGCTACCGTACCGCCCGCCGTCATACCGGTGCCTATATCACCATCACACAGAACATCGTCGACTTTGACTCTGACAAGGCCTCCAGTGCTGCCCGCGCGGCATGGGGTAACTCCTCCTACAAAATTATCCTCAAACAGAGTGCGAAGGAGTTCGCGAAATACAACCAGCTGTATCCGGACCAGTTCCTGCCACTGCAGCGTGACATGATTGGTAAGTTTGGTGCGGCCAAAGACCAGTGGTTCAGTTCCTTCCTGCTGCAGGTGGAAAACCATTCCTCCTGGCACCGCCTGTTTGTGGACCCGTTAAGCCGCGCCATGTACAGCTCTGACGGCCCGGATTTTGAGTTTGTGCAGCAGAAACGTAAAGAGGGGCTGAGTATTCATGAGGCGGTGTGGCAGCTGGCGTGGAAGAAGTCAGGGCCGGAGATGGCTTCGCTGGAAGCCTGGCTGGAAGAACATGAGAAATACAGGAGTGTTGCATGACCACAACGCAAAAAACGACTGACGTTACGGCCCCCCAACGCAGCCACTGGTGGTGGACGGTGCCGGGATGCCTGGCAATGGTGTTACTGAACGCAGCTGTCAGTTACGGCATTGTCAGACTGAACGCACCGGTGACTGCCGCCTTCAACATGAAACAGACCGTGGATGCGTTTTTTGACAGCGCCAGTCAGAAACAACTGTCAGAAGCACAGTCAAAAGCCCTTTCAGCGCGTTTTAACACGGCACTGGAAGCCAGCCTGCAGGCGTGGCAGCAGAAACACCACGCGGTCATTCTGGTGTCGCCTGCTGTGGTACAGGGGGCACCGGATATCACCCGGGAAATCCAGCAGGATATTGCCCGGCGAATGAGGGCGGAGCCATGAGATGCCGGGGGCTGATTGCCCTGCTGATATGGGGGCAGAGTGTGGCCGCCGCCGATCTTGGTACCTGGGGCGATCTGTGGCCGGTAAAGGAGCCGGACATGCTGACGGTGATCATGCAGCGCCTGACGGCACTGGAGCAGTCCGGTGAGATGGGCCGGAAAATGGATGCCTTTAAGGAGCGGGTGATCCGCAACAGTCTGCGGCCCCCTGCCGTGCCCGGTATCGGACGCACGGAGAAATACGGCAGCCGGTTGTTTGACCCGTCCGTCAGACTGGCTGCGGATATCCGGGATAACGAAGGGCGGGTGTTTGCCCGTCAGGGTGAAGTGATGAATCCGCTGCAGTATGTTCCTTTTAACCAGACGCTGTATTTCATCAATGGCGATGATCCGGCGCAGGTGGCCTGGATGAAACGCCAGACGCCGCCCACACTGGAGAGCAAAATTATCCTCGTGCAGGGCAGTATCCCGGAGATGCAGAAGTCTCTGGACAGCCGTGTTTACTTTGACCAGAACGGTGTGCTCTGCCAGCGCCTCGGCATTGATCAGGTCCCGGCACGGGTGAGCGCCGTTCCCGGCGATCGCTTCCTGAAGGTGGAATTTATTCCGGCAGAGGAGGGCAGAAAATGAAGCGAAGCCTGTGGCTGCTGATGTTATTCCTTCTCGCCGGTCATGTCCCTGCAGCGTCTGCGGATTCTGCCTGTGAGGGGCGTTTTGTAAACCCGATCACGGATATCTGCTGGAGCTGTATTTTCCCGCTCTCGCTGGGCAGTATCAAAGTCAGTCAGGGTAAGGTCCCCGACACGGCGAACCCGTCGATGCCCATTCAGATTTGTCCGGCACCGCCGCCGCTGTTCAGGCGTATCGGGCTGGCCATTGGTTACTGGGAGCCGATGGCGTTGACGGACGTCACCCGGTCACCGGGATGTATGGTGAACCTGGGCTTCAGCCTGCCGGCTTTTGGTAAAACGGCACAGGGAACGGCGAAAAAGGATGAGAAGCAGGTGAACGGGGCGTTCTATCACGTTCACTGGTACAAATACCCGCTGACGTACTGGCTGAACATCATCACATCGCTGGGCTGTCTGGAAGGTGGTGACCTGGATATCGCTTATCTTTCTGAAATCGACCCCACCTGGACGGACAGCAGCCTGACCACCATTCTCAATCCGGAAGCTGTCATCTTTGCCAATCCGATAGCACAGGGAGCCTGCGCAGCAGATGCGATTGCCAGCGCCTTTAATATGCCTCTCGATGTTCTGTTCTGGTGTGCCGGTTCGCAGGGAAGTATGTACCCGTTCAATGGCTGGGTGAGTAATGAGTCCAGTCCGTTGCAGTCCTCCCTGCTGGTCAGTGAACGCATGGCGTTCAAGCTGCACCGTCAGGGCATGATTATGGAAACCATCGGGAAAAATAACGCCGTCTGTAATGAATATCCGTCCCCAATCCTGCCCAAAGAACGCTGGCGTTACCAGATGGTGAATATGTATCCGGACAGCGGGCAGTGCCACCCGTTCGGGCGCAGCGTGACCCGCTGGGAAACCGGGAAAAATCCGCCCAACACAAAGAAAAACTTCGGCTACCTGATGTGGCGTAAACGTAACTGTGTCTTCCTGTGAGGTGAATGATGAAGCTGAGTATGAAATCTCTGGCAGCACTGCTGATGATGCTGAACGGGGCGGTTATGGCGTCAGAAAACGTGAACACTCCTGAGAACCGCCAGTTCCTGAAGCAGCAGGAAAATTTAAGCAGACAACTGCGTGAAAAACCTGACCATCAGCTGAAAGCCTGGGCGGAGAAGCAGGTGCTGGAAAACCCCCTTCAGCGTTCAGATAACCATTTCCTGGATGAGCTGGTTCGTAAACAGCAGGCTTCGCAGGACGGGAAACCCCGGCAGGGTGCTCTGTATTTTGTGTCGTTTTCCATTCCCGAAGAGGGGCTGAAACGAATGCTGGGCGAAACCCGGCACTACGGTATTCCGGCCACACTGCGGGGCATGGTGAACAATGACCTGAAGACCACCGCTGAAGCCGTGCTGTCCCTGGTGAAAGACGGCGCGACTGATGGTGTTCAGATCGACCCGACGCTGTTTTCACAGTACGGCATTCGCAGTGTACCGGCACTGGTGGTGTTCTGCAGTCAGGGATACGACATCATCCGGGGAAACCTGCGGGTCGGCCAGGCGCTGGAGAAAGTGGCCGCCACGGGTGACTGCCGGCAGGTGGCTCATGATTTACTGGCAGGGAAAGGAGATTCCGGGAAATGAAACGTATTTTACCTCTGATACTGGCTCTGGTTGCCGGCATGGCACAGGCTGACAGCAACAGTGATTACCGGGCCGGCTCTGATTTTGCTCACCAGATCAAAGGACAGGGAAGCAGCAGTATTCAGGGCTTTAAGCCACAGGAGAGTATCCCCGGCTATAACGCGAATCCGGACGAGACAAAATACTACGGTGGCGTGACTGCCGGCGGGGATGGCGGCCTGAAAAATGACGGCACCACGGAATGGGCGACCGGTGAAACCGGAAAAACCATCACAGAGTCATTCATGAACAAGCCGAAAGACATTCTTTCACCGGATGCACCGTTTATCCAGACCGGCAGGGATGTGGTGAACCGGGCTGACAGCATTGTGGGAAACACCGGGCAGCAGTGCAGTGCGCAGGAGATTAGCCGGAGTGAATACACGAATTACACCTGTGAGCGGGATTTACAGGTGGAGCAGTACTGCACACGAACTGCCCGTATGGAGCTGCAGGGGAGTACCACATGGGAAACCCGGACGCTGGAGTATGAAATGAGTCAGCTACCTGCACGTGAAGTGAATGGTCAGTATGTTGTCTCCATTACCTCTCCCGTTACCGGTGAAATTGTCGATGCGCATTACAGCTGGAGTCGTACTTACCTGCAGAAGAGTGTACCTATGACAATTACAGTACTGGGAACCCCACTGAGCTGGAATGCCAAATACTCAGCAGATGCCTCATTTACACCAGTACAGAAAACACTGACTGCCGGTGTTGCTTTTACGTCATCTCACCCCGTCCGGGTCGGGAATACAAAATTCAAACGTCATACGGCAATGAAGCTGCGTCTGGTTGTCAGGGTAAAAAAAGCCTCGTACACCCCGTATGTTGTCTGGTCTGAAAGCTGCCCGTTCAGCAAGGAGCTGGGGAAACTGACAAAAACAGAATGTACGGAGGCTGGCGGGAACAGGACGCTGGTGAAAGACGGTCAGTCATACAGCATGTACCAGAACTGCTGGGCATACCGGGACACGTATGTCACACAGTCAGCAGACAAGGGAACCTGTCAGACCTACACCGACAATCCTGCCTGTACCCTGGTGTCACACCAGTGCGCCTTTTACTCCGAAGAAGGTGCCTGTCTGCATGAATATGCCACGTACTCCTGTGAGTCAAAAACATCCGGGAAAGTGATGGTCTGTGGGGGAGACGTATTCTGTCTCGATGGCGAATGCGATAAGGCTCAGAGCGGGAAGAGTAATGATTTTGCCGAAGCTGTTTCTCAGCTGGCGGCACTGGCCGCAGCAGGTAAGGATGTTGCGGCGCTGAACGGGGTGGATGTCCGTGCTTTCACCGGTCAGGCGAAATTTTGTAAGAAGGCTGCAGCCGGATACAGCAACTGCTGTAAGGACAGCGGCTGGGGACAGGATATCGGGCTGGCCAAATGCAGCAGTGATGAAAAAGCCCTGGCTAAAGCAAAATCAAACAAACTGACCGTCAGTGTCGGAGAGTTCTGTTCGAAGAAAGTGCTGGGTGTCTGCCTGGAGAAAAAACGCAGTTACTGTCAGTTTGATTCGAAGCTGGCGCAGATAGTCCAGCAGCAGGGGCGCAACGGTCAGTTGCGTATCAGTTTTGGTAGTGCGAAGCATCCTGACTGTCGGGGGATTACGGTTGATGAGCTGCAGAAAATTCAGTTCGACAGACTGGATTTCACTAACTTCTACGAAGACCTGATGAATAACCAGAAAATCCCGGACAGTGGTGTTCTGACGCAGAAAGTGAAAGAGCAGATTGCTGACCAGCTGAAACAGGCAGGACAGTAAGGTATGGAAAATAACCGGGGAAAATAATGAAAGTCATATTCACGTCGAACCGTTTTATTGATTTTCTTATCCGGCTTTTGATTACAGCGATTGTCATTTCCCCGGTAATTATCTGGTCGTGGGATACGGTAAAAGAAACCACTGCAGGTGAGATGCTTGCTGCCTGTTTTGTTATTTTTTACTCCGGTGTGCTCCTGTTTATTCTGTATTTTTGTTTTTCTGCCCTGACTGACCTGCAGAAACCTGATGAAAGAAAAAGTGATGAAAGGAATGAAGATGAATAAAGCATTACTGCCACTGTTACTCTGCTGCTTTATTTTTCCGGCGTCAGGGAAAGATGCAGGCTGGCAGTGGTATAACGAGAAAATAAATCCGAAGGAAAAAGAAAATAAACCTGTACCTGCAGTCCCACGTCAGGAGCCGGATATTATGCAGAAACTGGCCGCACTGCAGACGGCAACAAAGCGGGCGCTGTACGAAGCCATTCTGTATCCCGGCGTGGATAATTTTGTGAAATATTTCCGGCTGCAGAATTACTGGACTCAGCAGGCCGGGCTTTTCACCATGAGCGCCAAAAAAGCCATGCTGGCGCATCCCGAACTGGACTATAACCTGCAGTACAGCCATTACAACGGCACGGTCCGGAACCAGCTGGCGGCAGACCAGGTGCAGCAGCGACAGGCCATTGCGAAACTGGCTGAACACTACGGCATCATGTTTTTTTACCGGGGGCAGGACCCCATCGACGGGCAGCTGGCGCAGGTCATTAATGGCTTCAGGGATACCTATGGTCTGAGTGTTATTCCCGTTTCCGTGGATGGCGTGATTAATCCGCTGTTGCCGGATTCCCGGACTGACCAGGGGCAGGCGCAGCGCCTCGGCGTGAAATATTTCCCGGCCATGATGCTGGTTGACCCGAAACAGGGCAGTGTTCGCCCGTTATCATACGGCTTTATTTCGCAGGACGACCTGGCAAAACAGTTCCTGAACGTTTCTGAAGATTTTAAACCCAATTTTTAATCGCGGATTTGATTTATGAGTGAAGATTATTTGAAACTGTTTACAGGTGTTGTTCTGTTAATATTTGTCATTATTGCCGGTTATTTCTTTTCTGAGCGTAATGACAGGAAAATGTTTCTCCTGAGCTCACTGGTTTTCCTTGTTATTAATATCGCGTGTTTATATGTGCTGACTGCCAGATTCTGGTTTCTGTGTGGTGCAATTATGAATCAGGGCGCAGCAATGGTTGTTCCAATGGTTATTGGCTCATTACCGAACGTTACGAGCTTCGACGGGTTCAGAAGAATATTTATCTGTATTATGTTGTCATCAGTATGGTCCGGAGTGATGTGGTTTTTTATAAGGGGGCTTATGACAGGCTAAGTCATATAAAACGGTAATAAAAACCATACAAAATAATGAGGTTGATTACTGAAGACCATATGATAAACCATACCGCAATCCAGTGGCTTCTGAATAGCTCACAAAAATAAATATAGATAATTGAAAATAACCATAATACAACGATGCCTGCTGCGATACTTAATAAACTTATTACAAGATAGTCAGGGAAGGCATTGACCGGTAATGAATGTGATGCTGCATATATCAGCGCAATAATTGCCGCATTTCCCAGTAACGACTCTCTTATTATGTTTCTGATTATTTCCAGTTTTTCTTTAAAAGATCGCTTTTCCATTTGTACCTCTGATTAATATCACACAAACGCGAATATTACAGACATGAATACTCTCATGTAAATAATAACCGGAGTTTAACATGATAAGTAAACGCAGATTCTCTTTACCCCGGCTTGATATTACGGGAATGTGGGTATTTTCCCTGGGTGTCTGGTTTCATATCGTCGCCCGTCTTGTTTACAGCAAACCCTGGATGGCTTTTTTTCTGGCGGAGCTTATTGCGGCCATTCTCGTGCTGTTCGGCGCATACCAGGTGCTGGATGCATGGATTGCCCGTGTCAGCCGGGAAGAGCGTGAGGCACTGGAAGCCAGGCAACAGGCCATGATGGAAGGGCAGCAGGAGGGCAGACATGTCTCTCATTAAATCACTGCTGTTCCCCCTGTTGCTGGCAGCCGCTGCCGTGCAGGCCTCCACCCGGGATGAAATAGAGCGACTCTGGAATCCGCAGGGTATGGCTACGCAGCCTGCACAACCGGCAGCAGGCACGTCAGCCAGGACAGAAAAGCCAGCCCCCCGCTGGTTCCGCCTCAGCAACGGCAGGCAGGTTAACCTGGCCGACTGGAAGGTGGTGCTGTTTATGCAGGGGCATTGCCCTTACTGTCACCAGTTTGACCCGGTACTGAAACAGCTGGCACAGCAGTACGGCTTTTCCGTTTTTCCCTACACCCTGGATGGTCAGGGGGATACCGCCTTTCCGGAGGCATTGCCGGTGCCACCGGACGTGATGCAGACCTTCTTCCCGAATATCCCGGTGGCCACACCGACCACCTTCCTGGTCAACGTCAACACGCTTGAGGCATTACCGCTTTTACAGGGGGCAACGGATGCCGCCGGTTTTATGGCGCGGATGGATACCGTTCTGCAGATGTACGGAGGGAAAAAAGGTGCGAAATAAGCAGGTGGTGTTACTCATTGCCGGAATATCCGGCATCGCGACGGGAATAATCGTCAGCCTGAATATCCCCTTTATCCATCAGGGGCTTTTTTATCCCGCCAGCCCTGTAGAAATTGTCGTTTCGCTGTGCCTTACCTTTTCTGTTTCTGTTGTGTTTTTTGTGGGGGCAATTGTGGGATGGATTTCGGTGTCTGAAATATATTACAGCCGCAGGACTGGACGGAAATATCGGGATATTCCTGCTGAAATGTCGTATGCGCCGGGAGAACAAATTAAGGGAGGGCAAGAATGATGCCACGCATTAAACCTCTTCTGGTTCTTTGTGCCGCCTTACTGACGGTGACGCCTGCAGCGTCAGCGGATGTGAACAGCGACATGAATCAGTTCTTTAACAAGCTGGGCTTCGCCTCCAATACCACACAGCCGGGCGTCTGGCAGGGGCAGGCCGCCGGTTATGCTTACGGTGGCTCCCTGTATGCCCGTACTCAGGTCAAAAATGTTCAGCTGATTTCCATGACGCTGCCGGATATCAATGCCGGATGTGGCGGCATCGACGCCTATCTCGGCTCGTTCAGTTTTATTAATGGCGAGCAGCTGCAGCGTTTTGTTAAGCAGATTATGAGCAATGCTGCCGGTTACTTTTTTGACCTTGCCCTGCAGACAACGGTGCCGGAAATCAAAACCGCAAAAGACTTCCTGCAGAAAATGGCAAGCGACATTAACAGTATGAACCTCAGTTCCTGCCAGGCGGCACAGGGGATTATCGGCGGGCTTTTCCCCCGGACGCAGGTGTCCCAGCAAAAAGTCTGTCAGGACATTGCCGGTGAGAGCAATATTTTTGCTGACTGGGCGGCTTCCCGGCAGGGATGTACCGTTGGCGGGAAATCTGACAGTGTCAGGGATAAAGCCAGCGACAAGGATAAGGAGCGGGTGACCAAAAACATTAACATCATGTGGAATGCGCTTTCCAAAAACAGAATGTTTGACGGCAACAAAGAGCTGAAAGAGTTTGTGATGACGCTGACCGGCTCACTGGTGTTTGGTCCCAACGGCGAAATCACCCCTCTGTCAGCCAGAACCACTGACCGCTCAATTATCCGGGCCATGATGGAAGGCGGCACAGCAAAAATTTATCACTGCAACGATTCTGATAAATGCCTGAAAGTGGTGGCAGACACACCGGTGACCATCAGCCGGGATAATGCACTGAAGTCTCAGATTACTAAACTTCTGGCCAGCATTCAGAACAAGGCGGTCAGTGACACACCTCTGGATGACAAGGAAAAAGGCTTTATTTCCAGTACCACCATCCCCGTCTTCAAATACCTGGTTGACCCGCAGATGCTCGGTGTTTCCAACAGTATGATTTACCAGCTGACGGACTATATCGGTTACGACATCCTGCTGCAGTACATTCAGGAGCTGATACAGCAGGCCCGGGCGATGGTGGCCACGGGAAATTATGACGAAGCAGTTATCGAACATATTAACGACAACATGAATGATGCCACCCGGCAGATTGCGGCGTTTCAGTCACAGGTGCAGGTACAGCAGGATGCGCTGCTGGTTGTCGATCGTCAGATGAGCTACATGCGTCAGCAGCTTTCCGCCCGCATGCTCAGTCGTTACCAGAACAACTATCACTTCGGAGGGAGCACGCTGTGAATGAAGTTTATGTGATTGCCGGTGGTGAGTGGTTGCGGAATAACCTGAACGCCATTGCCGCCTTTATGGGAACCAGGACGTGGGATTCCATTGAAAAAATTGCGCTCACATTGTCTGTTCTCGCGGTGGCCGTGATGTGGGTACAGCGGCACAACGTGATGGATTTGCTGGGCTGGGTGGCCGTGTTTGTGCTTATCAGCCTGCTGGTTAATGTCCGCACATCGGTGCAGATTATTGATAACAGTGACCTGGTCAAAGTTCACCGGGTGGATAATGTGCCGGTCGGACTGGCGATGCCACTTTCACTGACGACCCGTATCGGGCATGCAATGGTGGCCAGTTACGAGATGATCTTCACGCAACCGGACAGTGTCACCTACAGCAAAACGGGGATGCTGTTTGGCGCAGAACTGGTATCAAAAAGCACCGACTTTTTGTCCCGCAATCCGGAAATCGCCAATCTTTTCCAGGATTATGTGCAGAACTGCGTGATGGGGGATATTTACCTGAACCACAAATACACGCTGGAGGAGCTGATGGCCTCCGCTGATCCCTACACGCTGATTTTTTCCCGCCCCAGCCCGCTGCGGGGCGTTTATGACAGCAATAATAATTTCGTGACCTGTAAGGACGCGTCGGTTTCGCTGAAAGACAAGCTGAATCTGGATACACAGAGTGGCGGAAAAACCTGGCATTATTATGCCCAGCAGCTATTTGGTGGACGCCCTGATCCGAACCTGTTGTTCAGTACGCTGATTGGCGACAGTTACAGTTACTTCTATGGCTCAAGTAAATCAGCCAGCCAGATCATCCGCCAGAATGTCACCATCAATGCGCTGAAGGAGGGGATCACCAGTTATGCCGCACGTAATGGTGATTCGGCCAGCCTGGTGAATCTGGCCACCACGTCATCGATGGAGAAGCAACGTCTGGCACATGTCTCCATCGGTCATGTGGCGATGCGGACACTGCCCATGACGCAGACCATCCTGACGGGGATCGCCATCGGTATTTTCCCGCTTCTGGTACTGGCGGCTGTCTTCAACAAACTGACGCTGTCCGTCCTGAAAGGCTATGTGTTTGCCCTGATGTGGTTGCAGTCATGGCCAATGTTGTACGCCATTCTGAACAGCGCCATGACATTTTATGCGAAGCAGAATGGTGCACCGGTGGTGCTCTCGGAAATTTCACAGATACAGCTGAAATACTCCGATCTGGCTTCCACTGCCGGGTATCTTTCCATGATGATCCCGCCATTATCCTGGATGATGGTCAGGGGACTCGGGGCCGGATTTTCCAGTGTGTACAGCCATTTCGCTTCCTCTGCTATCAGCCCGACTGCCAGTGCGGCAGGTAGTGTGGTTGACGGTAATTACTCCTACGGCAACATGCAGACGGAAAACGTGAACGGATTCAGCTGGAGCACCAACAGCACCACGTCGTTTGGTCAGATGATGTACCAGACCGGCAGTGGCGCAACCGCCACACAGACCCGTGACGGTAATATGGTGATGGATGCAAGCGGAGCGATGTCCCGTTTACCGGTCGGTATCAATGCAACGCGTCAGATTGCAGTGGCACAACAGGAAATGGCCCGGGAGGCGTCGAACAGAGCAGAAAGTGCCCTGCATGGTTTCAGCAGCAGTATTGCCAGTGCCTGGAACACGCTCAGTCAGTTTGGTTCTAACCGGGGGAGCAGTGATTCTGTCACCGGTGGTGCTGACAGTACGATGAGTGCACAGGACTCCATGATGGCCAGCCGTATGCGCAGCGCAGTGGAAAGCTATGCGAAGGCGCATAATATCAGTAATGAGCAGGCGACAAGAGAACTGGCATCAAGAAGTACGAGAGGTTCTGCGGGGATGTATGGCGATGCTCATGCTGAATGGGGGGTTAAACCTAAAATTCTTGGTGTTGGTGGTGGCGTAGGTGTTAGAGGTGGTGGTCGGGCAAGTATTGACTGGAGTGATGAGGATGCGCATCAGGCCAGCAGTGGTTCACGGGCCAGCCATGATGCTCGCCATGATATCGATGCCAGGGCTACACAAGACTTTAAAGAGGCCAGCGATTACTTTACCAGTCGCAAGGTCAGTGAATCCGGCAGCCATACGGACAATAATGCCGATTCCCGTGTGGACCAGCTGTCTGCAGCCCTGAACTCAGCGAAACAGAGTTACGACCAGTACACGACGAATATGACCCGCAGCCATGAATATGCTGAAATGGCATCCCGTACTGAAAGCATGAGTGGGCAGATGAGTGAAGACCTGTCGCAACAGTTTGCACAGTATGTGATGAAACACGCACCGCAGGATGCCGAAGCTATTCTGACAAACACCAGTTCACCGGAGATTGCAGAACGCCGTCGGGCTATGGCGTGGTCTTTTGTTCAGGAACAGGTGCAGCCTGGTGTTGATAATACCTGGCGTGAATCCCGTGGGGACATCGGTAAAGGAATGGAGAGCGTACCTTCGGGGGGGGGCAGCCAGGATATTATTGCTGATCATCAGGGGCATCAGGCCATTATTGAGCAAAGAACGCAGGACAGTAATATCCGTAATGATGTAAAACATCAGGTTGATAATATGGTCACAGAATACCGAGGCAATATCGGAGATACTCAGAGCAGCATACGTGGCGAAGAAAATATTGTAGGAAGACAGTATTCTGAACTACAAAACCACCATAAAACAGAGGCATTATCTCAGAATAATAAATATAATGAAGAAAAATCGGGTCAGGAAAGAATGCCCGGGGCTGACAGTCCACAGGAACTGATGAAAAGGGCAAAGGAGTATCAGGATAAGCACAAGCAATAATATTGTATGGGGAGATGATAATGAAAAATTTAGCTCATATTGCTCTGGTGACGGTGATACAGTTCATTGCCTGTTATCTGGCTGATTGGGGGAGTGCCGAAACAGTTTTTATCCTGTGCTTTATTGTACTATGGCAGGGATTGTTTATATGGTTATTTTCTCAAATACGAAAAAAACGGCATGTGTCGGATGAGTTTAAATTCAGTAAAGGCGTTTGGTATATACTGATGCCAGTATCTTCCTTACTCTCTCCGTTATTAAGCCTGATGGTTTTTATCATTGGTACACTATACGAATTAAGGCGAATTAGTGGTTGTGTAAGTGTAAGAGAATGGATGCAATCTCAGGTAAATGAACAAACTAATGAAGATTTGCATCTGGATTTTGATGATGTGAATTTTGATTATGTGGATTTTTATCGTACTAATCCGGCAACAGGATTAGCTATGCATGGAGGATTTGATTCAGCAGGAAATACTTTTGGGACTTGTTGGCAGGACTATGATGACAGGCGATAAGAAAACTGTGGTTTGTAATAAAGGTAATTTGATGAAAACAAAAAAATTGATGATGGTTGCACTGGTCAGTTCCACTCTGGCCCTTTCAGGGTGTGGTGCGATGAGCACAGCAATCAAGAAGCGTAACCTTGAGGTGAAGACTCAGATGAGTGAGACCATCTGGCTTGAACCCGCCAGCGAACGCACGGTATTTCTGCAGATCAAAAACACGTCTGATAAAGACATGAGTGGGCTGCAGGGCAAAATTGCTGATGCTGTGAAAGCAAAAGGATATCAGGTGGTGACTTCTCCGGATAAAGCCTACTACTGGATTCAGGCGAATGTGCTGAAGGCCGATAAGATGGATCTGCGGGAGTCTCAGGGATGGCTGAACCGTGGTTATGAAGGCGCAGCAGTTGGTGCAGCGTTAGGTGCCGGTATCACCGGATATAATTCCAGTTCTGCCGGTGCCACACTCGGTGTGGGCCTTGCTGCCGGTCTGGTGGGTATGGCTGCAGATGCGATGGTGGAAGATGTGAACTATACCATGATCACGGATGTGCAGATTGCAGAGCGTACTAAGGCAACGGTGACAACGGATAATGTTGCCGCCCTGCGTCAGGGCACATCAGGTGCGAAAATTCAGACCAGTACTGAAACAGGTAACCAGCATAAATACCAGACCCGTGTGGTCTCAAATGCGAACAAGGTTAACCTGAAATTTGAAGAGGCGAAGCCTGTTCTCGAAGACCAGCTGGCCAAATCAATCGCAAATATTCTCTGATTATCTTCCGGAGGCTGGTCTGACCGGCCTCCTGACTGACGCCTCGCTTTGCTCGTTGTCCAACCCCGGAAAGAAATAAAATAAATTTTATTTCTCCCCGGCGTTTCCGAAATAAATATGAAAACACTGAGCGGTTGTGCAAATTCTTTGTGCGACCGTGAAGTGTTGCCGGCGAAGCCGGAATTTAACGGTTATTAATCTTTTCATCATTAATAATCAGTCCGACTGACTTTTTTTCTTCGGAATATCATCATGAGTTTTAACGCAAAGGATATGACCCAGGGCGGTCAGATTGCGTCCATGCGTATCCGCATGTTCAGCCAGATCGCCAATATCATGCTTTACTGCCTGTTTATTTTTTTCTGGATACTCGTTGGTCTGGTTTTATGGGTAAAAATAAGCTGGCAGACGTTTGTGAACGGCTGTATTTACTGGTGGTGTACCACGCTGGAAGGCATGCGGGATTTAATCAAGTCCCAGCCGGTCTATGAGATCCAGTATTACGGCAAAACCTTCCGGATGAATGCTGCTCAGGTACTGCATGATAAATATATGATCTGGTGCGGAGAGCAGCTATGGTCCGCATTCGTTCTGGCCACAGTTGTGGCACTGGTTATTTGCCTGATTACCTTCTTTGTTGTCTCCTGGATTCTGGGGCGTCAGGGTAAACAACAGAGCGAAAATGAAGTCACAGGTGGTCGTCAGCTGACAGACAATCCGAAAGACGTTGCCCGGATGCTGAAAAAAGACGGCAAGGACTCCGATATCCGGATTGGCGACCTGCCGATTATCCGGGATTCTGAAATCCAGAACTTCTGTCTGCACGGCACGGTCGGGGCCGGTAAGTCGGAAGTTATCCGTCGTCTGGCCAACTACGCCCGTCAGCGCGGTGATATGGTGGTGATTTATGACCGTTCAGGGGAATTTGTTAAAAGTTACTATGATCCCTCCATCGATAAGATCCTGAATCCGCTGGATGCCCGCTGTGCCGCCTGGGATTTGTGGAAGGAGTGCCTGACACAGCCAGATTTTGATAATACCGCAAATACTCTGATCCCGATGGGGACAAAAGAGGACCCGTTCTGGCAGGGTTCAGGACGTACCATTTTTGCGGAAGCGGCGTATCTGATGCGTAATGACCCCAACCGCAGCTACAGCAAACTGGTGGACACACTGCTTTCCATCAAAATCGAAAAACTGCGTACCTTCCTGCGTAATTCACCGGCGGCCAACCTGGTGGAAGAGAAAATTGAGAAAACGGCGATTTCCATCCGTGCTGTGCTGACCAACTACGTGAAAGCCATCCGTTACCTGCAGGGGATTGAGCATAACGGTGAGTCTTTTACCATCCGTGACTGGATGCGGGGTGTCCGGGAAGATCAGAAAAACGGCTGGCTGTTTATTTCGTCGAACGCCGACACCCATGCCTCCCTGAAGCCGGTGATCTCCATGTGGCTGTCCATTGCCATTCGTGGTCTGCTGGCAATGGGAGAAAACCGTAACCGTCGTGTGTGGTTTTTCTGTGATGAGCTACCCACGTTACACAAACTGCCGGACCTGGTGGAGATCCTGCCGGAAGCCCGTAAGTTCGGTGGCTGTTATGTGTTTGGTATCCAGTCCTATGCCCAGCTGGAAGATATCTACGGTGAGAAAGCGGCTGCCACGCTGTTTGACGTCATGAACACCCGTGCCTTTTTCCGTTCTCCCAGCCATAAGATTGCAGAGTTCGCTGCCGGTGAGATTGGTGAGAAAGAGCACCTGAAAGCCAGCGAGCAGTATTCCTACGGTGCTGATCCGGTACGTGACGGGGTATCGACCGGTAAGGATATGGAGCGCCAGACGCTGGTCAGTTATTCCGACATTCAGTCTCTGCCGGATTTGACCTGTTATGTCACCCTGCCCGGACCGTATCCGGCAGTAAAACTCTCACTGAAATATCAGGCACGTCCGAAGGTTGCCCCTGAGTTTATTCCGCGTGACATCAACCCGGAAATGGAGAACCGTCTGAGTGCCGTACTTGCCGCAAGGGAAGCAGAAGGTCGCCAGATGGCCAGCCTCTTCGAACCGGATGTCCCGGAGGTTGGTTCCGGAGAAGACGTGACTCAGGCGGAACAGCCGCAACAGCCGGTGTCTCCTGCCATCAACGATAAGAAGTCAGATTCAGGTGTGAATGTTCCGGCAGGGGGGATCGAGCAGGAGCTGAAAATGAAACCGGAAGAAGAGATGGAACAGCAACTGCCACCCGGGATCA